>Ga0207696_1000118_pt1 | contig 147902 bp, 144 predicted proteins | sample KBSS54metaG_FD_184403 | JGI IMG/M metagenome (GOLD analysis project Ga0207696, IMG submission 184403) | Switchgrass rhizosphere microbial communities from Kellogg Biological Station, Michigan, USA - KBS S5-4 metaG (SPAdes) (version 2) | ecosystem: Host-associated > Plants > Roots > Rhizosphere... | reverse complement strand
CAAACTCTTCAGTTCAATACTGCTTGGGTTTTTAAGAAACCCTAAACTTGGCTCAGCAATCTCAAATGACTATGTGATTTCTCGCATGGTCACTTGTGATGCTGATAATCTTTGTGACTATCAGTCCATACTCACAAGCACCCACACGAATTGCTTGATTCAATTTGTTAAAGAGCGTTTGGTTAAGAGCTTTTCGTCTCAACCGAGGCGCGCATTCTACGCTTTCCTCAGAGCCTGTCAAGCGTTTATTTTGAAGTTTTTCGCGAGAAACTCGTTTAGCTTCAAACACTTGGCTCGCTGCGATCTCTCGTAGCGGGAGGCGAATCATACAGCGTTTAGAAGCGCTGTCAACCACCTTTTCAACCGCTGACGATCTTTCGATCGAAGCCCTTTCAACACTACCTGAATCGATTAACTCGTTGATACTCAAGGAGTTTCTCGTTCCAATCACGCTGGAAGTGGGGCGCATTATAAGGGGATTCGAAACCCCGTCAACCTTTAATTCCAAGAAACCTTAATAAAGCTGAAAAACAAAGCGGGGAGGCCTTCCGACCTCCCCGCTTTTGTTCATGCTTTATAGGCTAGGGAACGCAAACTGAGATGCCTCATGGCTGGCCCGCTGCGGCCAACGCTGAGTGATCGCCTTGCGACGGGTATAAAAACGCACCCCATCCGGGCCATAAGCATGCAGGTCACCGAACAGCGAACGCTTCCAACCGCCGAAGCTGTGGTACGCCACCGGTACCGGCAGCGGCACGTTCACACCGACCATGCCCACTTCGATCTCGTCACAGAACAGGCGCGCCGCCTCGCCATCACGGGTAAAGATGCAAGTGCCGTTGCCATATTCGTGATCATTGATCAGCTGCATGGCCTGCTCCAGGCTGTTAACCCGGACCACGCACAGCACAGGGCCGAAGATCTCTTCTTTATAGATGCGCATCTGCGGGGTCACCTTGTCGAACAGGGTGCCACCCACGAAGTAACCATCTTCATTACCTGCAACGCGCAAGCCACGGCCATCTACCACCAGCTTGGCGCCAGCAGCCACACCGTCGTCGATGTAGCCAACCACCTTGTCGCGGGCAGCAGCGGTGACCAGCGGGCCCATGTCCAGGCCACACGAGGTACCGGCACCAATCTTCAGCGCCTTGATCTGCGGCTCCAGCTTGGCGATCAGTGCATCGGCAACCTGGTCACCCACGCACACCGCCACCGAAATCGCCATGCAGCGCTCACCGCACGAACCATAAGCTGCACCCATCAGCGCGCTGACAGCGTTGTCCAGGTCGGCATCGGGCATCAGCACGGCATGGTTCTTCGCACCACCCAGCGCCTGTACACGTTTGCCGCGCTTAGTGCCCTCGGCGTAGATGTACTCAGCAATCGGGGTCGAGCCGACGAAGCTCAGCGCTTTCACTTCCGGAGCTTCGATCAGCGCGTCCACAGCTTCCTTGTCGCCATGCACCACGTTGAGGATGCCTTTAGGCAGGCCGGCTTCCAGCAGCAGCTGGGCAATGTACAAGGTCGAACTCGGGTCACGCTCGGAGGGTTTCAGGATAAAGGCGTTACCGCAGGCAATGGCCAGTGGGTACATCCACAGCGGGACCATGGCCGGGAAGTTGAATGGGGTAATACCGGCGACCACACCCAGCGGCTGGAAATCGGACCAGGCGTCGATGTTAGGGCCAACATTACGGCTGTACTCACCCTTGAGCACTTCAGGCGCCGCACAGGCGAATTCGACGTTCTCGATACCACGCTTCAGTTCGCCTGCAGCATCTTCCAAGGTCTTGCCATGCTCTTCGCTGATCATCTGCGAGATGCGGGCTTCGTTCTGCTCCAGCAGTTGCTTGAAGCGGAACATCACCTGGGCACGTTTGGCCGGCGGCGTGTTGCGCCAGGCTGGGAAGGCAGCCTTGGCCGAATCGATGGCTTCCTGAACGGTCGCACGGCTGGCCAGTTCGACCTTGCGTACGGCCTGGCCAGTGGACGGGTTGAAGACATCGGCGGTGCGCTCACCCTTGGTAACCAGCTCGCCGTTGATCAGGTGTTGAACAATGCTCATGCAAAACTCCAGATAAAGAGGGGTGACACAAGCGCGTGATCACTTCACGCGCTTGCCATCAAAATCGCAACGATCAATCGATCTGGTTCAGGGCCTCGCCCACCGCGTCGAACAGGCGGTCCAGTTCCTGCGGCTGGGTATTGAAGGTAGGGCCAAACTGCAAGGTGTCGCCACCGAAGCGCACATAGAAGCCGGCCTTCCACAACTTCATCGCCACTTCATAAGGGCGCACGATCGCATCGCCGTCGCGGGCAGCAATCTGGATCGCGCCGGCCAGGCCATAGTTGCGGATATCGACGACGTTCTTCGTGCCTTTAACCCCGTGCAGCAGTTTCTCGAAGTGCGGCGACAGTTCGGCCGCAGCCTGCACCAGGCTTTCCTTCTGCAGCAGGTCCAGTGCGGCGATGCCGGCGGCACAGGCCACTGGGTGGGCCGAGTAGGTGTAGCCGTGGGGGAACTCCACCGCGTATTCCGGCGTCGGCTGATTCATGAAGGTTTGATAGATCTCGGTACTGGCAATGACCGCACCCATCGGGATGGCGCCGTTGGTGACCTGCTTGGCGATGCACATCAGGTCTGGCGTGACGCCGAAGGCCTCAGCCCCGGTCATCGCGCCCATACGGCCGAAGCCGGTGATCACTTCATCGAAGATCAGCAGGATGTTGTGTTGGGTGCAGATCTCGCGCAGGCGCTTGAGGTAGCCCTTCGGTGGCGGAAGAACACCCGCCGAGCCCGCCAGCGGTTCGACAATCACTGCGGCGATGTTCGAGGCGTCGTGCAGCTCGATCAGCTTGAGCATTTCGTCGGCCAGGGCAATGCCGCCCTCCTCTGGCATGCCCTTGGAGAACGCGTTCACCGGCAGCACGGTGTGAGGCAGGTGGTCGACGTCCAGCAGCTGGCCAAACATCTTGCGGTTACCGTTCACGCCACCCAGGCTGGTGCCGGCGATGTTCACGCCATGGTAGCCACGGGCACGGCCGATGATCTTGGTCTTGGTCGCCTGGCCTTTCAAGCGCCAGTAAGCACGGACCATCTTCAGCGCGGTATCGGCGCACTCAGAACCGGAGTTGGTATAGAAGACGTGGTTCAGATCGCCCGGCGTCAGCGCGGTGATCTTTTCGGCCAGCTGGAACGACAGCGGGTGGCCGAACTGGAAGGCCGGGGAGTAATCCAGGGTACCAACCTGACGGGCTACCGCCTCGGTGATTTCCTTACGGGTATGCCCGGCGCCGCAGGTCCACAAGCCAGACAGGGCGTCGAAGATCCTGCGCCCCTTGTCATCCACAAGGTAGTTACCTTCCGCCGCCACGATCAGGCGTGGGTCGCGATGGAAATTGCGGTTGGCGGTGTAAGGCATCCAGTGGGCATCCAGCTTGAGCTGGCTGGCGATATCGGTGGGAGCGGTTTCCGGCATGTTCATCGGCGGTTCCTCGAAAGACGATTAGGCAACGATGGATCTTGTTGCGGCTAAATTGGCACGGCGATAAAGTCTGAAAAAGCCTGCTTTTCTAATCTTCAGATAGGGCAACACTAAACTAATGAGCCGACGCCCCGACCCACTCGCCCAAGTCAGCGATTTTGACATTCGCCTGTTGAAGATCTACCGCAGCGTCGTCGAGTGCGGCGGCTTCTCGGCAGCCGAAAACGTGCTCGGGATCGGCCGCTCGGCCATCAGCCAACAGATGAACGACCTGGAGCAACGCCTCGGCCTGCGCCTGTGCCAACGTGGCCGAGCCGGTTTCTCACTGACCGAGGAAGGCCGCGAGGTCTACCATTCAGCCTTGCAGTTGCTCAGTGCCCTGGAGAGCTTCCGCACTGAGGTCAACGGGCTGCACCAGCACTTGCGTGGCGAGTTAAACATCGGCCTGACCGACAACCTGGTGACCTTGCCGCACATGCGCATCACCCACGCGCTTGCCGAGCTCAAGGACCGCGGCCCTGATGTGCGTATCAACATCCGCATGATCGCGCCCAGCCAAGTCGAGCACGGTGTTCTCGACGGCAGCCTGCATGTCGGCGTTGTGCCGCAGACCATCGCCCTTTCAGGCCTTGAATACCAACCGCTGTATAGCGAGCGTTCGCTGCTCTATTGCGCAGTAGGCCACCCGCTGTTCTATGCCGACGACCAACAGATAGACGACGACCGGCTCAACAGCCAAGAGGCCATCAGCCCCACCTTCCGCTTGCCCGCCGATATCCAGGCCCGTTACCAGGCGCTGCATTGCACGGCCAGCGCGTCGGACCGCGAAGGCATGGCATTCCTCATCCTGACCGGGCGCTACATCGGCTACCTGCCCGACCACTACGCAAGCTTCTGGGTGCAGCAAGGCCGGCTGCGTGCCCTCAAGCCTCGGCAGCGCTTCTATGACCTGAGCCTGAGCTGGGTGACGCGCAAAGGGCGGCGGCCGAATCTGGTGCTCGAGAGCTTCCTGGATAGCCTGGCTGCGACACGCTGATGCCTGTCTCTGACGCAAACGCTTGTCACTTCGGCGTAGGCAGGTAATCTTGTCCGACAGCCGCTGCCACTGACCCGTACGGAATCGTCCATGACCCTTGAAGTCCCAGCGCATCGCCTCTCCGCCTCGGGCAAGCCCGCCGGCCGCATCCGCCAGAAAAACGAACAGGCCATCATCCAGGCCGCCGAAGACGAATTCGCCCGCCATGGTTTCAAGGGCACCAGCATGAACACCATCGCGCTGAAGGCAGGGTTGCCAAAGGCCAACCTGCATTATTACTTCACCAACAAGTTGGGCCTGTACATTGCCGTGCTCAGCAACATCATCGAGTTATGGGACAGCACCTTCAACGCCTTAAGCGTCGAGGACGACCCGGGCGAGGCACTGAGCCAGTACATTCGGACCAAGATGGAGTTCTCGCGGCGCAACCCGCAAGCCTCGCGCATTTTTGCCATGGAAGTGATCAGCGGCGGCAATTGCCTGAACGAATACTTCAGCGCTGACTACCGCGAGTGGTTCCGTGGCCGGGCCGCAGTGTTCCAGGCCTGGATCGAAGCAGGCAAGATGGACCCGGTCGACCCGGTGCACCTGATTTTTCTGCTCTGGGGCAGCACCCAGCACTATGCCGACTTCGCCACGCAGATCTGCCAGGTCACCGGCCGCAGCCGCCTGACCAAGCAAGACATGGAAGACGCGAGCAGCAACCTTATCCACATCATTCTCAAGGGGTGCGGCATCAAGCCGAGTGCCTGACAGCCATTTATGCCTTCTACCCTGCTCGACCTCTGCGAGTTTCGTGAAGAAATCCGCAAAAGCCGCTTCATCACCCTCGCCGGCCCAATCACCAGTGCTGCCGAGGCGATGAGCTTCATCGAACGCCACAGCGACCTGGCGGCCACCCACAACTGCTGGGCGTGGAAGCTTGGCGGGCAATACCGCAGCAATGATGACGGCGAACCGGGCGGCACCGCCGGGCGCCCTATTCTGGCCGCCATCGAAGCACAAGACTGCGATCAGGTGGTGGTGCTGGTGATCCGCTGGTACGGCGGCATCCAGCTGGGTACCGGTGGCCTGGCCAGGGCCTATGGCGGTGGCGCCAACAAATGCCTGCAACAGGCGCCCAAGCGGGTGCTGGTGCAGCGCAGCGAATACACCTGCAGCTGCAGCTTCAGCGAACTGGCCCTGGTGAAGCTACGCCTGGCGGACGTCGATGGCCTGGTGCTGGATGAACAGTTCACCGCCAATGGCGTTGACCTGCACATCGCGGTCGGTGAAGCCCACCTGGCCCCCTTGCGCCAGCAACTGGCCGACCTGAGCCGTGGGCGCATTCTGCTGGAAGCGCGCTGAATAACTGTTCACACGCGCTGAACATTGCTCACAAGAACTGTGGGCCTGCCTGTGGATAAGCTTGGGGCACTCTCTTGCAGCCCATTGGTTTCAAGGCCCGCAGAGCTTTGATCATATTTTGATCACTATTTGATGACAGTCGCAAATTACTGAAACCTCGAGAGTTATCCCCAAACCCTGGAGGGCTTACGCACTGGCCATTCCGCTTGGCTTGCACACAATAACTGTGGAACAGCCTGTGGATAACCCGTTAGCCAACAGGCGAAGCGCCCGTCTACAAGCGGCCTGGCGCCATCGATCATTTTTTGACCAGCTGCAGCGCAGGCACAGTTAGCCACTCTGCAGTATGCTCAAATCCTTTTTCCTACACCGATAAAGGAATGTTCCTATGGCTAACTCAAGAACTGCCCTCATCATCGGCGCCTCACGCGGCCTTGGCCTGGGGCTGGTGCAACGCCTGCAAGAAGATGGCTGGAACGTCATCGCCACTGTGCGTGACCCGCACAAGGCCGGCGCCCTGGCCAACGTTCCCGGTGTGCGCATCGAACAGCTGGAGATGAACGACACCGCTCAGCTCGATGGTTTGAAGCAACGCCTGCAAGGCGAAGTGTTCGACCTGGTGTTCGTCAACGCGGGCGTCATGGGGCCCCTGCCACAAGACTTGGAAACCGTCCGCAACCAGGACATCGGCGACCTGTTCATGACCAACGCCGTGGCCCCCATCCGCGTCGCCCGCCGCCTGGTCGGCCAGGTACGCGAAGGCAGCGGCGTGCTGGCCTTCATGAGCTCAATCCTGGGCAGCGTGACGATCCCGGACGGCGGTGAAGTCTGCCTGTACAAAGCCAGCAAGGCGGCCCTGAACTCGATGATCAACAGCTTCGTCGTCGAACAACAGCGCCCCGACCTCTGCGTGCTGGCCATGCACCCCGGCTGGGTGAAGACCGACATGGGCGGCGAAAATGCCGAGATCGACGTGCTGACCAGCACCCGCGGCATGCTCGAGCAGATCAAGGCGCAAAGCGGTAAAGGCGGCCTGCGCTTCATCAACTACAAAGGTGAGCCGCTGATCTGGTGAATTGAAAGCCGCGTGGCGAGGCAGTAGACTCGATGCCTCGCCCCCGTGGCGGACCTGGATCAGCAGACAGGGCAACACTGAGCTGGCTAACCTGAACCCACTTTCAGAGGAGCCGGCACCATGCCTGCGACCCGTATCTGGTTGAAATCCCCCCTTGCCATCTTCACTGCCAACGGCGCCGACGCCCGTGGCGGGCTGGTCATCGAAGACGGCCGTATCACACAACTCCTGGCCCTTGGCGAAACCCCCAGCCAACCGTGCGACCAAGTGTTCGATGCCCGCGAACATGTGGTAACCCCCGGCCTGATCAACACCCATCACCACTTCTACCAGACGCTGACCCGCGCCTGGGCACCGGTGGTCAACCAACCACTGTTCCCCTGGCTGAAGACGCTGTACCCGGTATGGGCACGCCTCACCCCCGCGAAGCTGGCGCTGGCCAGCCAGGTGGCACTGGCTGAACTGCTGCTGTCGGGTTGCACGACCGCAGCCGATCACCATTACCTGTTCCCGCAAGGCCTGGACAACGCCATCGACGTGCAAGTCGAAGTGGTGCGCAAGCTGGGTATGCGCGCGATGCTGACCCGCGGCTCTATGAGCCTTGGCGAAGACGACGGCGGCCTGCCACCCCAGCAAACGGTACAACAGGGTGAAGTGATCCTGGCCGACAGCCAGCGGCTTATCCACAGCTACCACGAGCGCGGCGAGGGTGCGCAGATCCAGATTGCCCTGGCACCCTGCTCGCCCTTCTCGGTCACGCCCGAAATCATGCGGGCCAGTGCCGCGCTGGCCGAAGAATTGGACGTGCGGCTGCACACCCACCTGGCAGAGACCCTTGATGAGGAAGACTTCTGCCTGCAGCGTTTCGGCCTGCGCACCGTGGACTACCTGGACAGCGTCGGCTGGCTCGGCCCACGCACCTGGCTGGCTCACGGCATCCACTTCAATGGCGACGAAATCGCCCGCCTGGGCGCGGCGGGCACCGGTATTTGCCACTGCCCGAGCTCGAACATGCGCCTGGCCTCGGGTATCTGCCCAACCGTCGACCTTGAAGCCGCCGGTGCCCCCGTGGGCCTGGGCGTAGACGGTTCGGCCTCCAACGATGCCTCCAACATGATCCTCGAAGCCCGCCAAGCGCTGTACCTGCAGCGCTTGCGCTATGGCGCCGAGCAGATCACCCCGGAGCGTGCCCTGGGTTGGGCCACCCGCGGCTCGGCGCGCCTGCTGGGGCGCCAGGACATCGGCGAGCTGGCCGTCGGCATGCAAGCCGACTTGGCGTTGTTCAAACTCGACGAACTGCGCTTCTCTGGCAGCCATGACCCGCTGTCGGCATTGCTGCTGTGCGGCGCCGACCGCGCCGACCGAGTCATGGTCGGTGGCCAGTGGCGGGTCATCGATGGGCAAATCGAAGGCGTGGATATCCAGGGCCTGATCGCCGATCACCGCCAGGCGGCCGCGCAGCTCATCGCCGGTTGAGGCAACACAGGGCCTGGCCGGGCGCAATGCCTGGCCAGGCCCTGTAGAATGGCGGCAACCGTACCTGATCGAGATAACCAACTATGTATGACTGGTTGAACGCCCTGCCCAAGGCCGAACTGCACCTGCACCTGGAGGGTTCGCTGGAGCCCGAGCTGCTGTTTGCCCTGGCTGCGCGCAACAAGATCGCCCTGCCCTGGGACGATGTCGAAACCTTGCGAAGCGCCTACGCCTTCAACAACCTGCAGGAATTCCTCGACCTTTATTACCAAGGCGCGGATGTCTTGCGTACCGAGCAAGACTTCTACGACCTGACCTGGGCTTACCTGCAACGGTGCAAGGCGCAGAACGTCATCCACACCGAACCCTTCTTCGACCCGCAAACCCACACAGACCGCGGTATCCCCTTCGAGGTGGTGCTCAACGGCATCAACCAGGCGCTCAAGGATGGCCGGGACCAACTGGGCATCAGCAGTGGCTTGATCCTGAGCTTCCTGCGCCACCTCAGCGAAGACGAAGCGCACAAGACCTTGGACCAGGCACTGCCGTTCCGCGATGCCTTCATTGCCGTAGGCCTGGACAGCTCCGAAATGGGCCACCCGCCGAGCAAGTTCCAGCGCGTGTTCGACCGCGCCCGCAGCGAAGGCTTCGTCGCCGTTGCTCACGCCGGTGAGGAAGGCCCGCCCGAATACATCTGGGAAGCCCTCGACCTGCTGCACATCAAGCGTATCGACCACGGCGTACGCGCCATCGAAGACGAGCGCCTGATGCAACGCATCATCGACGAGCAGATCCCACTGACTGTCTGCCCGCTGTCGAACACCAAGCTCTGCGTGTTCGACCACATGAGCCAGCACAACATCCTGGACATGCTCGAGCGCGGGGTGAAGGTCACCGTCAACTCTGACGACCCGGCCTACTTCGGCGGCTACGTCACCGAAAACTTCCATGCCTTGCATACCCACCTGGGCATGACCGAAGACCAAGCTCGCCGCCTGGCGCAAAACAGCCTGGACGCGCGACTGGTCTGATCAGCGGTTGGCGTTGCGGTTACCCAACCTGCAACGTCTGCACGCGGGCAATGCGATTGATCTGCTGGATGCCCAGCGCCGAGATATGCAAAGCCCGCGTGTCCTCCGATTCGCGCATCCAACCCGACTGCAGAAACAGCCTGAACAAGGCCTGCCCCAGAACGCCACCCAAGTGTGGCCCCTGATTGTTCCAGTCAGTGCAACGGCAGATCACACACCCCCGCTGCTGGTGCGGCGCCAAGGCATCTATATAGACGCCGACCAGCGCCAGCTCTGCCCGCCCTTGCTCACTGACCACCAGTTGCCGGTCCGTGCCCTCCAACCAGCCCGCCACCACCAGACGGTGATACAACTCCCCGGCCAGCTCACCGCCGAGGTGGTCACCGCAGCGCCGCGCCCTGCGTATCGACATCGGCAACTGCAAGGCTGCCGCCTCGGGCTGGTCATCTCTGGCGCTGCCCAACTGCACGCTGGCCAGAGCTTCCACCGCTGCCCCTACCTGAGGCGTGGCCAGGCGGAAGTAGCGTTTGCGGCCCCGTGCCTCGTGCCGCAGCAAACCCGCCGAAGACAGCAACGAGAGGTGGGCACAGGCGGAAGAGGAGGTCAGGCCGGTCATCATCGCGAGCTCGTTCGCCAGCCGCGGCGTGCCGTCGATAAGCGCCCACAACATGGCGCTGCGCTTGGGGTCGGCCATCAGGCTGGCGATCTGGCTGATACTGCTGACTGCGTTCATGTCCCTGTAACTCCCTGCACGTTTTTATATGGATGCAATGGCCAACCCTGGCACTGGGATCGCCTGCCTGACAGTCGCCGGCCCCGAAGGGGAAACCCTGCTCGCTGGCATCGGCGCTGGCCGCCAGTATAAGCCGCAGAAAACCCCTCTCAGGGCGCCAGCCGATTCAGCCCACCTGTCAGAAGTCCACTGGGTACACCTACCCATGAGAGATGATGTGTCTGTGCAGTGAGCCCGCCCAATACCGCGCAGTTGAGCAGTGCCCCAGAACTCAGCGGGACAGAGGCAGGTCATGAGCACTATTCGCCCTGCGCAGGTTCGGACACGACCGACAAGCAGCTTCCATAAATAGCGCAAACAAAAGCGAAGCTTCTACATGCTTCCAGGCATTACACCCGGCGCATGAGGGTCAGGAGGGACGAACAGGGAAACATGACCGTCAGTCAGAACGCAGATGCCGGTCATGGCAGGCACAGGGCACAGCGCTACACTTCTTCCGCTTACACCCCATTGGAGGTATGCCGCGATGAAAATTGTCGTCAGTGCGTCGAGCCGCAACCCCGTCTGCCCTTGGCAGGTTCAGCTCGACCAACACGTGGTGAGTTTCCGCAGCGAGGCCGAGGCGCGTGCCTTCGTCGCCACATTGGAAACCCGCCTGCAGGCGCCTCACCCGCTTATGCGGGACGCCTGGCCTGCAAACGCCGGGTCAGCAGCGCGACACTGACCACCAACGCACCGCACAGGCTGATCACCAGTGTCATCGGCACCGCACTGCCATCGTGCAACAGCCCGACCAACGCCGCCGCGCCTGCGGCGACGCTGAACTGCAAGCAGCCCATCAGCGCCGAGGCGCTGCCTGCGCGTGCGCCCTGCCCGCTCATGGCGCAGGCCGACGCATTCGGGATGATGCAACCCAGGCTGGCGATACACACGAACAACGGCACCAACAGCGGCCACAACTGGCTCGGCCGCAGTGCGGCGACGCCCAGCAATACCAAACCGGCAGCCAAGTACATCCACACAGCACGCACCAGCAGGAAGGCTGGGCCGCGCTTGGCCAGCAAACGGGCATTGACCTGCGCCACGAGGATAAAGCCCGCCGCGTTGGTGCCGAACAACCAGCCATAGTGCTCGGCAGGTACGCCATATAACTTGATGAAGACGAAAGGCGACCCCGCGATGTAGGCAAACATACCGGCAATCGCGATACCGCCGGTCAAGGCATGGCCAAGAAACACCCGGTCATTGAACAAACGCAGGTACTGGCGCAGCGCCCCGGACAGCGGCTGGCGCGGCATGTCCGCCGGTAGGCTTTCAGGCAGGCCCAGGCTGACCGCCAGCAGGCAGGCCGCGCTGAACAGGCTCAGGGCGAGGAAGATCGACTGCCAACCTGCCAGGTTCACCAACACCCCGCCAAGCATTGGCGCCAGGATCGGCGCCAGGCCCATCACCAGCATCAACTGCGAGAACACCTTGGCCGACGCCACCGGGTCGCACTTGTCACTGACGATCGCCCGCGACAGCACCATCCCGGCACATCCGCCCAAGGCCTGGACGAACCGCGCCAGAACCAGGGTGTCGAGGTTGGGGGCATAGGCACAGGCCAGCGACGCCAGGGTAAACAGCGCCACGCCGAACAACAGCGGCTTGCGCCGCCCGAAGCGGTCGGCCACCGGGCCATAGGCCAACTGGCCGATGGACAGGCCAAGGAAGTAGGCGGCCAAGGTGGCCTGGACGTGTTTTTCATCGGTGGCGAAAGCCTGCGCCATAGCCGGGAAGGCGGGCAGGTAAAAGTCGATCGCCAAAGGCCCGAACGCACTCAATGCGCCCAGGATGAGCACCATTCGCAGGTTCATCAGGAATCCATAGCAGGCTAAGCAAGTGCGTAAGTCTACCTGCTAAGGCCTCGACCAGCATGAAAAGATTTGCAACAAACCGGGGGCGTCATGCACCCCCGGCGCAGGGTTTCACGCCACCTCGGCCTGGTAGCCCTCGTCACGAATCGCGGTAAGGATCTGCTCCACCGCCATGGCACTCTGCACCCGCACCTGCTTGCCCGCCAGGTCGACTTCGACCTTGGCGTCGGCGTCCTGCCCCTGCACCGCACGGGTCACCGCTTTGACGCAATGGCCACAGGTCATGCCTTGCACATTGAACACTTGCATAGGGTTGCCTCCTTCAGGTTTTCACGCAGTTTCAAGCTTGCCATCGGGGCAAGGTCAAGCCCCGGCACGCGTCTGGGCTGGAAATCCGCGCTCACGTCGGCCAAGCTGCGCCTTTGACGATCAGGCAAGCAGGAGATACTTCATGTTCAGGGCAGCATTGGGCGTCGTCGGGCTTTTGAGCGCGCTGGCTGCGGTGCCACCGGCCAGCGCCGAGGGCAACTCGGACTACAGCGTACTGATCATTTCGCGGGAACGCCTGGAAGTGGCCACTAACTGCGAAATCGGCGTGTACCTCAACGATCAGCTCTCAGGGCGCGTATTCCAGGAGCAATCGACCGCCTTCAACCTGCCACCAGGCCCTGTGGATATACGCCTGCGCCTACTGCCAGGGCAGACCCCCGGTTGCGCCCCCGGTATCGAAGACCAGCGCAGCACACGTTTGAACCTGCAGGCGGGCCAGATCAACAAATACCGGATTGCCATGGGCCAAAATGGGCTGGAATTGAAGCGCGCCGGCCTAGGCTATTGACCTTGCCTACGTGGCAAGGTTGATGCTGGAGGCCAATCCAAGGAGGACAGCCATGCCCGCATCCACCACCTTCGACCTGCCGATTTCCGGCATGACCTGCGCCAGCTGTGCTGGCCGTGTCGAGCGCGCCCTGCGCAAGGTCGACGGCGCTGAACAGGTCAGCGTCAACCTCGCCACCGAACAGGCCCGGGTCCAGGCCCCGGCCAGCAGCCTGCCGGCCTTGCTCGACGCCGTGCGTGAAGCCGGCTATGGCGTGCCCACCCGTACTGTCGAGTTGCAGATTGGCGGCATGACCTGCGCCAGTTGCGTCGGCCGCGTCGAACGCGCACTCGGCAAACTGCCTGGGGTCGAGCAGGTCAGCGTTAACCTGGCCAGCGAACGCGCGCACCTCGAGGTGCTCGCGGCCCTCGACGACAGCCTGCTGATCGACGCCGTGCAAAAGGCCGGCTACAGCGCCAGCCTGCCGCACGCAGGCCACGATGAGCAGCGCGATGCCCAGCGCCGTCTGCGCAACGAACGCCTGGCGGTCGGTGCCGCCTTGCTGCTGGCCCTGCCACTCGTCTTGCCCATGTTGGTTCAGCCCTTCGGCCTGCACTGGATGCTGCCCGCCTGGGCGCAGTTTCTGCTGGCTACGCCCGTACAGTTCATTCTCGGTGCACGCTTTTACGTGGCCGCCTATAAGGCCGTGCGTGCCGGCGCCGGCAACATGGACCTGCTGGTGGCCCTTGGCACCAGTGCCGGTTACGGCCTGAGCCTGTACCAATGGGCACAAGCCCCAGCCGGCATGGCCCCGCACCTGTATTTCGAAGCCTCGGCCGTGGTCATTGCCCTGGTCTTGCTGGGCAAATACCTGGAGAGCCGCGCCAAACGCCAGACCGCCAGCGCCATTCGGGCCCTTGAAGCACTGCGCCCCGAACGCGCGGTACGCGTGGTCGATGGCCGCGAAGAAGACGTGGCCATCGCCCAACTGCGTGTGGGTGACCTGGTCGTGGTCAAACCCGGTGAACGCTTCCCAGTCGATGGCGAAGTCGAGGAAGGCAGTAGCCATGCCGACGAGGCCTTGATCAGCGGCGAGAGCCTGCCAGTGCCCAAGCAGCCTGGCGACCCCGTCACCGGTGGCGCCATCAATGGTGAAGGCCGGCTGCTGGTGCGCACCCAGGCATTGGGTACCGAAACCGTGCTGGCCCGGATCATCCGCCTGGTCGAAGACGCCCAGGCGGCGAAGGCGCCCATCCAGAAGCTGGTGGACCGCGTCAGCCAGGTATTCGTCCCCGCCGTACTGGTGATCGCGCTGATCACACTGATCGGCTGGTGGATGGCCGGTGCCCCGCTGGAAACCGCGCTGATCAATGCGGTCGCCGTGCTGGTGATTGCCTGCCCCTGTGCACTCGGCCTGGCAACGCCAGCGGCGATCATGGCCGGCACGGGTGTCGCCGCCCGCCACGGCATTCTGATCAAGGACGCCGAAGCCCTGGAGCGTGCCCATGCGGTAAACCGGGTCGTGTTCGACAAGACCGGCACCCTGACGTCCGGCAGCCCACGCGTGGTCCACAGCCAGGCACTGGTCGGCACCACCGCCGAGCTGCACCGCTTGGCCGGCGCCCTGCAGCGCGGCAGTGAGCACCCATTGGCCAAGGCCGTGCTGGAGGCGTGCGCTGAGCAGCAACTGGATGTGCCAAGTGTCGTCGACAGCCAGTCGCTGACCGGGCGTGGCATCGCCGGGCGGGTTGATGGCCGTGACCTGGCCCTGGGCAATCGGCGCCTGCTCGAGGAGAGCACGCTGCAAGCCGGCGGCCTGGCCGCCAAGGCCCACGCCTGGGAGGCTGAAGGGCGTACGCTGTCCTGGCTGATCGAGCGCGGCGCGCAACCTCGCGTGCTGGGCCTGTTCGCCTTCGGCGACAGCCTCAAGCCGGGCGCAAAGCAGGCTATCGATAGCCTGCACGCACAACATATCAGCAGCCACCTGCTGACCGGCGACAACCGCGGCAGCGCCAAGGTGGTTGCCGACGCCCTCGGGATCGACGACGTGCATGCCGAAGTGCTGCCTGCCGACAAGGCCGCCACTGTGACGGCACTGAAACAGGACGGCGTGGTGGCGATGGTTGGCGACGGCATCAACGATGCCCCGGCCCTGGCCGCTGCCGACATCGGTATCGCCATGGGCGGTGGCACCGACGTGGCCATGCAGGCCGCCGGCATCACCCTGATGCGCGGCGACCCACGCCTGGTACCCGCAGCCCTGGAGATCAGCCGCAAGACCTACGCGAAAATCCGCCAGAACCTGTTCTGGGCGTTCATCTATAACCTGGTCGGTATCCCCCTGGCCGCGCTGGGTTACCTCAACCCGGTGCTCGCCGGCGCCGCCATGGCCCTGTCCAGCGTCAGCGTGGTCAGCAATGCGCTGTGGCTCAAGACCTGGAAACCCACCAGCAGCCCTCAGGAGGCCCCATGAACATCGGCCAGGCCGCCCGCCGCAGCGGGCTCAGCACCAAGATGATCCGCTACTACGAGTCCATCGGCCTGCTCAAGCCAGCCACCCGCAGTGACAGCGGCTACCGCCTTTACCAGCCGGACGACCTGCACAGCCTGGCCTTCATCAAGCGCTCCCGCGACCTGGGCTTTTCTCTGGAAGAGGTCGGCAAGTTGCTGACCCTCTGGCAAGACCGGCAACGGGCCAGTGCCGACGTCAAGGCGCTGGCCATGCAACATATCGATGAGCTGAACCGGCGTATCGAAGAGCTGGTGAGCCTGCGCGACACCCTCAGCGACCTGGTCTCCCACTGCCAGGGAGACGAGCGGCCGGACTGTCCGATCCTGAAGGATTTGGCAAACGGAAACGTTGGCGGATGTTGCCGCTGAGGCTCGCCACGACGCTTTGGTATGCCATATTCGCCTAAACACGACCGAATCATCGCCTAGTGCGACATTCCCTAATAAATACGGGCATTTGCCTTCATCTAATCCCGGACGCTGCCGATGCAGTAACTACCTGCCTCGTGTGTCGACAACAAAAAAATTCCGGGAGCGTCGATGAGCATCAAACAGAAACTGACCTGGGCATTCGCGGTCATCGCCGGCTTGCCCATCGTCCTCGTGGCCACCTTGGTGGTCCTCAACCTGCGCGGCGAAGCCCGCGACGGATTCCTCGACAGCAGCAGCCGGGAAATTCGCCAGGTCAGCAACGCGATGAACATCTTCTTCCAGGGTATCAACCAGAACGTCGAATACCTGGCCTCGCAACCCATGATTGCGGCCACGGGCAACAACCTGAACAAGTTCATGAGCGCCAACCCATCGTATGAGCTGGGCGAGCAGGACAAGCAAGTGCTTGAGTTCTTCACCCGCCTGGCCGATTCCCACCCAGGCTATGCCTACCTTTCCTACGGTGTCAGCGACGGCGGCTATGTCGGCTGGCCTGCAGGGCAGAAGTTCGTCAACTACGACCCCCGCCCTCGCCCGTGGTACCAGTTGGCCATGGCCAACCCTGGCAAAACCCTGCGTACTGGCGCCTATTACTGGGCCGCCGACGACGCCGTGCTGGTCAGCACCGTGCGCGCCGTGGCCAACCAGCTGGGTAACCCGGGTGGCGTGGTCAACATCGATGTGTCGCTCAAGGGCCTGACCCAGATCGTCCAGCAGATCAAGCTGGGCGAAAGCGGCTACCTGATGCTGGTCGAAAGTAACGGCAACGTGATGGTCGACCCGCGAGACGCCAGCCACAACTTCAAGCAGCTGGGCAGCTTCGGTAACGGCTATGCCGACCTGGCCAAGGCTGGTAAAGGGCTGGTCGAAGTCGAGCTCAATGGCGTGCGCTACATGGCCAACATCTACCCCGACGAGCAACTGGGCTGGACCTTCATCGGCCTGATCGAGCAAAGCGAAGTGATGCAGACCACCACCCGCCTGACGTGGTTGATCGGCACCATCGCACTGGTGCTGGCCGCGCTGTTCGCCGTGGTCGGTGCGGCGTTCGCCAAGCTGATCGTGCGCCCGATCAACAGCGTCACCAGCGGCCTGGAAGACATCGCCCAGGGCGAAGGCGACCTGACCCGCAACCTGGAAGTGCGCGGGCGCGACGAAACCGCCCAACTGGCCAGCTGGTTCAACCAGTTCCTCGGCGCGATCCGCAGCCTGATCCAGCACATCGGCTCTGCCGCCAGCAAGATCCTCAGCACCTCCACCAGCTCGACCCGAGTGTCCAGCGACATGGCCGAGGCGGCCGGGCGCCAGCGCGAAGCCGTGGACATGGTCTCTACCGCCTTCCACGAAATGGTCGCCACCGCCAACGAGGTCGCCCGCTCTTGCAGCCAGGCGGCGCAGTCGGCCGACAGCGGCCAGCAGCAAGCCCGTGAAGGCCAGCAGCAGATCGATGCAGCCGTGAACAGCGTCGACCGCCTGAGCCAGGAGATCGAGCAATCGGCCCAGTCGATTCAGCAGCTGGAACGCGACAGCAACGCCATCCAGTCCATCCTCGGTACCATTCGCTCGATTGCCGAGCAGACCAACCTGCTGGCCCTCAATGCCGCGATCGAGGCCGCTCGCGCCGGTGAACAGGGCCGTGGCTTCGCCGTGGTCGCCGATGAAGTGCGGGCGCTGGCCAAGCGTACCGCCGACTCCACCGCCGAGATCGATGGCCTGCTGGGCAACCTGGCCAGCCGCACCGCCGAGGTTGCCGAACAGATGCACGCCAGCCTGGAAGTGTCGCAGCAGTCGGTCAGCCGCATTGGCCTGGCCCGCGATAGCTTTGGCCAGATCCGTGAGTCGGTGGACGTGATTCGCGACATGAACACGCAGATCGCCACGGCAGCGGAAGAGCAGCATCAGGTGGCCGAGGACATCAACCGGCACATCAGCCAGATCCATGGCGATGCGCAACTGGTGGCCGAACTGGCCCAGGCTGCGCGCCAGGACTCGGAGAGCCTGGCAGGGTTGTCCAACGAGCTGGATTCGCTGGTACGACGCTTCCGCACCTGACGGCGCAAGCGACCTGTAGGAGCAGCACAAGGCAGCTCCTACAGTTTCAGTTCCCCAGGCGTCGCCCCAAACAACTGCTTGAACGCCGCGATGTAAGCCGAGGTCGAGTCATACCCACACCCCAACGCGGCTTCCGTTACATTCTCCCCCGCCTCCAGCAACGCCAGCGATGACAGCAGCCGCATGCGCTGACGCCAATTGCGAAAGCTCAACCCAGTCTCACGCTGAAACAGCCGCATCAGCGTCTTCTCCGAACACTCCAGTTGCAGCGCCCATTGCTGCAAGGTCTGGGGTGTATCCGGCGCCGCGATCAGGCCATTACACAACGCCAGCAACCCCGGATGACGCGGGAGTGGCAACGAGAACCCGACTTCCGGCAACGTGCGCAACTGGTCGAGCAGCACCGCGACCAATCGCGATTCGGCGCTGTCGGCTTCCGGGTAATCCGCCGGGAACAGGCAGAACTGCTTGATCAACTCCCGCGCCAGCGGCGTCACCTCCAGCACCCGGCAGTGCTCCGGCGCCCATGGGCAGGCATCGCGGCGCACGTACAGGCTGCGCATTTCGGCCTGCATCGACGTCACCACCTCATGTTCGGCGTCCGCCGGGATCCACACGCCCCACTGAGGGGGCGCGAAATAGCTGCCATCGCGGGTGTAAACGCCAAGAACGCCGCTGATGGCGTAGGAAAACTGCACCCAGTCGTGCTGATGGCGAGTGGTCCAGGAGCCGGCGCCGAGGCTTTCGGCGCGGGCATAAAGGGGCCTGGGCAGGTGGTCGAGCGCCGGGATGGCCCGGGGATGTCCGATGATCGGCATGGCGGTTTCTTGTAGTTCTGATCGGACAAGCCTACCAGTTGCGCGATATGACTGTGACATCTGCCCCGCCTGATCACCGTTCGACGATGACCGTCACCCCTTGCCCACCTGCCGCACAAATCGATATCAAACCGCGGCCCTTCCCCGCCGCGGCCAGCAGCTTCGCCAGGTGGGCCAATATCCGGCCTCCGGTCGCGGCAAACGGATGCCCCGCCGCCAGCGAGCTGCCTTTGACGTTGAGCTTGCTGCGGTCGATTGCCCCAAGCGGTGCGTCCAGCCCCAGGCGATCACGGCAGTACTCCGCATCCTCCCAGGCCTTGAGGGTGCACAACACCTGGGCGGCGAAGGCTTCATGAATCTCGTAGTAGTCAAAATCCTGCAGGCTCAACCCATTGCGCGCCAACAGGCGCGGCACTGCATACACCGGCGCCATCAACAACCCTTCACGGCCCGTGACGAAATCAACCGCTGCGGTCTCGCCGTCAACCAGGTAGGCCAACACCGCAAGCCCCTGTGCCTGCGCCCATTCCTCCGTGCCCAACAGCACCAGCGATGCGCCATCGGTCAACGGGGTGGAGTTGCCTGCGGTAAGCGTGCCCAGCCCGCTGCGGTCGAATGCCGGTTTGAGCTTGGCCAGTTGCTCCAAGGTCAGGTCCGGCCGCAGGTTGTTGTCACGGCTAAGCGCCAGGAAGGGCGTGAGCAGATCATCCTGCCAGCCTTCGGCATAGGAGGCCGCCAGCCGCTGGTGGCTAAGCAAGGTCAGTGCATCCTGCTCGGCGCGGTCGATGCGCCAGGCCTGCGCCATGCGCTCGCAATGCTCGCCCATCGACAGGCCTGTGCGCGGCTCGCCATTGCGCGGCAACTCAGGCTTGAGGTGGCCGGGGCGCAACTTCAGGAACGGCTTCAGCCGTTCACCCAGGCTTTTGCCGCGGTTGGCCTCCAGCAGTATGTGGCGCAACCCTTCGTTAACGGCAATCGGCGCATCGGAGGTGGTGTCGACACCGCCCGCGATGCCGCTGTCGATCTGCCCAAGGGCAATCTTGTTGGCCACCAGCAAGGCCGCCTCCAGCCCCGTGCCGCAGGCCTGCTGAATGTCGTAGGCCGGCGTGCGCGGCGACAAACGCGAACCGAGCACGCATTCGCGGGTCAGGTTCATGTCACGGGAGTGCTTCAGCACCGCGCCCGCTACCACTTCGCCCAGTTGCAGCCCATGCAAGCGGTAACGCTCGATCAGGCCCTCCAGGGCGACGGTCAGCATCGCCTGGTTGCTGGCGGTGGCGTAGGCACCATTGGAACGGGCGAACGGGATTCGGTTGCCGCCAATGATCGCGACCCGGCGAGGTGAACGCATGCGCATGTTCCTCCTGAAACAATTTAAACCGTACAGCCTAGGTGTTTTTACCGCATTCGAACGACCTTGCCACAAAGTTGGTCCACACTTTCAAGCTTGCCTTCAGGGAGACCCACTCATGAGCGATCGCTACCTCGGCTTTGCCAACTCCAACCTCGGCCGCCGCCTTGTGGATGCCCTTGGCCTGCCACACCCGGCCCCGCTGGAGCGCTGGCAGGCAGGCCGCCTGCGCCCGGTAGAGGGTGCCCTGGTACTGGGTGGCGGGCCACTGACGCGCCAGGTCGAGGCCATCGCCCCACGCCTCACCGACGAACTCTACAGCTTCAATGCCGAAGGGTTACAGGCGCCGGCCTGGGTTGCAGGGCTTGGGCCGAAGCTCAAAGCCGTGGTGTTCGATGCCACTCACCTGTCCGACAGCGATGAATTGAAGCAGTTGCGCGAATTTTTCCAGCCGTTGCTGCGCAGCCTGGCGCCCTGCGCCCACGTGGTAATCCTCGGGCGCGCGCCAGAAGGCCTCGACGACCCACTGGCCAGTGTCACGCAACGGGCGCTCGAAGGGTTCAACCGCTCGCTGGGCAAAGAGCTGCGCAACGGCGCGACCGCACAGTTGCTGTATATCGGCCAAGGCGCTGAAGACCAGTTGGAAGGTGCCCTGCGCTTCTTCCTTTCGCCCAAGAGCGCGTTCATTTCTGGCCAGGTGCTGCGCCTGGAAGCCTGCGCCAGCCAGGTCGAAGACTGGACCCGCCCGCTTGGCGGACGACGTGCCCTGGTAACCGGCGCTGCACGCGGTATCGGTGCAGCGATTGCCGAAACCCTGGCGCGGGACGGCGCCGAGGTGCTGCTGCTGGATGTGCCGCAAGCCCGGCAAGACCTCGAAGCCCTCGCCGCGCGGCTGGGCGGCAAGGCACTGGCGCTGGACATCTGCGCCAATGACGCCGCAGCGCAGTTGCTCGAAGCGCTGCCCGGGGGTATCGACATCGTGGTGCACAACGCCGGCATCACCCGCGACAAAACCCTGGCCAACATGACCCCCGAATATTGGGATGCGGTGATGGCCGTGAACCTCAAGGCACCGCAGGTACTCACCCAGGCACTGTATGACGCAAGCGCGCTCGGCGAGAACGCGCGCATCACGCTGCTGGCGTCGGTCAGTGGCATTGCCGGTAACCGCGGGCAGGCCAACTATGCGGCGAGCAAGGCCGGCTTGATTGGCTTCGCCCAGGCCTGGGCGGCAAAACTCGCAGCCCAGGGTGCCAGCATCAATGCCGTGGCCCCCGGCTTCATCGAAACGCACATGACTGCCGCCATGCCTATGGGGCTGCGCGAGGCCGGGCGCCGCTTGAGCTCACTGGGCCAAGGCGGGCGGCCACAAGACGTCGCCGAGGCCATTGCCTGGCTCAGCCAGCCAGGCTCCGGCGCGGTCAATGGCCAGGTGCTGCGGGTCTGTGGCCAAGCGCTGATGGGGGCCTGACCATGAGCCGACACTGGCACGACCTGCACGCCCCGGACTCACGCGCCAGCCTTTACCTGCGTGCGGCCAGCAAGCGCAAGATCAGCGGCGACAAGCTGCCCGACGAAGGCCTGCGCTGCGTGATGCGGGTTCAGCCCGACAACCTGGCAGCCTACCGCCGACTCTGCCACTTCACCGACGATGGCCGCCTGCCCGCTACTTATCCCCATGTGATGGCCTTCCCCCTGCAATTGCAGCTGCTGACGGCGCACAGCTTCCCCTTCCCCTTGCTCGGGCTGGTGCATCTGCAGAACCGCATCGAGGTGTTGCGGCCACTGGGCGGCATCGATGCATTACGTTTCGCCGTCTACGCCGACAACCTGCAACCCCACGCCAAGGGCGCCACCTTCGACCTCATTACGGAAGCCGAAGATGGCCTGGGCCTGCTCTGGCGCGAATGCAGCCGCACGCTGGTACGCGGGCTACGCTTGGAGGGCCAGGCCAGTGAGCAAACAGACAGCGCGCCTGACGCACTGGCAGAGGCGAGCCGCTGGTATGCCGACAGCGATATCGGCCGGCGTTACGCCAAGGTCTGTGGCGACTACAACCCGATTCATCTGAGCGCCGCCAGTGCGCGACTGTTCGGGTTCCCCAAGGCCATTGCCCATGGCATGTGGAGCAAAGCCATGGCACTGGCGGCCCTGCGCGGGCACCTGCCGAACAGCGGCTACAGCTTCGAGGTGGAGTTCCGCAAACCGGTGCGATTGCCTTCAGAGGTGGTGCTCAGTGCCAGCGAAGCCGGGCCAGAAGGTGAATTACGGCTGGATGGGCAGGGTGAGTTGCTGCACATGGTTGGCCGTTGGGGTGGCCTGTAGGCGCACGCCTCTTGCTTTGCATCGGGCCTGCGCCGAAGCTATGCGGCATTAGGAGACCCCCGATGAACCTGCAAGAACTCACCGAACGCCTGCACCGGATCCGCGACAACAACGATTGGCGCGGCTTCCACAGCCCGAAGAACCTGGCCATGGCCGCCAGCGTTGAAATGGCCGAACTGGTCGAAATCTTCCAGTGGCTGAGCGAGGACCAATCCCGCCAGCTGCCTGCTGACACACTCGCCCACGCCGGCCAAGAGGTGGGCGATGTGGTGCTCTACCTGTTGCTGCTGTGCAGCGAGCTGGGCCTGGACATGGACCAGGTGGTCAGGGCCAAGCTGGCCGACAGTGAAAGGCGCTTCGCCCGATGAACGACCGTCACTTCGATGAACTGGCCACCCGCTTCGCCGAGAAAATCTACGGCGGTGCCAAGGGTGCCATTCGCCTGGCCGTGCTGCAGGCCGACCTGGCCGAAACCTTGCCCGACCGCCCGCTGCGCATACTCGACATCGGTGCAGGCCTGGGCCACATGGCCCTGTGGCTGGCACAACGCGGCCATCATCTGACCCTCGCCGAGCCCGCCGCGCCCATGCTCGACGGTGCCCGCGCGCGCTTTGCCGAGGCAGGCCAAACGGCCACCTTCATCCAGGCGCCATGGCAGGACCTGCTTGGCCAGCTGACCGAACCCTACGACCTGGTGCTGTGCCACGCCGTGCTCGAATGGCTGGCCGAACCCGAAAGCATCCTGCCCGTGCTGCACCAGCTCACAGCGCCCACCGGGTGGCTTTCGCTGGCGTTCTACAACCGCGACGCACTGGTCTACCGCAACCTGCTCAAGGGCCATTTCCGCAAACTGCGCAGCAACCGCCTGGAAGGTGAAAAGCAGAGCCTGACCCCGCAGAAACCCCTTGATCCGCGTGAGCTCAAGGCGCAACTTGAACCTATGTGGCAGGTCGAAAGCGAGAGTGGCGTCAGGGTGTTCCACGACTACATGCCCAAGGAATTCCAAGCCAAGGCCGAAATGCTCGACCTGCTGGAAATGGAACTGGCCCACCGCCGACACCCAAGCTTTGCCGGGCTCGGTCGCTACCTGCACTGGATCTGCCGCCCCCGCTGACCCCGCCCGCCGGGAGGAATACATGCCGTACCGTCTGTTGTGCCTGGCCCTGCTGCCCCTTGCCCTGGCTGCCTGCCAGGGCAGCAACCCGTATGTCGCTAGTAGCCGCCCCTTACCGCCCGCCCCGGCGCAGGCGGCTACCACCTTCGATGCCAGTGCCTACCCGGCACCCGCCCGCGACTACGGGCACTATCGCAGCTGGAGCTGGCGTGACGGCCAGTTGCCCAGCGGCACAGCCAATGCCGACCCGGCACAACTGGCCGATGCCATCAGCGGCGCGCTCGACCAGCATGGCCTGCGCCCTGCCCGGGGCAGCGCCGGCGATTTGCTGGTGAGCGCCGACATGCGCCTGGAAAAACGCCTGCGCCAAGTACGTGACTACGACACCTACGACCCCTACTACGGCCCCTACCCCTACGGCAGTGTGGGTTACGGCGGCTACCGCAACGGCTACGGCGCCTATGCCAGCACACCGATCGTGCGCACCTACGAGGTGGAGGTGATGGTGGTCCGCATCGACCTGTACGACGCTCGCAGCGGCCAGCCGGTGTGGAGCGCCAGTGCTGAAAGCAACAGCGACAAGGACTCGCCGCGTGATCGCGAAAGCGCCTTGCGTGATTCGGTGCACAAGGCGCTCAGCGGCTATCCTCCCAGTTAACGTTTAACGGAGAACCATCATGTTGCGCCGTCTCGTTCTACTGTCATTCGCGCTGGTGCTCACGGCCTGCTCGAGCAACAACGTCCAGCAGGATTTCGACGCCAGCCGCGATTTTGCCGCCTATCGCAGCTGGGCGTGGCAGGAGCCCGGCTTGCAGTACCGCCCGGACGACCCTCGCATCAAAAGCGACCTGACCGAGCAGCGCATTCGCCAGGCAGTGGCCGACCAGCTCGACCAACGCGGCCTGCGCCCGGCACCGGGCAATGCGCGGCCTGACCTGAAAGTGCGCGCCTACCTCATCGTCGAGCAGCGTCAGCAGCAGATCACCACCAACTATGGCGGTGGCTGGGGTGGTTACTGGGGAGGCTACTGGGGCGGGCCGATGTACAACGAAACCCGCAGCGTCGACTACAAAGTCGCCACCATCCAGGTCGACATGTTCGATGGGCGGGACGACAAGCTGGTCTGGCGTGGCAGCGCTGAACAGATCATGAACAATTACCCGCCAAGCCCGGAAGAACGTAACAGCGCGATCCAGAATACGGTGACCAATGTGCTTAGCAACTACCCACCCGGCAGCAAGAAGTAATGCGCCGAGGCCCATCGTCGGCTTGCCGGCGATGGGCCAACACAGGCCCCGTCAGCTGCGACATCTTCTGATCCCGTCACGCCTTTTTCCCTTCCCGCCGCGCCCGCTTGCAACTTCGCGTCTACCCTGAATTCAAGGAAACCTGACTGACCGGGTAGAAGTGTTCAACAATTAGGGAAGGCGACCTGCCAATGCAAAGCATTGTTCTTCTGATGTGGCTTGCCTTGTGCTCCGAACAGGATGTGCGTCAACGGCAGATATCCAACGCGCTGACCCTGGGCGTCGCTGCCTGCGCCCTGGCCTGGCTGTTCGCCACCGGCCACAGCTGGATCGGTGCCGACGCCAGCGACGCCGGTTGGGCGCTGGCCATCGTCATGCTGCTGACGTTACCCGGCTACATGCTCGGGCGTTTCGGCGCCGACGACGTCAAATTGATGGGCGCCCTGGCGCTCGCCACCAGTCCTCAATATGTACTCGGCACCTTCATTGGTGCGGGTATCACCGTCGTGCTCTGGCTGCTGTCGCGTCGCCGCCTGTGGACCTTGCTCAACCCTAAGGTCAAGAAGCGCTTGCAAGCCCTGACGGAGCAAATGGGCGACAAACAGGCTTTCGTACCGTACGTCCTGGCGGGCTTTATGCTGACAGCGGTATGGATCCAATAATCATCCCTGTTGTCCTATAACTTGTACGGACCTTGTACAGAATCGCCAAGTGCGACTACTTTTAAGCTGCCGGAGTGTCTAGCCCGGGAGCAGGGCCGATTACGAACAGGGAGTTGATCGTGAACAAGCCGTCCAGTGAAGTGAAGGTACTGGTGGTCGATGACCAGCCATTGATCGTCGAACAACTGTGTGAATACCTCGAAAGCCAGGGCCACGTGTGTGTCCCAGCCCATTCCACCGCCCAAGCCATCGAACGCTACTCGGCCGACCCGAAGATTGGCCTGGTGCTGTGCGACCTGCACATGCCCGAGCGTGATGGCATCGACCTGGTCCACGCCTTGAAGGAACTGGCCGGCAACAAGCGTATGTTCGAAGCCATCATGCTTACCGGCCGTGCCGACAAGCAGGACGTGATCCGCGCCTTGCGCGCGGGCTTTGTCGACTATTACCAAAAACCGGTAGATTTTAACGAGCTGCTCGAAGGTTTGCGCCGTCAGGAAGAGGCTCTGCTGGAGCGTCAGCGCAACATGAAAGACCTCGGTGGCCTCAACCAGCGCCTGCAGGACTTGGCAGAGTCGGTCGACGAGCTCTACCACGACCTGGAAAAGGCCCGCGGCCAAGGCGTGCACCGCCGTGCCAGCGATGTCGAGGAAAGCGAAAACGAGCTGCCCCCCGTGTTCGAGAAGCTGTCGCCGCGTCAACTGGAAGTGGCCCGCCTGGTGAGCAAAGGCAAGACCAACTACCAGATTGCCTGTGAACTGGGCATTACCGAGAACACCGTGAAGCTCTACGTTTCCCAGGTGCTGCGCCTGACCCACATGCACAACCGCACGCAACTGGCCCTCGCGCTGACGCCGAGTTCTTCACCGGTGCATCAGCGCTTTACCGCTCATTGAAATTGAAATACTGGCCTGTCAGCGGCATCCGATTTGCCGTTGAGAGGCCATTAGCTCCAGGGCTCATTCCATTTGGTAGGTAAGGCTTAGCGTCACGCGTGGCCCGCGGCTCAGGCTATCCAGGGCAACATCCGCCAAGGGTCTCGCGACTTCCACCGCCAAATTGAAGTAGCGCCCATCCCCCAACCGCAGCCCCAGGGCAGCGGACGCCATGTGGGCATCCTCGACATTGCTGCGGTTGTACCAGGCCTGGGCAGCATCGAGTACCGCATAGGGTTGCAGCACCTTCAGCCAGTTACCGTTGGGCCGAACACTGAAGCCAAGCTCGTACGCCACCCCCCAACCCTTGTCCCCCGCTGCCTGGTCGCGTGGATAACCGCGGCCGAAAGTTTGCCCGCCGAACACCGCCCGCTCGCTGTCGGGCAGCGTGTCGTCGCTCCAGTACACGGCACCAGATGCCACCCCCTGCCAATCATTGAACAACGCGTCGCTCTGCAACCCCGAGAGGCGAAAACGCAGAAAGTCCAGGTCATAGTCGGCATCGCTGCGTGCCCCCAGGTAATCCAGGCCCTGATAGACGCCAGCACTGACGATACGCAAGCGGCGATCGTCGGCCTTGCGCCAATTGCCTTCAAATGACACCGCGCGTACGTAGCTGTCGTACTCGTGTGACGGCAACAGCCCCGCAGGCCGATCTTCGAGGTGCTCACTGATCGCGTAGAAGCGCCCCGCCACCGTCATCCACTCATCCGCCTTGACAATCAGCGGCTGGCCAAGGCCAACCGAATAACGCTCGCTTTCACGCTGCTGAGTCAAATCGCTGCCGTCCTCCAGCCGAATTCGGGTGCCCGGCGTGCTGCGATAGCGCGAGGCAGACACCAGCAACTGGCTGCCTTCAGCATCCAGGTACTGGCTGTAGTCCAACCGCTGGTAATGCGCCTGGTCATCGCCGGGCGGCAGCAACACGCTTGCCTGGAACTGTTCGGCATAGCGGGTCTGGGCGTTGCTGGTGACGGTGAACAGCGCCTGGGCGTCCTCACGGCTGCCATCGCTTACGGTAACGCCAGCGGCGAACGGCGTACGCCGCGCGTGGACCGTCAGCTGAGCGGCGCCCTCAGGCGACTGCGCCGCAGCCAATTCAGCGTCCACCACCACGCCGGGGAGGCGCTCGGCGAGGCCCAGGTAGCGATCGAGTGTTTCCCGCGTCAGCGGGCGTTCCGCCTGCAAGCGCTGCAGCAACTGCTGCAGGTAGGTGCGGGCCGAGCCGATGTCGCCTTCCAGCAGGTACCCGTGGATATAGCCCTCGACCAAAACCACCTCAACACGGCCGTCAGCGATATCCTGCGGCGGGAGGTAAGCGTACGACAGCAGGTAGCCTTCTTGCCGGTAACGTTGAGTAAGGCGCGCGGTGAACTGCTGTAACTCGCCCAGCGTGGTTTCACGCCCGATCAACGGCTGGTAGTGGTCTCGCAGGTCACTCAAGGGGAACACCGTCCCCCCTTCGAAGCGCACCTTGTGCAACACCAGTCGGGTCTCCAGCGGCGCCCAGCCTGCCGCGCCGGCGTTCGGCAGCGCCAGCCGCAGGTGTGGGGCAAGTGGGCGGTAGGTGTCCAGCGGCAGGTTGGCGGCGGGCAGGCGACGCTCGTTTTCGTGGCTGTCGAGAAAGCCCGGCAACGGCTCTGCGCGGGCCATCAAGGCCCAGGGCAGCAACAAAAGAGGTATGACCAGAGGACGCATAGGACGCTCCATGATCCCTCGTGTACCGGGGCGCCAGCCGGTCACACCCGTCTTGTGCAAAGCGTAGGTGCTGGCCCGGCAATCGTCGAACGGCTACTCGCTGACCTGAAACGCCACCCGCGCGGTCTCGCCACTTTCATCCAGCGCGCTGAGCTCGATCTGCCCGGGCCGTTCGAAACGTACCAGCAGGCTGTCCTGGCCTTGGGTCTCGCCCAACGGCTGGCCGTTGAGGAACCACCAGCGCCGCCCGCCGCCGCCCAAGGCGGAAACGTGCAATTGCAACGGTTCGCTGCTGGTTGCCGGACGGCGCAGGTTGTCCCCCGGGCGCACGCCGACAATCGACAGCGGGGGTGCGCTGGCGGGCGCCTGCGGTGGGCACGCTGAGTCTACTGCCGGCAGGCGCGCTGCACGCCGTTCGACGCGGGGTAGCCAAGGCTCCAGCGGGGCGGGCCAGAGCGCAATGTCGCGTACCTTGGCCCCAGGGCAACTGCCGTCGACCCGCAGCCCTTGCGCATTGACCCAGACGCGCTCGCGCAGGCCCAGCCCGAGCGGCTGATCGGCCGCCTGCAAGGTGGGTGGTGTGGTGCCGTCGAGGGTCCAGGCAAAGCGCTGACGGCGGCAGTTGGGGTCTTGCCGATTCATCTGCTGGCCCAGCGGCCAGCAGATGGCTGCCACGCCGATGGTAGGGGGCACCTGCTCGACCGGCACGCTGATACCGCGCTGGGCATCGCGGTTGCTTAGCAGGTCATGCACCTGAAGCATCAACGGCGCCGCCGAGGCCAGGCCGAACTGCCCGGGTACCGGTGTGCCGTCGGGGCGGCCGATCCATACACCAATCAAGTAGCGCGGGCCGACCCCAATCGACCAGGCGTCACGAAAGCCATAGCTGGTACCGGTCTTCCAGGCCAGTTGCGGGCGCTGCACCAGTTCGGCGTGCGGGTCGCGGTCGGGGCGTGCCTGGCCGCTCAGAATACGCCGGATAATCCACGCCGCCCCTGGCGACAGCAAGCGTCGCTCTACCAGCGGGTCTTGCGGCTGCAGGCGGATGCGCGCACTGTTGCCGGCCCGGGCCAGCGCCGCATAACCGCCGACCAGGTCTTCCAGGCGGCTGCCCGCCCCCCCGAGGATCAACGACAAGTTGGGCTCGGCCAAGGGTGGCAGCATCAGCGGCATGCCGGCCATGCGCAATTGCGCGGCGAAGCGTTTCGGGCCATACGCTTCCAGCAACTGAACGGCCGGCAGGTTGAGCGACAGCGCCAGTGCCGAGCTGGCCGACACCGGCCCGCTGAACCCCATCGAGAAGTTGCCGGGCCGATAGTCGCCGTAGCGCCTGGGCACATCCTGCAGCAGCGATTCGGAGTGGATCAGGCCGTCATCCAATGCCATGCCGTAGAGGAAGGGTTTAAGCGTGGAACCGGGTGAGCGCAATGAGCGCACCATGTCGACGTGGCCGAAGCGGCGTGCGTCGCTAAGGTCGATCGAACCCAGGTAAGCGCGCACTGCCATGGTCTGCGCCTCCACCACCAGGATCGCCGCCGACGTGCGCTCCGGCAGGCGTGCGCGCCAGCCCAGCAGCAGGTCTTCGAGGCGCCTTTGCAAGGCTGCGTCTAGGGTGGTGCGAATCAGCGGCGGGCTATTCGCTGTGTTCAGCCGCCGCGCCAGCAACGGTGCCAGGGCCGGCTCCTGACGTGGCGCCAGCAGCAAGGGCTCTTCGGCAGCCTCCTTGAGCTGCTGGGCTGGCCATACCTGATATTCCTCCAGGCGCTGCAGCACTTTGTCGCGCGCACGCTGGGCACGTTCGGGGTGGCGGTCCGGGCGCAAGCGGCTGGGTGCCTGGGGCAGCACCGCAAGCAGCGCCGCCTCGGCAGGTGTCAGGTGTTTGGGCGATTTGCCCAAGTACGCCCAGCTGGCGGCGGCCACGCCCTGCAAGGTGCCGCCAAAGGGTGCACGGTCGAGGTAGATCTGCAAGATTTCGCGCTTCGACAGGTGCCACTCCAGCTGCGCCGTACGCCATAACTGGCGCAGCTTGCCGGCCAGCGTCCGGTCATGCGGGTCGAGCAGGCGCGCCACCTGCATCGACAGCGTACTGCCCCCCGACAACACGCGCCCTCCGCGCAGGTTCAGCCAGGCCGCACGGGCCAGGGCCAGCGGGTTGACCCCAGGGTGGCGATAGAACCAGCGGTCTTCATAGGTCAGCAGCGCCTGCAGGTACAGCGGCGAGACCTCTTCCGGGCTGACCGGGTAGCGCCACACGCCATCGGAGTCGGCAAAGCGCCACAACGGCGTGCCGTCTTCGGCCAGCACCACCCGCGCCAGGTCGTCGCCGGGCATGGGCAACGGCCAGATACGGTCGGCCAGCCACACCAGGCCCACGGCCAGTACCAGGGTGATGGCGCTACCACGCACAATCCTGCCCGCACGCGTGCGCGGCCGCGCTAAGCTTGGCATCGGGAACCGACTTGGCCAACTGATGGCCAAAGGCTTGGGAACGGCAACCTCGCCGGTGTGTTGATCAGGAAGCAACTATGCATGTAGAAGATTTTTTCGGGTGGCTGGGCCACGCACTCGGGTCGTTGATCCGCTTTATCGTCGACGCATTGAGCGGGCTGTTCAACCTGCTGGCCAATGCCGGCGGCAATTTCATCGATGGCCTGGCACGCACCCTGGGCATGGACACCTCGCTGGTCAGCATCCTTGCCCTGGTCGTCGGCCTGATGCTGCTGTACTCGGCAATCCGCGCCTTCATGCGCGCTTCGATCATTCTCGGGATCATCTGGTTGGTGCTGGGGTTGTGGGTGATGAGCTGGGTGATTCACTAAAGGCCATCGCCGCACCTCGCGGTGTGTGCTCGCTGTGTGTAGGAGCGGCCTTGCGTCGCGAAAGGGCTGCATAGCAGCCCCAGGATTTCGGCGTCATCCTTGATAATGCTGGGGCCGCTTTGCGGCCCTTTCGCGACGCAAGGCCGCTCCTACACCTGCCCGAGCACACATTAGCAAAGCCTCGACCGCAGGCTTTTAACGGGCTTTGACGGTCATCTCGCCTTGCCCATCGCCCACTGCCTGCAGGTTCGGGCGGTACATCGACTCGACCTGCGGCGGCGGCACACGGTAGGTGCCCGGGGTTACTGCCCGCGCCAGGTACAGCAGGTGCGTGGTGCCATAGCTGTCCAGCTTGAGCGCTGCGACGTAACGGTCATCACGGTACTCCTGGTGCAGCACGCTGGCATTCTGCATCGACTCACGCCACGCCTTCACGGCACTGCTGGCATTCTCCAGGCTGGCCGCACTCTGTGCCAGGTTCTGGTTTTCCAGCTCAAGCCCGGCTGGCAGCAAGTCCACCACCAGCGCATCCGGCACACGGTCTTCGGCCTTGAGGGCCAGGTGCACCAGCACCAAGTCGCCGCTGCGCAGGTTGTGCAGGTCCAACGCCTGGCCATTCATGCCCAGGTACTCACGACGAATCTGCAGACCATTGCCACCGGCTGCCGGCGCCTGGCGCGGGTAGCCAGACAGCGTCAGCTGCTGGTAAAGCGTCTCGCTGCCTTCGTTTTGCACCGTCAGCGGCGACGCCAGTAGCGGGCCTTCGAGCTTGAGGCCGGTTTCGGCGTTGTTGAACTCGCGGATCTCACCCGCGCTGTCCAGACGCGCCTGCCACTTGCCTTCCGGCTTGCCGAGCAAACCACGGCCAGCGAGGAACAACGCGTTACGTTCCTGGGTAGACAGCCAGCGGTTGGCCGCCAACTCGTCCGACAGTGCGAACAGGCGTTGGTCGACCTGCTTGCTGGCCAGGTTGCTCTCCTGTAACAGCGCCAGAATCAGCGCCTGGTCGCGCAGGCTGCTGCCGTAGTCAGCCATCCAGCCTTTGCTGCGGCCAATACCCAGGCCTGCTTGCAGGGCCTGCTCGGAACGCGGCTTGTCGCCCATCTTCTCCAGCGCCACCGCCAGTTGCACCAGCGGCAAGCCGGAGCGGGCGTCGGCACGGCGCTCGAACAGCCCGCGCAAGGCACCCAACGGCGCCTGCTGGCTACGCGACAGAACCAGGGCAGCATAAGCCTGCACGGCGAAGCGGGTATGGTCAGCGTTCTCGCTGTAGTCGACCTCGATCAGGTTGCGTTCCTGCAGGTAGCGCAGCAAGCGCTCGTTGGCCTTCTTCAGCGCATCGGCGGGCACGCCGTAGCCCTGGTCACGGGCGCGCAGCAAGAAGTCGGTGACGTAGGCGGTCAGCCAGTACTCTTCTTCGCTGTCCGAACTCCACAGGCCGAAGCTGCCGTTGTAACGCTGCATGCCCAGCAGGTGCTCGATGCCCATTTCGATCTTGCGCTTGCGCACGTCGGCCGGTTCGCCCTTGATCCCCAAGCGTTTGAGGCTTTCGGCATCGGCGTAGAGCGACGGATAAAGGCCGCTGGTGGTCTGCTCCAGGCACCCATAGGGGTAGGCTTCGAGGGCACGAATCTGTTCGGCCAGGTTCAGCGGCGGCCGGCTCGACAAGACCAGGCTGGCTTCAAGGCCCGCCGGTTCGAAGGCGGCCAGGTCCGCCTCGGGCAACGCCCATGGCTGGTCCTTCAAGGCAACCCGGTAGTGCTTGAGCATCGCCGGATAAGCCGGGCGCACACCCAAGGTCCATTCACGCTCGAAGGCCGTGGCTGGCTCGTTTGGCAGTTGCAGGCCATTGACCCGCACGCGCACCTTGCCCTGCCCCAGGCCGCCTTGGGCCTGCACCGGAATCATCAGCGTGCGGCGTTGGCCTTCGTCCAGCGCGACGCTTTGCACCGCGCTCGCAGCCAGGCTCAACTGGCCTTCGGTGCTGACCTCGACATTCAGTTGCTGGGCGCGGCCCGACAGGTTGGCCAGGTCCAGCGCCAGGCTGGTGCGGTCGCCACCGGCCAGGAAGCGCGGTGCCGACAGCTCGGCGATCAGCGGCGCAGCCACCACGGTCTTGCCCTCGGCCACGCCGAAATGATCCTCGGTCCAGGCCTGCGCCATCAGCCGCAGTTCGCCATTGAAGTCGGGGATGTCGACGGTGGCCTGGCCCTCGCCCTTCTCGTCCAGGGTCACCGGCAGGCTCTGCTGCGCAACGATGGTCACCGTGGTGTTGGGGCGCTTGCCACCCTTGGCCATGGCCGCGTCACCGCCAAAGGCCAGGCTGGCGAGGCGGCCCTGGCCGGCCTCGATCAACTGGCCGTAGATGTCCAACTGGTCGGCGCCATACGCTTTGCGGCCGAACAGGCTGGTGAACGGGTCGGGGGTCTTGAAGTCGGTGATGTTGAGGATGCCGACATCAACTGCCGACAGCAGTACATGCACCTGCTGCCCCGCAGCCGCTGGGCTGCCATCGGCATTGGCCACCTTGAACTTGACTGTCAACGGCTGCTTGGGCCGCATCTTCTCCGGCGCCTGCAAGCTGACCGCCAGCTTACGCTCGGCCCGGTCGAGTGGCAGGTGCAGCACGCCCACCGCGCGTTTCGGTGTGGCATTGGCCTTGCGCTCGCCGGGGCGAATCACCAGGGCGCTGATATACAGGTCGTGGCGTGCCCACTTTTTGTCCAGTTGCACGTCGAAGGTCTTGCCCTCGGCTGGCACCTCGATCTCCTGCCACCACAACGGGCCATCGCTGGACTCGATCATCAGGTAGCCGCTGCCGGCGGCAGGCGGGGTCACCGTGACCTTGGCGGTGGCGCCATCGGCGTAGGACGGTTTGTCCAGGGCCAGCTTGACCTGGTCCGGGCGTACTGCGCCGCCTTCGGCGTTGTCCTGGGCGCGATAACCCGCCCAGAAGCGCTCGCTGGACACCAGGCCAGTCTCTGGGTCTTCGACCTCGACCCGGTAAGGGCCCCACTCGACTTGGAACGACAACTTGGCGGTCGAGCCGGCCTTGACGCTGACGGTCTCTTCGCTCTGGGTGAGGAATTTCTCGTTGTAGTTGTAGCTCCAGCCGTCGCTCTGCGAGTAGTTCCAGTAGTAGTCACGGCGCTCGCGAATCAACCGCACCTTGAGGTCGTTGGCCGCCAGCTTCTTGCCATCACGGTCGGCCACCAGGAACTCGAATTCCACCGGGCCGTCACTGTCGGTTTCCTCGCCTTCGAACAGGCCGCGCAGGCCCGGCAAGCGTTCGGCAGGCCAGATCGGCTGTTCCAGGCGACGGGTGATCGGCCGGCCACCGGACTCCTGCAGGCTGGCCTGCACGGTCAGTTGCAGTGGCGAGCGGGCTTCGGCCCAGCGGCTTTCGATATCGACCACTGCCTTGCCGGCCTGGTCGAGGGTGACTTCGTCCAGTTCCAGGTCCTGGTTCAACTCGGTTTCGGTGACCGAACCGAACTGGTAACCCGGCAGCGCCGGCACCGCTTCGCGCAACGGGCGCACGTAAGCTTGGCCACTCAGCCGGTTACCCGCAGCCGGCGCGCCGTATAGGTAGCGGCCATTGACCTGGATGTGGGCGTCCTGATCAGGCGCAAGCGGTGCGCTGCTACCTTTGAGCTCCAACGCCAAACGCTCGGGGAGGAAGTCTTCGACCAGAAACTCGTAGACCTGCTTGCGCCCGCCACCCAGGTCGAGCAGTAATTGCCAGCGACCGGTCGGCGCCTCGCTGGCCAGTTGCAGTTGGTACTGGTAGAGGCCACTGCCATCCGCCTCCCAAACAAACTTGCGGCTGACCTGCTCATCGGGGCGACGCACTTCCACACTGACCGGCTGAGCCTTGACCGGCTTGCCATCCTGGTCGCGCAGCAGGCCGTTGAGCAGCACGGTCTCACCCGGGCGATACAGGTCGCGCGGGCCGAAGATGAACAACTGCAAAGGGTTGGCTTGAGGGCCGGTGATATCGAATTCGGCCAGGTCCAGGGCCGCAGTGTTCAGGCGCAGCAACGTGGTGTGCACGCCTTGCGTGGCAATCAGGGTATCGGCCTTGGGCGTGATCGGCAGTTCGGCGTGGCCGTCGCCATCGGTCTTGGCCTGGGCCAGCAACTTGCCCTTCTCGTCATGCACCTCGAGGTTGACGTCTTTCATCGCCTTGCCGCCTTCCAGGGCTTGGGCGAACACGTCGAGGCGGTCGCGGTAGCGGTGCGCAGAGACGCCGATGTCGCTGAGGCTGAACAGGGTTGCCGGCTGCGAGTAGTCGTAGGTGCCCGAGGCACGCATCACTGCCAGGTACACGCCCGGTTCCTGCAGCGGCTTGATCCCGGCAATCGGCAGCAGCACGGTCTCGCGGGTGTTGCGCGCGGGGTTAAGATCGAAGCGGCCGCTGTAGACCAGCTCGGCCATGTCCAGGGTTTCTTTGGACTGGTAGTAGTACAGGCTGCTGTTGCGCCCCCAGTTGACCAGGAAGGTCGAGAGCATCTCGGGCTTCACGCGGAAGAACTCAACATCGACCTTGTCGACGTTCAGGGCGATCACCGGCAAGCCTTCGGCCAGGCGCGTTGGCAGCAACGAACCGCGGCTGGCAAAGCCGATGGTCGGCTGCATGTCGCGGGTTTCCAGGCGGGTGACCGACTCGCTGTCGAGCGCCTTGCCATTGACCGCCAGCAGGCCTTTGTCGACCGTGAGCACCAGCTTGCGCTGTGGCTCCAGGTGGCGCAGGCGCAGTTCCATCTGGTTGTCGGAGAGTTCCCAGGCCCCGTCGACCTTGCCTTTGACGGTGTCGACCAGGTGCAGTTTGCCGGCGAAGTCCTGTGTGGCATCCAGCGGCGCGGAGAAGCTGATCGACAGCGCGCTGGCGCCGTCGAGCTGCACTTCCGAGACGTCCAGCACCGTGAGCGCCCGGCCCTCGTAGCGCTTGGCGAGTACGGCAGGGTCTTCGCGCTTGGCCGCTGGGGCCTCGGCGGGCGCGGTGGCTGCCGGTTTCTCGGCCGGCGCGGGTTTGCCCGGCGCGGAGGAGTCACAAGCACTGAGCAAAGCCAGCGCGCAGGCCAGCAACAATCCTTTGTTGAACATGGAGTAGGAACTCTTAGGCAGCGTGTACGTGAGGGCAGCAACTATAGCGCAACGACGGGCGCGTCACCCGCCGTGTAGCGCCAGGTGAGACCGCGTTCGCGCGAATTGGTTGCCTGGCCGGTACACTGTGGCACTGCTAATGCCAGGATTTGAAATGTCTCAACTGACCACCGACTGGCGCGACCGCCCTACCCACCGCAAGGTCTGGGGCCTGGCCGCACCGATGATCCTCTCCAACATCTCCGTACCCCTGGTGGCGCTGGTCGACAGCACCGTCATCGGCCACCTGCCCCACGCCCACCAGCTGGGCGCCGTTGCCGTGGGCGCCACGCTATTCACCTTCATGGTTGGCCTGATGGGCTTTCTGCGCATGGGCTCGACCGGCTTCGCAGCCCAGGCTGCTGGGCGCGGTGACGGCGCGGCGTTGCGCCAGGTGTTGGTGCAAGGGCTGCTGCTGGCACTGGGCTTTGCCGTGGTCATCGGCCTGTTGGCGTTGCCCTTCAGCCAGTTGGCGCTGCACGCGATGCAGCCCAGCGCGGCGTTGCAGCAATCCACCGAGGACTTCTTCCACACCCGCCTGCTCGGGCTGCCTGCGGCACTGGCCAGCTACGCGCTGGTCGGCTGGTTCCTTGGCACCCAGAACGCCAGGGCGCCGTTGGCCATCCTGCTGACCACTAACCTGCTGAACATCATCCTCAATCTGTGGTTCGTGCTCGGCCTAGACTGGGGGGTGCTGGGTTCGGCGCGGGCCTCGGTGATTGCCGAGTGGAGCGCCGCACTGCTGGGCCTGGCCCTGACCCGCCCGGCCTTGCGCGCCTACCCCGGGCACATTGCCTGGGCCGCGCTCAAGCGCTGGCAGGCCTGGAGGCCGCTGCTGGCCGTCAACCGCGACATCTTCCTACGCAGCCTGGCATTGCAACTGGTGTTCCTGCTGATCACCGTGCAAGGCGCCCGGCTGGGTGAAGCGACGGTGGCAGCCAACGCCCTACTGCTCAATGGCCTGCTACTGACCGCCTATGCGCTCGACGGGCTCGCCCATGCAGTCGAGGCCTTGTGCGGCCACGCCATCGGCGCCCGCGACCGCGATACGCTCCGCCGCTCGCTGGTAGTAGCATGCGGTTGGTCGCTGATCACCAGCGTTGGCTTTGCCGGGCTGTTCCTGCTGGGTGGGCACCTGTTCATCGACCTGCAGACCGATATCGGCAGTGTGCGGGCGGCGGCTTATCCGTACCTGCCGTACTTGGCGGTACTGCCGTTGATTGCGGTGTGGAGCTACCTGCTCGACGGATTGTTCATCGGCGCGACGCGTGCGCGGGAGATGCGCAATGCGATGCTCGCGTCGGTGGTGATTGCGCTGCCGGTGGCGTGGGCCATGAGTGGGTTTGGCAACCACGGCTTGTGGTTGGCGTTTCTCGGGTTCATGGCATTGCGGGCGGTGACGTTGGGGTGGGTTGGGTGGCGGTTGCAGCAAAAGGGGCTGTGGGTTCAGTGATTTTGGGGCTGCTTTGCAGCCCATCGCGACGCAAGGCCGCTCCTACACGGATGCGCGTTCATCTGTAGGAGCGGCCTTGCGTCGCGAAATGAGGGCGCAGCCCTCACCTGCTAACTTACAGCCAAACACAATCCCAATGTGGGTACTGCCCTGCACGCGTTACCAGCCCCGCACACACGGATGCGCATTCACCTGTAGGAGCGGCCTTGCGTCGCGAGATGAGGGCGCAGCCCTCACCTGCTGACTCACAGCCAAACACAATCCCAATGTGGGTACTGCCCAGCACGCGTTACCAGTCCCGCACACACGGATGCGCGTTCATCTGTAGGAGCGGCCTTGCGTCGCGAAATGAGGGCGCAGCCCTCACCTGCTAACTTACAGCCAAACACAATCCCAATGTGGGTACTGCCCTGCACGCGTTACCAGCCCCGCACGAATGGGATTAGCGATGATGTAACGCGCAGCCGCTTTGACATCTTCCTCTTTACGCAATGCGCGATCAAAAAAACCCGGTTGCCAGATATGCAGTCGTTCTGCGCCAACTCGATACAAAGCACAGGCGCTTTTGGACTTGAACGAACACATCAGACTTCCCAGGCTGTTGGCCCTTAGCTCGATCAGCCAATGCAGGTGATCTGGCATGAGAGTCCATGCCAGCGTTCGACTGCTGCCCGCCTCATCACTCAAGCGCAACTGTTGGACGACGGCTCTGGCGAACCAGAGGTTGAGGAATAATGGATAGCGTTTACGGGTGACCGTCGTTAAAAGGTAAAGACGGCCGGGTTCGGATACCCGGCCAACGCGCAAACGGTGGTTGCCTTGACAGTCCATGTCGTTCTCCTTTGAACATCGCATTCAAAGGTAGCAACGGTAGGTCAGTACACTGTGAACGAACCATTTCCGGGTGTGACGTCGGTGAGGGCTTCGCCCTCATTCGCGACGCAAGGCCGCTCCTACAATGAAATCGCGATCCCTGTAGGAGCTGGCTTGCCGGCGATTACGAAGACAAGTACGAAGAGCGGGTCAGCCCCAGGCGCAAGGCATCGAGGAACTGCGTCCGCTCGCGGGCGGTGATCTTCGCGCTGGCGACCTTGTCGCGGTAGTGAGTCATCAACTCTTCCGGCGACAGGTGCACGTAACGCAGCATGTCTTCGATGGTGTCGTGGGTCTCGATACCGGCGTGGTACACACTGCCATCAGCATTCTGGTAGATGTTCACCGAGTCGGTATCACCGAACAGGTTGTGCATGTCACCCAGAATTTCCTGGTAGGCGCCAACCAGGAACACGCCCAGCAGGTAGTCCTCGCCCTCATTGAGCGCATGCACCGGCATGCTGGTCTCGATGCTCTGTTCGTCGACGTACTGGTTGATCTTGCCGTCAGAGTCACAGGTCAGGTCTTGCAGCACCGCGCGGCGCATCGGCTCTTCATTCAGACGATGCAGCGGGATGATCGGCAGTACCTGGCCGATGGCCCAGGTATCCGGCAGGCTCTGGAACACCGAGAAATTGCAGATGTACTTGTCGGCCAGCTTGTCATTGAGCTCGTCCAGCACCTGGCGGTGCGAACGCTGGCGCGCCTTCAGCGAGTTGTGCAGGCGACGGCAGACAGCGAAATAGCACTGCTCGGCCAGGGCTTTCTCGGCCAGGCTGATCTTGCCATCAGCGTACTGCGCCGCCACGTCACCCATGTAGTGGGTAGCGCGCCAGTAGGTCTCGGTGACCATCTCGATGTCGGTCGGGCCCAGCAGGTCGGCCAGCCACTGCACGGTCTCGGGCAGGGCTTCCTTGTTTTCGATGGTCGGCACGTCGTCGTTGTGTTTCTCGACGTCAGTCACCTGGATCACCAGCATGGCATGGTGCGCGGTCAGCGAACGGCCGCTCTCGGAGAAGATGTGCGGGTGCGGCAGGCCCTGCGCGTCGCAGAACTCCTTGAGCATGCCCACCACCACGCCGGCATAGTCATCCATGTCGTAGTTGATCGAGCTGGCATTGCGCGAGTGAGTACCGTCATAGTCCACACCCAGGCCACCGCCGACGTCGATGTGGTCGACCGGCAGGCCCAGTGCACGCAGCTCGCCGTAGTAGCGGATAGCTTCCTTGAAGCCGTGCTGGTAGTCCGCCAGGTTGGCGATCTGCGAACCCATGTGGAAGTGCAACAGGCGGATGCCCTGGTCCAGGCCGGCATCGCGGAAGCGCTGCACCACCGAAATCAGCTGCGCAGCCGACAAACCGAACTTGGACTTCTCGCCACCGGTGTCAGCCCACTTGCTCGACGCCAGCGAGGACAGGCGCACGCGCAAGCCTACCTGCGGCTTGACCTTGAGCTCGGCGGCCTCCTCGATCACCAGGGCGACCTCGGATTCCTTCTCGATGACAATGAACACGTTGTGGCCCAGCTTCTGGCCCATCAGCGCCAGGCGGATGAACTCGCGGTCCTTGTAACCGTTGCAGACGATGGTGCCGCCCTTCGGTGCCAGCGCCAGTACTGCCAGCAGCTCGGGCTTGGAGCCGGCCTCCAGGCCGATCGAGACGTTCTGCGTGGCGATGATGTTCTCCACCACCGCTTCCTGCTGGTTGACCTTGATCGGGTACAGCGCGGTGTACTGGCTCTGGTACTCGAGGCGCGCGATGTTGGCGTCGAAGGCACCGGTCAGCTGGCGTACACGGTCTTGCAGGATGTCGGGGAAGCGCACCAGCAACGGCAACGACAGGCCGCTCTGGCGCAGTTCGTCGACCTGTTCGAACAGGTCGATCGGCGCGCTATTGGGGCCATTAGGGCGTACTTCGACGCGCCCGGCTTCATTGATGGCGAAATAACCAGCGCCCCAATGGCGGATGCCGTAAACACTGCGGCTGTCGGCCACGGTCCATTGGCTACCATCGTCTTTGCGTGTGCGTCGTACGGACATTCAAGTCCCCTATAGATAAGTCGAAAACACTGCCCCAACGAAAAGGGCCGGCGCAGTGTAGAAGCTGAAAATGACGATTCGTCCGGTTCAGGGGTAGACCCTTCCAACAGGAACGAGTTTAGAAAGCACTGGGCAAAAAAACGCGCGACGGCCTCAGCCGCCCGACTTTTTCGCCTTGAAACCCTGTTTGGTCAGCTCGCCGATCAACAGCTCGACATGGTCGCCCTGGATCTCGATAACCCCGTCCTTCAAGGCGCCACCGGTACCGCAGCGGCGCTTGAGCGTGGTGGCCAGCTCCTTGAGCTGATCGAGGGGCAGCGGCACACCGGTGACGGTGGTCACGGTCTTGCCACCGCGGCCCTTGCTTTCCCGGCGTACGCGGGCAATGCCGTCACCTTCGGGGATGATTTGCTGCTTGCAGGTGCAGGCATCCACCGGCTGGCTACAGTCAGGGCAGTGCCGACCGGCATCGGTGGAGAACACGAGACCGCCAAGGGCGGAAAAGGAAGAAGCTTTCTTGGCCACTTTTGTTCCTCTGTGCTGAGGACAAAAACTGGTCGGCGGGAGCCGACCGCGAAGCCCCACTCTGGCAGGGGCGGCGCTACTGCCGCAAGATCCTGCGACAGCCCGAAAAGGGCGCGCAGTGTAACGATAAATCAGGGGATTGCTAAGTACTGGAATGCGCCATTTTGCGAATGTTTTGCGACCCTTCGCCGGCAAGCCCGCTCCTACAGGTACTGCACCGTTCTTAAAGGCTCCGGTAAACCTGTGGGAGCGGGCTTGCCCGCGAATAGGCCGCAACGCCATGCAACTAGGGCAAGCTGGCTTTGTACCGCTGCAACGCCGCCAACGAGTCCGGGCAATACGGCTTGGTGTGGCTTTCTTCTTCCGCCTGCGCCAGGCTGATGAACCGCGCCTCGCTCACCTCTTCCGGCTGCAAGCGCAACGGTGCATCGGACACCGCCGAATACACCGCACACCACAAGCGGTTATCGGGTTGGTCGAAGTAGAACCGTTCATGAAAGCGCAACGCGACGCCGTCGATACCCAGTTCTTCGGCCAACTCCCGCGCAGCCGACTCGGCGTAGCCCTCGCCCGCCGTCACCATACCGCCCGCCGCCACATCCCAAAAGCCTGGGTACAGCGCCTTGCTCAAGGTACGCCGGTGCACGCACAACTCCCCGGCGCTATTGAACAGCAAGATGAACGTGCAACGGCCAATCAGCCCGCGCTCGCGCAACTCTGCCCTGGGCAAGGCGCCGAGCACCTGGTCGGCTTCGTCGACCCAGGCAACCAGTTCACGGTCGGAAGCCGCCCGATGGGCGGCTTCCTGGGTGCTGATGGCCACGATCAGCCCTGCGACAGCAGCTGACGCAGGTCGATGACCGCAGCGTTGGCCCGGGAGATGTAGTTGGCCATGACCAGCGAGTGGTTGGCCCACATGCCGAAGCCGCTGCCATTGAGCACCATCGGGCTCCACAGCGCTTCCTGCGAGGCTTCCAGCTCACGGATGATCTGGCGCACGCTGACCGTGGCATTCTTTTTCGCCAGCACATCGGCGAAGTCGACCTCAATCGCGCGCAGCAGGTGCGACAGCGCCCAGGCCTGGCCACGGGCTTCGTAGAACACGTTGTCGATCTGCAGCCATGGGGTTTCGACCAGCTCTTCGTCAACCTGCGGTGCCTGGCCAGGTTGTACCGACTCGGTCTTCAGGGTGGTGTTGAGCTTGACCCGGCCAACGCTGGCCGACAGGCGCTGCGACAGCGAACCCAGGCGGGTAGCCACATCGCCCAGCCAGTTGTTCAGGTTGTCGGCACGGGTGTAGAAGATCGCGCCCTTGTCGCCTGCGGCCAGGCGGGTCTGGTAGCGGTTCAGCGACTTGATGCCTTCTTCGAACTCAGACTCGCTCGACGGCAAAATCCAGCTCTTGTTGTCGAAGTTGAAGCGCGGCTCGGCCTTGGCCAGGTCGGCGTCTTCAGTGGACTGCGACTGCGAGCGGGCGAAGTCTTTGCGCAACGCGCGGGACAAATCGCGGACCTGGACCAGCACGCCGTATTCCCAGCTCGGCATGTTGTCCATCCACAGCCCCGGCGGGAAGCGGTCGTTGGAAATGTAACCGCCCGGCTTGTTCAACAAGGTACCGGCGACGGTCTTGAGGGTTTCGATGGTGGTATAGCCGATGACCATCTGCTGGCCATTACGCTCGGCCGCAGCCTGGGCGTTCTGCTGCACCGGGAACAGCTCCGGCTCCTGGCTCCAGTACCAGCCCAGGCCGATACAGACCAGAAGGTACAGGCCGATCAGGGTACCCAGGGCACGGCTCCAGAGGCCGCCCAGGTAGCTACGGGCGGCGGCGCCACGGCCATCAACACGCTCGCGGGGTTCGGCTTTGGCCTCGCGGTTTTTCCAGTCCAGCATGGCATTGTCCTTAATCAGTCAAGACGGTTCAGAGGCTTGGACCCCAGGCCTTCGCCAGGGTGCCACGGCAAGCCCGCATCGCTGCACTATAAAGCAGACACTGCCGTACGCATAAGCGACCAGTGGGTCAGTAACTGAATATTCGTTCTAAACGCTTTGTTGATGGAGGGCACTCACCCAACGGAAAAGAGCTGCTAGCATAGAGCCATCATCGCACCTGCACACCACCCACCCAAAAGTAGCCAGGACATGAGCCAAGCAGTCGATCCGAGCCACCAGTGCCCCGCCCAGCACCTGTCGCGTCCCGGCCTGCGCAAGGATGACCCGCTCAACCCGGTGCCCCTGCCGCCGCTGCGCAAGCCTGTGTATATCCTTTTGCAGGACCACGAGCGCGCCCAGCGCCTGGCCCAGCAGTTGGAGTTTTTCGGCCTCGGTGTGCAGGCCTTGTTCAGTGCGGATGCGTTTCGGGCTTCGCTCAGTGAATGCCCGCCTGCGGCGGTGGTGATGGATGTCGACTTCACCGGCAGCGGCCAGGGCCTGCGCTTGGCCGCACAAGCTCAGCAAGGTGTGCCGCAAACGATTCCGCTGCTGTTCTTCAGCCACCACGAGACCGATACCCCGACCCGCCTTGCCGCCGTACGCGCGGGCGGCAAAGAGTTTCTGACCGGCACCCTGGAAGCCTCCAGCCTGCTGGAGAAGGTCGAGCTGCTCACCAGCACGACCCCGCTCGACCCGCTGCGGGTGTTGATTATCGACGATTCGCGCACCCAGGCCCTGCACACCGAACGGGTGCTGAGCAGCGCGGGCATGATTACCCGCAGCCTGACCGACCCGATCCGCACCATGGCGGAACTGGCCGACTTCCAGCCGGACCTGATCATCCTCGACCTGTACATGCCCGCCTGTACCGGCCCGGAGCTGGCCAAGGTAATCCGGCACAACGACCGCTATGTCAGCGTGCCAATCATTTACCTGTCGGCCGAGGACGACCTCGACAAGCAGCTCGATGCCATGAGCGAAGGTGGCGATGACTTCCTCACCAAACCGTTCCGTTCGCGCCACCTGATTACCACCGTGCGCAACCGCGCCGCCCGCGCCCGCCACCTCAAGGCACGTATGGTGCGCGACAGCCTCACCGGGCTGTACAACCACACCCATATCCTGCAACTGCTCGAAGATTGCAGCTTCCGCGCCCGGCGCGAGCAGCAGCCCTTGAGCTTCGCCATGCTCGACATCGACCGTTTCAAGAAGATCAACGACCGCCACGGCCATCCCATGGGCGACCGGGTGATCAAGAGCCTGGCGCTGTTCCTCAAGCAACGGCTGCGCAAGACCGACTTCATCGGGCGCTATGGCGGCGAAGAGTTCGCCATCGTCATGCCCAACACCGCCCTGGATGCCGCGCACAAGGTCCTGGACGAAATCCGCCGGCGCTTTGCCGAGATTCTCTATCCGGCGCAGCCACGGGACCTGAACTGCACGTTCAGCGCGGGTGTGGTGCAACTGGACGATGAGCTGGATGCGCTGACCATGGCCAGTGCCGCGGACGAGGCGTTGTACCGGGCCAAGCACGCGGGGCGTAACTGCGTGGTTCGGGTGGAGCCTTAGCAAGGCAAAGTGCCATCTTTTTTTACATCAGGACACAGACGTCATCACTGCGTAACAAAATCGCAATAACTTCAGGCGCTTACCTCTCCCACTCCCCGCAGGAAGTTCGCGGCTATGCGCCTGAAGTGGCTGACCAATTTCAACACCCTGTTGCTGGTGACCGTCTGTATCGCCCTGGCCGTGACCTTGTGGTGGTCACAGCGTGCCCTGGAGCGCCCCTATCAGATGATGGAACGCTACCTGGGCCTGTCCCAACAGTTCCAGAACCAGGCAGCGCACAACATCCAGGCCTACCTGGCCAGTGGTGATGCCTTGCGCCATGCCGCCGCCATGGAGGCCAACCAGCAGTTGCAGACGGCATTGGCCGAATGGCCCGACGCGCTGGCCGACAAACTGCACCCCAGCCTCGACAGCCTGCAGGCCTTTACCGCCGAAGAACTGCTGGCTGCCGGCAAGCTGGCCGGCGACCCGCAAGCGCTGCTACTGCAAGCCGAGCGCGAACTGGGGGCCAACTTCGAACAACTGGCCAATTACGCCCGCGACAGCGGCAGCGCCGAGGCCAACCGCTATCTGCTGCCTGTGCTCGACGCCACCGTGCACCTGGGGCGCCTGTCGCTGGCCCGGGACAAGCTGGTCAGCAGCGGCCGCCCTGAACTGGCCGACGAAGTGGAGCGCGAGCTGCAACTGATCCGCGCCCAGGCCCAGGCCCTCGACGGTTTGCCGTTGCTGGGTGTTACCCGTGCAGCCGAGTCCAATGCCGATGATTTCGCCGCCCTGATGGGCCTGGAAACCCAAACCAGCGCGCAGCAGGAAGACATTGCCGTCGCCCTCAAGCGCGAACTGCAGAGCCTGCTCACGCGCTACCCGGCCGAACTGCAACGTACCCGCGAGCAAATCGAACGCCGCGCCGCCCTGGCCGCTAGCACGGGCCAGCGCCTTGAAGCGGTGCAACAGGCCATCGCCGGCCTGGAGCCTGAAGTCCGCGGGCTGCACGCCAAGATCGCCGCCGAAGTGCGTATCAGCCAAGGCCTGATGATCGGCCTGATCCTGCTGATCGCGCTGCTCATCGACACCCTGCAGCGGCGCTTGGCGCGTACCTTGACCAGCTTGGCGCCGGCCCTGTCACACTGGGCCGAGGGCGACTTCGCCGAGCCGATCGCCCTGGGCCAGACCAACCGCGAGCTGCACGATATTCAGGAATCGCTCAACCGCCTGCGCCACTACCTGGTGGAACTGGTCGGCACCATCCGCCACAACGCCGAGCAGGTGGCCGGCAGCAGCCACGCGCTGGCCGGCATGAGCGCCGCCCTGCACGACGGTGCCGAGCGCCAGGCGGGCGACACCGGGCAGATTCGCGACGCGCTGGGTGAACTGGAAGCGACCATCCAGCAAGTGGCCGGCGATGCCAGCGCCGCCGCCGACGCCAGCCGCGATGCAGGCCGGGCAGTGGAGCACGGCCAGGCGGTGATTGGCCAGAGCTTGTCGGGGTTACGCGAACTGGTGGACGAAGTGCAGGGTAACGCCCGCATGATCGAACAACTGGCTGAAGAGTCCGCCACCATTGGCGGCGTGTTGACGGTGATTCGCTCGATTGCCGAGCAGACCAACCTGTTGGCCCTCAACGCCGCGATCGAAGCTGCCCGCGCGGGCGAAATGGGCCGTGGCTTTGCCGTGGTGGCTGACGAAGTGCGCTCCCTGGCGCAACGCACCACAGGCGCCACCGGCGAGATCCAGACACTGATCGACCGCTTGCAACAAGCCGCCAGAGGCTCGGTGGCCGGCATGCGGGCGCAGCTGGAACATGCTGAAGCCACCGCCGACCAAGCCCAGGCCGCAGATGGCGCGCTGGACGAAATCGTCCGCGCCATTCGTACCATTGCCGATACGGCGGTGCGGATTGCCGATGTCACGGCCCAACAGAGCGGTGCAGTGAGCGAGATTCGCGACCATAGCGAGCGGATTCATGAGCTGGGCGAGGACAATCTGCAGCGCATTGGCGAGGGGCGTGAGCAAGGGGAGCAATTGTTGAGCCTGGGCAGCGAGCTGAGCACGGCGGTGCGGGCGTTCAGGGTGTGAGCGTGCACTTTCTGCGCCTGTGAGATCGAGCGCCGCCCGCGCGGCGCATCGCGAGCAACGCTCGCTCCTACGTTTGTTTCGGGCCAATTATTCCTGGGGCAAACGCGCGCGACCGCCTTGGCGCATGACGCGATATCGCGTCGAACAAACAAGGCGGTCGCGCGCGCCTGTCACAGGCGTTATTGGCCGAAAACAAACGTAGGAGCGAGCGTTGCTCGCGATGCGCCGCGCGGGCGGCGCTCGATCTCACAGGCGCCAAAAATTGCCTGACGAGCACCACTGGCCCCAACCCCTACCAACTCCGCTATCATGCCCAGCACGTTCCACCTCGCGAGTCCGCCATGCGCCGCCTGTTTCTCCTGCTGTTCCTGCTGCTGGCCAGCCCTGCCTTCGCCACGGGCCTGCTCGACAACCGCCCCAGCGCCACCCTCGGCGCCGCTTCGCTGTCCAACGCTGCCGATTTCCTGCCCGTGCACGAAGCGTTCAAGCTCAGCCTGATCCAGGCCGATGCCCAGAGCATCAAGCTGCGTTTCGTCGCCACCGACGGCTACTACCTCTACCGCCACCGCTTCAATTTCCGCACAGAGCCGGCCGACGTGGCCGTGGGCACGCCCAACATCCCTAAAGGCGAAGCCAAGCACGATGAATTCTTCGGTGACGTCGAGGTGTACCACGGCGTGCTCGACATCGAACTGCCCCGCACCGACCCTCGCGCGTTCACCCTGCTGGTGGGCTACCAGGGCTGCGCCGACAAGGGCCTGTGCTACCCCCCGGAAACCGCGCGCCTGAGCATCGACGGCGAAGGTGGCACCCCCAACGCGGAACCGGCCACAGGTGAACAGGCCTGGAGCTGGAAATCCCTGTTGCTGTTCTTCCTCGCCGGCGTCGGCCTGACCTTCACCCCTTGCGTGCTGCCGATGCTGCCCATCCTCTCGGGCGTGGTGCTGCGTGGCCAGCCTAACGGCTTGCGCGGCCTCGCGCTGTCGCTTGCTTACGTGGTATCGATGGCCGCCAGCTTCGCCGTGCTGGGCGCGCTGATGGGCCTGTTCGGCGCGGGTTTGAACCTGCAGGCACGGCTGCAGTCAGCCTGGGTGCTTGTGCCTTTCGCGTTGTTCTTCGTGGTGTTCGCCCTGGCCATGTTTGGCCTGTTCGAATTGAAGCTGCCACAGGCCTTGAACAATCGCCTGGACTCGCTCGCACACCGCACCAAAGGGGGCTCGCTAGTCGGCGCGGCAGTGCTGGGCGTGCTTTCCAGCTTGCTGGTTTCGCCCTGCGTGTCGGCGCCACTGGCCGGAGCCCTGCTTTATATCAGCGCCAGCGGCGATGCCCTGGGGGGTGCACTGAAACTGTTCGCCCTCGGCCTGGGCATGGGTGCGCCGTTGCTGCTGGTGGCTACCGGTGGCGCAGCCTGGTTGCCGAAGAGCGGCCCATGGCTGAACACGGTGAAAAACGCCATCGGTGTGCTGTTGCTAGGGCTGGCCATCGGCTTGCTCAGCCGCGTGCTGCCTGGCCAGGTGACGTTGCTGCTGGTCGGCTTCCTGGCTGCCGGCGTGGCGCTGTTCCTCGGCGCCCTGGAATTCGTCGTCAAAACCCCGCGCCAACGCCTGGCGCAATTGGTCGGCCTGGCGTTGCTGGTCTACGCCCTGGCCTGCTGGTACGGGGCACTGAACGGCCAGGGCGACCCCCTGCGCCCCTTGCCTGCCCCCGCAGTGGCCACGGGCAGCGCCAGCCCTGCCGTCAAGGCCGATGCCTGGCAGACCCTCACCACCCCCGCCGCGCTCGACGCGGCCCTGGCCCAGGCCAAGGCCGCTGGCCAGCCGGTGTTGCTGGACTGGTACGCCGACTGGTGCATCAGCTGCAAGGTGATCGAGCACGAAGTGCTCAATGCGCCGCAGGTGCAATCGCAGCTGAGCGCCTTCAAATTGCTGCGTTTCGACATCACCGAGAGCAACGCCGAGCAACGCACGCTGCTCGACCGCTACCAGCTGTTCGGCCCGCCTGCGCTGCTGTTCTTTGGGGCGAACGGCAGCGAAATGAGCGCTGATCGGGTCATAGGCGAGATAAACGCCGGCGATTTCGCCGAGGTTCTGACGCGCGTGCGCGGCAAACTCGGTCTATAACTTCCGGCGAGCTGCGAAAAATCCTCGAGACAGTGACCAGATTTAATTATCCGGTCACATACTTCGCGCGAATCTCGGACATCGTGCTGGCTATTGCCGGGAACTGGACACTTGCCGTCGCTTTACGGCACACTCGCCGCGCTGTGTCGAATTGCCCTACAAATCCAAGGAATCCGCAGATGGCTACGCTACTGGTGCTTCACGGCCCCAACCTCAACCTGCTCGGTACCCGCGAGCCGGGCCACTACGGCGCCGTGACCCTGGCCCAGATCAACCAGGACCTGGAGCAACGTGCCCGCGCCGCGGGCCACCATCTGCAGTACCTGCAGAGCAATGCCGAATACGAACTGATCGACCGTATTCACGCCGCACGCAACGAGGGTGTGGACTTCATCCTGATCAATCCGGCTGCTTTCACCCACACAAGTGTCGCATTACGTGACGCATTGCTTGCGGTGAGCATCCCATTCATCGAAGTGCACCTGTCCAACGTGCACAAACGCGAACCGTTCCGTCACCACTCCTACTTTTCCGATGTGGCCGTAGGGGTGATTTGCGGCCTGGGCGCCAGCGGTTATCGCCTGGCCCTGGAGTCCGCACTGGAACAACTGGCTGCCAACGCACAGCCCTGATGACAGAGACCCTGGCCTAAGTGGGCCGGGGTTTGAGAGAAACGTTTTAGACACGTTTTCAATTACGCCCCCTGACCGAACCTTTGGGAGTTGATGATTAATGGATATCCGTAAAGTCAAGAAACTGATCGAACTGCTGGAAGAGTCTGGCATCGACGAACTGGAGATCAAGGAAGGCGAAGAGTCGGTCCGTATCAGCCGTCACAGCAAGACCCCAGCTGCCCAGCAGTTCTACGCACCGGCCCCAATGGCTGCTGCCCCTGTAGCTGCCCCGGCTGCGGCTGCCGCTGCTGCTGCCCCTGTCGCCGAAGCTGCTGCCCCGGCGCTGAAAGGCACCGTGGTTCGCTCGCCAATGGTCGGTACCTTCTACCGCAAGCCATCGCCGACCTCGCCTAACTTCGCTGAAGTTGGCCAGTCGGTGAAAAAAGGCGACACCCTGTGCATCGTCGAAGCGATGAAGATGATGAACCACATCGAAGCCGAGATCGGCGGTGTCATCGACGCCATCCTGGTAGAAGACGGCCAGCCGGTTGAGTTCGACCAGCCGCTGTTCACCATCGTTTGAACCGCGGAGAGCCAACGATGTCTGCGAAGCTCGAAAAAGTCCTGATCGCCAACCGCGGGGAAATTGCCCTGCGGATCCTGCGTGCCTGCAAAGAGCTGGGCATCAAGACCGTCGCCGTGCACTCCACGGCTGACCGCGAACTGATGCACCTGGGCCTGGCAGACGAGTCGGTCTGCATCGGTCCCGCGTCATCCAAGGATTCGTACCTGCACATCCCGGCGATCATCGCTGCCGCCGAAGTGACTGGCGCCACCGCGATCCACCCGGGCTACGGCTTCCTGGCCGAAAACGCCGACTTTGCCGAGCAGGTAGAGAAATCCGGTTTCGCCTTCATCGGCCCGAAAGCCGACACCATTCGCCTGATGGGCGACAAGGTTTCGGCCAAGGACGCGATGATCAAGTCGGGCGTACCGACCGTACCAGGCTCTGACGGCCCACTGCCGGAAGACGAAGAAGTCGCCCTGGCGATCGCCCGTGACGTCGGCTACCCGGTGATCATCAAGGCCGCCGGTGGCGGTGGTGGTCGCGGTATGCGTGTGGTGCACAATGAAGAGGACCTGATCTCCTCGGCCAAGCTGACCCGTACCGAAGCCGGTGCTGCGTTTGGCAACCCGATGGTCTACCTGGAGAAGTTCCTGACCAACCCACGCCACGTGGAAGTTCAGGTACTGTCCGACGGCCAAGGCAACGCCATCCACCTGGGCGACCGTGACTGCTCGCTGCAGCGCCGTCACCAGAAGGTTCTGGAAGAAGCGCCAGCACCGGGCATCGACGAGAAGGCCCGTCAGGAAGTCTTCAAGCGTTGCGTCGATGCGTGCATCGAAATCGGCTACCGCGGTGCAGGTACTTTCGAGTTCCTGTACGAGAACGGCAGCTTCTACTTCATCGAGATGAACACCCGCGTACAGGTTGAGCATCCGGTGTCGGAAATGGTCACTGGCATCGACATCGTCAAGGAGATGCTGAGCATCGCCGCTGGCAACAAGCTGTCGTTCCGCCAGGAAGACGTGGTGATTCGTGGTCACTCGCTGGAGTGCCGGATCAACGCTGAAGACCCGAAGAAGTTCATCCCGAGCCCAGGCAAGGTCAAGCACTTCCACGCCCCAGGTGGCAACGGCGTTCGCGTCGATTCACACCTGTACAGCGGTTATTCGGTTCCGCCGAACTACGACTCGCTGATCGGCAAGCTGATCACCTACGGCAAGGACCGCGAAGAAGCCATGGCGCGCATGCGCAATGCTCTGGACGAGATCGTCGTCGACGGCATCAAGACCAACATCCCACTGCACCGCGACCTGGTGCGTGATGAAGGTTTCTGCAAAGGCGGCGTCAACATTCACTACCTCGAGCACAAACTGGCCAGCCAGGAGTGATCGTGTAGTGTGATGTACCAAAAACCCCGGACCTGTTCCGGGGTTTTTTTATGGGCTTTAGGGATAGGTGGTGCTGGCAGGTGCATGCCTTGAGGGGTGTGTTGCCGGTGAGATCGAGCGCCGCCCGCGCGGCGCAACGCTCGCTCCTACGTTTGTTTTCGGCCAATAACGCCTGTGACAGGCGCGCACGACCGCCTTGTTTGTTCGACGCGATATCGTGTCATGCGCCAAGGCGGTCGCGCGCGTTTGCCCCAGGAATAATTGGCCCGAAACAAACGTAGGAGCGAGCGTTGCTCGCGATGCGCCGCGCGGGCGGCGCTCGATTCCACAGGCGCTGAAAATCCTGAAACAAACCCATCACCCTTTCATTCTGGGCATCTCGATCCGATGCTCATGCACCCGCCGATACAGCGTCGCCCGCGATATCCCCAACGCCCGCGCCGCATCGGCCGGCTTCCAGCGGTGCCGGATCAGCGCATCCAGCAACAACTGCCGCGCCGGGCTGGAGGCCTCCGTTTCAGTAGAAGCAACCGCATCGCCGCGTACCTCCTGCGGCAAATCCTCAAGCCGCACCCACCCGCCCTCACTCACCGCACAGGCATAACGCAACACCTGCCGCAGTTGGCGCAGGTTCCCCGGCCAACGGTAAAGCAGCAGCGCCTGCAATGCATCGTCCGCCAACACCACCTCTACCCCGCACGCTTCGGCTTCTTCGGCTAACAGTTGATGAATCAAACCCAGCCGATCCTCGCGCTCACGCAACGGCGGCAGCGCGAACCGGGCGTTGGCCAGGCGGAAGTACAGGTCCTCACGAAAATGCCCATCCGCCACCATTGCCGCCAGGTCCCGGTGTGTCGCACAGATCACCTGAATATCCACCCGCTCACGCCGCGCCGCGCCCAAGGGCGCCACTTCGCCCTCCGCCAGCACGCGCAACAGCCGGGTTTGCAGGTTCAGTGGCATGTCGCCGATTTCGTCGAGAAACAGGGTGCCGCCATCAGCTTGCTGTAAAAGCCCTTGCATGCCTTTGCTGGAGGCGCCGGTAAAGGCCCCGGCTACATAGCCGAACAGCTCGCTCTCGATCAGGCTCTCAGGGATGGCCGCACAGTTCAGCGTGACGAAAGGCCCCTTGCGGCGCTGGCTTTGCTGGTGCAACTGACGGGCAAAAACCTCTTTGCCCGAGCCCGTCTCGCCTTGCACCAGCACCGCCAGGCTGCAGTCCTTGACCCGCGTGGCCAGGCGCAGGTGCTGCTCGATGCGCGCGTCCTGTGCCTGGCGCAAAGGCTGCGGGCGCTGGCGCCGTTGCGGTGCGCTGACGCGGCCATACAGTTCCCCCCAGCCTGGCAAGCGCTGGGCAGAGGCCTCGTTACTGCAGCGCAGTTGGCCCAGGTCGAACAGCTCGCCGATGTGCTCAGGCAAGCGGCCTAGGCGCTCCACCAGGCGCTGCCGGGCCAGGCTGTTGATTGCCTGCAGGCGTCCATCGGCATCCCAGGCCAGCAAGTAGTCGGGCTGGCTTTCGACATAGCCCGGCGTGCCATGCGCGCGCATCACCCAATGGCCCTGGGCACTGTGCATGAAGAAGGCGTTTTCTATCTCGCGCGCGGTCTGCTCGACCAACTTCCGAATCAGGTGCTGGCTGCGGCGGTCATCCGGGGATCGCAAGGCCGAGACATCCACCACACCCAGCAGCTCGCCCAGTGGGTCGAATACCGGTGCCGCCGTGCAGGTCAGGCCAATGAAGGCGGCGCGAAAATGATCGCGCTTGTGCACCGTGACCGGCGCCTTGCTGGTCAGCACCGCCGCCACCCCGCAAGTGCCCTCCTCGCCTTCCGACCAGCAGGTGCCCAGGTACAACCCGGCCTTGCGGCAGTCGTTTCGGATGGCGGACTCGACCCGGTAATCGATGGTCTGCCCCTGGGCATCGGTGAGCAGCACGCAATAGTCGGCGCCGCGGACCTGCTCATGCAGCCGTGCCACGGCGTCGCCGGCGATGCGCAGAAACAGCTCGGCACGTTCGCGGCATTCGTTGAGCAGGCTTTGCGAAAGGATACGTGGGCCCTGCTGGGAGCCTGGGTCCAGGCGATACAGGTGCATGGAGCGGCGCCAGGAGTCGAGGATCAGCGGCGGCACCGGTGCCTGTGGCAGGCGGTCGGCGTTTTTCAGCACCCGGCTGACGCAGTCGACATGGGCTCGGGAGTTCGCGGCAAGCATTCAGGCCCTCCGGTTCTCATTGCTGTTTTTATCGTTGTGCGGCCATTAAGCGCTTCCGGGCATGCCCCGACAAGTACTGTGTGAATACCGGCTCGCTTGAGACGCAGCGTCTCAGTGTCTCGGCAAAAGCCGCCGCAGCCTGGTACCCCGCGTCTCGCCGGGCATGCTGTGCGCACGCCCTTTCCTACGCACAGACCGCTCTGGCACAGCCACTTCAGGCAGATGAAACAAAGCTGGCACCTCCCTTGCTCTGTCCCTGACAAACAAGAATACGAGGTGCGCCATGCCGCAACCCACCCCGACTGTCGGGATCATTGCCAACCCTGCCTCCGGCCGCGACCTGCGCCGCCTGACTGCCAGTGCCGGGCTCTATTCGAGCACCGACAAGGCGTCGGCGATCCAGCGGCTGCTGGCCGCCTTCGGTGCCACCGGCATCGGCCGGGTGCTGCTGCCAACTGACATGACCGGCATCGCCGCCGCCGTGCTCAAGGCCAGCCAAGGCCCCGCTGCCCGCGACCAGCACTGGCCGAACATCGAGGTCCTCGACCTGCCATTGACCCAGACCGTTGCCGATACCCGCCTGGCCACCCGACGCATGGTCGGCCAAGGCGTAGCGATGATCGCGGTGCTCGGCGGCGACGGCACCCACAAGGCAGTGGCAGCAGAAGCCGGTGACATCCCACTGCTGACCTTGTCCACCGGCACCAACAATGCCTTCCCGGAATTACGCGAAGCCACCAGCGCCGGCCTGGCGGGCGGCTTGCTCGCCAGCCGCCGGGTGCCCGCCAGCATCGGCCTGCGCCGCAACAAGCGCTTGCGGGTGAAGGTGCCCGAGCAGCACCTGGACGAGTGGGCACTGGTGGAAGTCGCCGTGTCGCGCCAGCGTTTCATCGGCGCCCGCGCCCTGAGCCGCAGCGAAGACCTCAGCGAGGTGTTCGCCTGCTTCGCCGAACCCCATGCCATTGGCCTGTCCGCCCTGTGCGGCTTGTGGTGCCCGGTGTCACGCCAGGACCCGCACGGCGCCTGGGTGCGCCTGAACCCCGGCGCCGAGCAGGCCCTGCTCGCGCCCCTGGCGCCTGGCCTGCTGCAAGGCTGCGGCATCACCGCCAGCGGCGTGCTGACGCCCGGCGTCACCCATCGCCTGAGCCTAAGCAGCGGCACCCTGGCCCTGGATGGTGAACGCGAGATCGAATTCGCCGAGCACGACACCCCCACCATCACCCTGGACCACCAAGGCCCGCTCACCGTGGACGTCGAGGCCGTGCTGGCCCACGCCGCCCGCCATCACCTGCTGGCCGTGCCGCGCGGCCACCGGCTACACCCTGCAACCGCGTGTTGAGACAACCCTGGAGAACAACAAGATGTCCAATCAACTCAGTACAGAACAACTACTGCATGCCTATGAAGTGATGCGCACCATCCGCGCCTTCGAGGAACGTCTGCACGTGGAATTCGCCACCGGCGAAATCCCCGGTTTCGTCCACCTCTATGCCGGCGAAGAAGCGTCCGCCGCAGGCGTCATGGCCCACCTGCGTGACAGCGACTGCATCGCCTCGACCCACCGCGGCCATGGCCACTGCATCGCCAAGGGCGTAGACGTGTACGGCATGATGGCCGAGATCTACGGCAAGAAGACCGGCGTGTGCGGCGGCAAGGGCGGCTCGATGCACATTGCCGACCTGGAAAAGGGCATGCTCGGTGCCAACGGCATCGTCGGGGCCGGTGCGCCATTGGTTGCAGGCGCCGCGCTGGCCGCCAAACTCAAGGGCCGCGATGACGTGTCGGTGGCCTTCTTCGGCGACGGTGCCTCCAACGAAGGCGCCGTGTTCGAAGCTATGAACATGGCCTCGATCATGAACCTGCCGTGCATCTTCGTCGCCGAGAACAACGGCTACGCCGAGGCCACGGCGTCGAACTGGTCGGTGGCCTGCGACCACATTGCCGACCGCGCTGCCGGCTTTGGCATGCCGGGCGTGACCATCGATGGTTTCGACTTCTTCGCCGTGTACGAAGCCGCAGGCGCTGCCATCGAGCGTGCGCGCTCCGGGCAAGGGCCCTCGCTGATCGAGGTCAAGCTCAGCCGCTACTACGGCCACTTCGAAGGGGACGCGCAAACCTACCGCGCCCCGGATGAAGTGAAAAACCTGCGTGAGTCCCGTGATTGCCTGATGCAGTTCCGCAACAAGACCACCCGTGCCGGCCTGCTGAGCGCCGAGCAACTCGACGCCATCGACGCGCGTGTCGAAGACCTGATCGAAGACGCCGTGCGCCGCGCCAAATCCGATCCCAAGCCACAGCCCGCCGACCTGCTCAGCGACGTCTACGTCAGCTACCCCTGAGCCGCGGATTACAAGAACAAGAGGAGAATCACCATGGCAAGAAAGATCAGCTACCAGCAGGCCATCAACGAAGCCTTGGCCCAGGAAATGCGCCGCGACAGCACTGTGTTCATCATTGGCGAAGACGTGGCTGGCGGTGCCGGTGCGCCCGGTGAAGAGGACGCCTGGGGTGGCGTGCTGGGCGTGACCAAGGGCCTGTATCACCAGTTCCCTGGGCGGGTGCTCGACGCGCCGCTGTCGGAAATCGGCTATGTCGGCGCCGCCGTGGGTGCCGCAACCCAAGGCCTGCGCCCGGTGTGCGAACTGATGTTCGTCGACTTCGCCGGCTGCTGCCTGGACCAGATCCTCAACCAGGCCGCCAAATTCCGCTACATGTTCGGCGGCAAGGCAGTGACCCCGCTGGTGATGCGCACCATGTACGGCGCTGGCCTGCGCGCTGCGGCCCAGCACTCGCAGATGCTCACCTCGCTGTGGACACACATCCCCGGCCTCAAGGTGGTCTGCCCGTCCTCGCCATACGATGCCAAGGGCTTGTTGATCCAGGCGATACGCGACAACGACCCGGTGATCTTCTGCGAGCACAAGTTGCTCTACAGCCTGCAGGGCGAGGTGCCGGAAGAGGTCTACAGCGTGCCGTTCGGCGAAGCCAACTTCCTGCGCGACGGCGACGACGTGACCCTGGTGACCTACGGGCGCATGGTCCATGTGGCGCTGGAAGCCGCCAACAACTTGGCCCGCCAAGGCATCGACTGCGAAGTGCTGGACCTGCGCACCACCAGCCCGCTGGATGAAGACAGCATCCTAGAAAGTGTCGAGAAAACCGGGCGCCTGGTGGTGATCGACGAAGCCAACCCGCGCTGCTCCATGGCCACCGACATCAGCGCACTGGTGGCGCAGAAAGCCTTCGGCGCCCTCAGGGGCCCGATCGAGATGGTCACCGCGCCGCACACGCCGGTGCCGTTCTCCGATGCGCTGGAAGACCTGTACATCCCCGACGCGGCGAAGATCGAGGCCGCCGTGCGCAAAGTGATCGAAGCTGCAAGGAGCGCCGCATGAGCCAGATTCATACGCTGACCATGCCCAAGTGGGGCTTGTCGATGACCGAGGGCCGGGTGGACACCTGGCTCAAGCAGGAAGGTGACCCCATCAACAAAGGCGACGAAGTGCTGGACGTCGAGACCGACAAGATCAGCAGCAGCGTCGAAGCCCCCTTCAGCGGTGTATTGCGCCGCCTGGTGGCCCAGCCGGATGAAACCCTGCCGGTCGGCGCGTTGCTGGCGGTGGTGGTGGAAGGCGAAGCCGACGAGGCCGAGATCGATGCCGTGGTGCAGCGCTTCCAGGCCGAATTCGTCGCCGAAGGTGGCGCCGACCAGGCACAAGGGCCAACCCCGCAAAAAGCCGACGTGGGCGGCCACCTGTTGCGCTGGTTCGAGCTGGGCGAAGGCGGAACGCCGCTGGTGCTGGTGCATGGCTTTGGCGGTGATTTGAACAACTGGCTGTTCAACCACCCGGCGCTGGCGGCCGAGCGCCACGTCATCGCCCTTGACCTGCCGGGGCACGGGGAATCGGCCAAGGCGCTGCAACGCGGCGACCTGGATGAACTGAGCGAAACCGTGCTGGCACTGCTCGACCACCTGGACATCCCCCGCGCCCACCTGGCCGGGCACTCGATGGGCGGCGCTGTCAGCCTCAACGTGGCACGCCTGGCGCCGCAGCGGGTGGCCAGCCTCACTCTGGTGGCCAGTGCTGGGCTTGGGACTGCCATCAACGGGCAGTACCTCCAAGGTTTCGTGGCTGCGGCGAACCGCAATGCACTCAAGCCGCAAATGGTGCAGTTGTTTGCCGACCCGTCGCTGGTCACCCGGCAATTGCTGGAGGACATGCTCAAGTTCAAGCGCCTGGAGGGCGTCGATGCGGCGCTGCGCCAGCTGGTGTCGGCTATCGCCGAGGGCGACCAGCAGCGCCACGACCTGCGCGGTGTGCTGGGGCAGCACCCGGCGCTGGTGATTTGGGGCGGGAAGGACGCGATTATCCCGGCCAGCCATGCCGACGGGCTGGAAGCCGAAGTGCTGGTACTGCCGGACGCTGGCCACATGGTGCAGATGGAGGCGGCTGAAGCGGTCAACCGGAAGGTGGTGGATTTTTTGCGGGGGCATTGAGGGAATGAGGGGCATGGCTTGGGGTGGTGTCTGGGTTTAGAAGTGCATGCCTTGAGGGGTTCTGCGCCTGTGAGATCGAGCGCCGCCCGCGCGGCGCATCGCGAGCAACGCTCGCTCCTACGTTTGTTTCGGGCCAATTATTCCTGGGGCAAACGCGCGCGACCGCCTTGGCGCATGACGCGATATCGCGTCGAACAAACAAGGCGGTCGCGCGCGCCTGTCACAGGCGTTATTGGACGAAAACAAACGTAGGAGCGAGCGTTGCTCGCGATGCGCCGCGCGGGCGGCGCTCGATCTCAGAGGCGCTGCCCTAATCAAGGCATGCACCTGTCAGCCACCACCTAATCCCCCTACATGCAACCCCGCCATCGCGCGATCTGTAAGGTATTTCCGAACCTGAAACGAAATGCTTCAGCTCTCATCATCAAGCGAATTATCCTACGAGCCTGTCGGAGGTCGCTCCATTGTCGGGGAAACATCTCAGGGATAACGTCTCAGGGTCGCCATGTTTGGTGACCGGGCGTGAGAAACCCGAAGGTGTGTGATTGCGGCATTCGTCATGGCAGCCGTGCGCGGGCAGGCTTCGGTCTGGCCGAGCTCACACGTCCTCGGATTTCTCACCCCGTGCACGGTCGCCACCCTAGTCCCGTGAGAAAGGACCCTGTGGAGGCTATTTTCTGAACTGACGTGTGAGTTGTGATCATGAAGAAAATTGTTCCAGATCCACCCAAAACGCTGACGTCCCGCCCCTTCTACAGCATCAACCAAGACATGCCCTCTGTAGACGCCGTGATCCATGCTCTCCAGTTGATGAGCGGTATCGAAGACACCCTGGACGAATACATCTGCGCCAATGCGGGTGAGCCGGGCATCAACATGCTGGTCAATGCGGTGCTTCACCTACAGATGACCAAAGCGCTGGCCGAGTTGCTGTTGCGTCGCCAGGCCGGGAATATCACCTAGCATTGATACTGCACCGCCCTCAAGGACAGCGCAGATACTGTAGGAGCGGCCTTGCCGGGGCGCTCCTACAAAGACTGCGGGCCTGTTGTCTATCTGCTTATGCCCTATCTGTCTCAGCCCCCCATTCTGCGTCATACTCGGCAGACCTATTGCCCGGTCTCCACCATGCGTCCACTGCTCCCTGTCACCCTGATCCTGTTGCTCGCCGCGTGCGGAGATGGCGAATCGCTACTGCCTCCGGACGCGCGGCTGCCCGACGGCGGGCGTTACCGGGGCGAGGTGGTCAATGGCCTGCTGCAAGGCGAGGGCCGCATCGACTACCCCAATGGCAGCTGGTACGCCGGCAGTTTCAAAGACGGCCAATGGCATGGTCAGGGCGAGTGGCACGGCCAGAACGGTGAGGTCTACCGGGGCCAGTTCGCCGAAGGCCTGTTCCAGGGCCTCGGTGACCTGACTACACCGGGCAGCCACTATGCCGGCACCTTCAGCCACGGCCGACGTGACGGTGAAGGCACCCTCAAGCAAGCCGACCAGACCTACCGCGGCCAGTTCAAGGACGACCAGTACGAAGGCGCAGGCGAGCTGGAGCTGGCCGACGGCAGCCGCTACCAGGGCCTGTTCGCCAAAGGCAAACCGAACGGTGCCGGCGTGCGCAGCGACGCCAGCGGCAACCAGTTCAGCGGCCGTTTCGTCGATGGCCTGCTGCAAGGCAGCGGCACCTACGACAGCGTCGACGGCGAGCAGTACATCGGGGAGTTCAAGGACAACCGCCTGGAAGGCCGCGGCCGCTATGAAAGCGCCGAAGGTGACGTGTGGATCGGCGAATTCAAGGACGGCTCACTGGTGGGCGAAGGTGAACTGCTCGGCAGCGACGGCAGCCATTACAAAGGCGGTTTCGTTGACTGGCACTTTTCTGGCCAAGGCAACCTGCAACTGGCCGACGGCAGCCAGTACATCGGCGCCTTCGAAAACGATGCCTACCATGGCAAAGGCCGGCTGACCCTGAGCAACGGCAAGGTCGAGGGTGGCACTTGGGTCAATGGCGTACGCGTGCGCGACGAAAAGGGCACGCTGTTGCCCGACCCGCTGGACCTGGCCCTGCTCAACCAGGGCCGCCTGCTAGAGGACGCGCTGGCTCGGGTACCGCCTACTGCGCAGGCCATCCAGTTATACAGCCTGGTCGTGGCCGGCGATGGCCAGCAAAGCGTGTTCCTGCGCGAAGCCGACTATGTCAGCAACATGCTCAAGGTCCGTTTTGGCGCCCGCGGCCAGGTCACCCTGGTCAACCACCGGGACCACATGGCCAGCCGCCCCATGGCCACCCGCGAGAACCTCACCCGCGCTGCCCATACCCTGGCCGAACGCAGCGGCCCCGAGGACCTGGTGTTCATCTACCTCACCAGCCACGGCAGCCACGACCACCAACTGGTGCTCGACCAACCCCGCCTGCAACTGGCCGACCTGTCCGCCGACGAGCTGGCCAGTGCCCTGGCACCGCTGAAAGAGCGCGACAAGGTAATCGTCATCTCGGCCTGCTATTCAGGGGGCTACATCGCGCCGCTCAAAGACGATCGCACGGTGATAATGACCGCCGCCCGCGCCGATCGGGTGTCGTTCGGTTGCTCGGAAGAAGCCGATTTCACCTACTTTGGCGATGCCCTGTTCGCCGAGGCGCTGAACCAGACCGACGACCTGAAACAGGCGTTTGAACTGGCACGCGCCAGCGTTGCCGAAAGAGAACGAAAGGAAGGTTTCGAAGCCTCTGAACCGCAGCTTTGGGCGCCGCCAGCAGTACTAGCACACTGGCAGCACCTACGCCGGCAACAGGCCGAGGAAGCGCTACGTAATGCTGCACAAGCAACGGTGGAGCAGCAGGCAAAAAAGCCCGGCAACCACTAAGCTTGTGTGTAACAAGGGAGAGACATCATGTATTTGACGCCTCAGCATGTCCTGCTTGCCGGTGCCACGGGTCTGACGGGTGAACACCTGCTCGACCGCCTACTCAACGAACCGACCATCAGCCGGGTGCTGGCCCCTACGCGCCGGCCGCTGGCCGAACACCCGCACCTGGAAAACCCAGTGGGCGACCCGGCGGTGTTTCTCCCGCAGCTGGCCGGGCGTGTCGATATCGCCTATTGCTGCCTGGGCACCACGCTCAAACAGGCCGGCTCCGAATCGGCTTTCCGCGCCGTCGACCTGGACATGGTCGTGGCCTTCAGCAAGCGCGCCCGGGAACTCGGTGCGCGTCATTTGCTGGTTGTCAGCGCAGTCGGCGCCGACCCTAAATCATCGATCTTCTACAACCGCGTCAAGGGTGAAATGGAAGAGGCGCTCAAGGCCCAGGACTGGCCACAGCTGACCATCGTCCGCCCGTCGGTGCTGCTGGGTGATCGCATTGAGCCGCGCTTTGGCGAACAACTGATTTCGCCGCTTTCCAAGCTGATACCTGGGAAGTATCGGGGTATCGAGGCGTGCACCCTGGCACGGGCGCTGTGGCGCCTGGCGCTGGAGGAAGAAGACGGGGTGCGGGTGATCGAGTCGGATGAGCTGCGCCGCCTGGGCAAAAACTAGCGTCGCACGTGCCGCACGGATTACGCGTTAATACCGTAATCAAAGCCCGCCGGTGGCCTGGAAGCCGACGCCTGCTGCCGTCAGTAACGACAACGGCAGCAGCAGCGTATCCAGTAACAGGCTACCGGGCAGATCCAGGCCTGGGTAGGCCGGCGCCAGCGCGCCGAAATGATCTTTAGGGCAGCATCCGCCGTTCATCACATACAGGTCCAGCCGCGTACCGGCATACACCACCGGCGCGCCTGGCTTGTTGGCATCCAGCGTGCGTACTGTGGCGCAGCCACTGAGCAGCGCCAGCGCCACCAACCCCGACAGTGCTCGCTTCAATCATCCGCCCCAAAGTGATGTTCACCCCAACGCGGCAGCATGTCCTGAGGGATGTCCAGCAGGTTGAGAATGCGCGCAACGACGAAATCGATCAGGTCGTCGATGGTCTGCGGCTGATGGTAGAAGCCCGGCGCTGCTGGCAAGATCACGGCGCCCATCTGCGACAGCTTGAGCATGTTCTCCAGGTGGATCGTCGAGAACGGGGCTTCACGCGGTACCAGGATCAACTGGCGGCGCTCTTTCAACGTGACGTCGGCGGCCCGCTCGATCAAGTTGTTGCAAGCACCGGTGGCAATCGCCGACAAGGTACCCGTGGAACACGGCACCACCACCATCGCCGCCGGTGCGCCAGAGCCCGAGGCCACCGGCGACATCCAGTCTTCCTTGCCATACACACGGATCTGGCCGGCGGCAGCGCCGGTGTATTCGGTCAGAAACGCCTGCATTGCCTGGGGCTTGGGGGGCAGCAACACATCGGTTTCGGTGGACATCACCAGCTGCGCGGCCTTGGAAATGAGGAAATGCACCTCGCGGTCCTCACGCACCAGGCAATCGAGCAGGCGCAGGCCATATTGCGCGCCAGAGGCGCCCGTCATGGCCAGGGTGATGCGCTCCGGCCCGCTCACTTGAGCGCCTCGGCCAATTTGCCGTGCAGGCCGCCGAAGCCGCCGTTGCTCATGATCACCACATGGGTGCCCGGCCGTGCCTGGCCCTTGATGCGCTCGATGATCGCTTCAAGGCTGTCGGCAACCACGCTCGGCACGGTGCACTGCGCCGCCGTGGCGGCCAGGTCCCAGCCCAGGTTGGCCGGTGCGTACCAGATGACCTGGTCGGCATCGTTGACGCTTTCCGGCAGGCCATCGCGGTGGGCACCGAGCTTCATCGAGTTGGAGCGCGGCTCGATCACCGCAATCACCGGTGCTTCACCTACGCGCTTGCGCAGGCCGTCGAGGGTAGTGGCGATGGCGGTCGGGTGGTGAGCGAAGTCATCGTAGATGGTCACGCCCTGCACTTCAGCGACCTTCTCCATGCGCCGCTTGACGCTCTTGAAGGCGCTCAACCCGGCGATACCCATGGCCGGCACTACACCGACATGGCGGGCCGCAGCCAGGGTTGCCAAGGCATTGGCGACGTTGTGCTGACCGGTCAGCGCCCAATCGACCACGCCCTGTGCCTCGCCCTCGAACAGCACTTCGAAGCGCGACCCATCGGGGCTGAGCAGGCGCGCCTGCCATTGGCCGCCTTCACCGGTGGTTTGCACCGGGGTCCAGCAACCCATGCCGATGACCCGCTCCAGCGCCTGTTCGGTGGTCGGATGGATCACCAGGCCTTCGCTCGGGATCGTGCGCACCAGGTGGTGGAACTGGCGCTCGATGGAGGCCAGATCGGGGAAGATATCCGCGTGATCGAACTCAAGGTTGTTGAGAATGGCAGTACGCGGGTGGTAGTGGACGAACTTCGAGCGTTTATCGAAGAACGCACTGTCGTACTCGTCGGCCTCGACCACGAAGAACGGGGTGTCGCCCAAACGCGCGGACACCGAGAAATTCTGCGGCACGCCGCCGATCAAGAACCCAGGGCTCATGCCGGCATGCTCCAGCACCCAGGCCAGCATGCTGCTAGTGGTGGTCTTGCCATGGGTACCGGCAACGGCCAATACCCAGCGGCCCTGCAGCACGTGGTCAGCCAGCCACTGCGGGCCAGAAACGTAGGGCAGGCCCTTGTTCAACACGTATTCCACCGCCGGGTTGCCCCGCGACATGGCGTTGCCGACCACTACCAAGTCAGGTGCTGGGTCTAGCTGAGCCGGGTCATAGCCCTGGGTCAGCTCGATGCCCTGGGCTTCGAGCTGGGTGCTCATCGGGGGATAGACATTGGCATCGGAGCCGGTGACGCGGTGGCCAAGCTCTTTGGCCAGGACCGCCAGGGAACCCATGAACGTGCCGCAAATACCGAGAATGTGAATATGCATGGTCGACCTCGCAAAACATCGAGGCAGGGTAGCCCAGGGCGCGGGAAATCGCACCCGCTGTTTCGCTCAGCCGACCCGGGTGATGCCGTGTTTGCGCAGTTTTCGATACAAGGTATTGCGGCTGATGCCCAGATGCTCGGCAACGCGGGTCAAGTGCCAGCGGTTTGCCTCCAGCACTGACAGCAGCGCTTCGCACTCAGCGTCCTCAAGGCGCACTGGCGCGCGCTTGTGGGGGAGACCGTTTAGCTCCTCGTGTGGGAGCGGGCTTGCCCCGCGAACACCGGCAAAGCCAGTGCCATCCACCGCGTTGCCTGCTTCGCGGGGCAAGCCCGCTCCCACAGGGGCCGCATTACTCCGGAAAGTCGCGGGCAGGTCGGAGAACCCGATGAAGGTGTTATCGCAAAGCGCCACGAGCGTGCGCAATACATTGCGCATCTGCCGCACGTTCCCCGGCCAGGCAAAGTCCAGCAGCGCCTGACGCGCACTGGGCTCCAGTTCGACCCGTTGCCCCTGGGCCTCCTGACGCAGCAAAAAGTCCAGCAACTGGCCCTTGTCACTGCGCTCACGCACCGCGGGCAAGGCCACCTCCAGCCCGTTCAGCCGGTAATACAGGTCTTCGCGGAAGCTGCCCTGCGCCACCCGCTCCAGCAGGTCGCGGTGGGTGGCACTGACGATGCGCACGTCCACGGCCTGGGGCTCGCCGCCAATCGGCACCACCTGGCGCTCCTCCAGGACCCGCAACAGGCGCGTCTGCAAGGCCAGTGGCATGTCACCAATCTCGTCCAGCAACAACGTGCCGCCATCGGCCTGCAGCAGCTTGCCGCGCATGCCTTCCTTGCGTGCGCCGGTAAAGCTGCCACCGCGGTAACCGAACAGCTCGCTTTCGATCAGGCTCTCTGGGATCGAGGCGCAGTTGATCGCCACGAACGGCTTGCCGCGACGCAGGCTGGCCTGGTGCACGGCCTGGGCGAATGCCTCCTTGCCGCAACCGGTCTCGCCACGCAACAGCAGCGGCACATCGCGCTCGAATACCCGCACGCAGCGGCGGAAGTCGTTTTGCAACGCCGGGTCGAGCAGGCAGATGCCTGGCGCTTCAGCACGCTGGGGCTGGGGCTGGCTGAGCGGTACTGACCAGACCGGCGTACGCGCCTGGCCCCGCAGGCTGGCAAACACCTGGCGGCCGTCGCGAGTCTGCAACGGCCAGACGGTACTGCCGCCCGGCACGGCGCGGCTGAACAGTTCGTCGTGGCTGCAGGCAAAAAACCGCTCCACCGGTTGCCCCAGCACACCACCGCGAACGGTGCCCAACAGGTTGAGCGCGCTCTGGTTGGCGGCGCAAATCCGCCCGTCACCCTCGAAGGCCAGCAAGCCCTCGCTGAACAAGCCGACCGATTCGGCCTGCAAATGAAAGCGCAGCAGCCACTGCTGCTGAAAATGACGCAGGAAATAACAGCTCTCGATCATCTTCGCCGAGAGGTTGACCAAGGCCATGGTGTGGAACTGGCTCTGCCGCGACACATCGGGCCGCGCCGACGACACGTCGAGTACCGCCAGCAGTTCGCCGTGCGGGTCGAACACCGGGCTTGCCGAGCAGGTCAGGCCGGTATGGCGGCCACGAAAGTGTTCGTGCTGATGAATGGTCAAGGCCTGGCGCTCGACCAGGCAGGTGCCGATACCGTTGGTGCCTTCGCGCGCCTCGCTCCAGTCGGCACCCAGCCACAGCCCTGCCCGCTCGAAGATGCGCCGCTCGCTGGGGGCGCTGACACAGTTGAGGATCACCCCGCGGGCATCGGTCAGCAGCACCGCATGGCCAGCGCCAGAGAGCTGCTGATGCAGGCTGTTCATCTCGGCGTCGGCAATTTTCAGCACCTGGTGCAGGCGCTCGCGGGTTTCCAGCAAGCGCCCGTGTTCAAGCACCACGGGGGCCTCGATCAGCGTCGGGTCGAGGTGGTAATCCTCGAGGCAGCGCAGCCAGGACCGGGCGATCGCCGGGTCACTGCCGCCCGCCCCGGCTTCACCGTGGGCAACGGTATGCACTTGCTGGGCATGGCGACTCAAGTGATTGCTCTGCATGTGTTGTGGTTCTCCGCAGATCGAGCGTTCAGCCAGCATCCTCCACCCGGCGGGCCTTTGCAATGCACCTGCCGGCAGCGTGTCGCAAATGGCACAAAGTGTCACACAGGCCGTACCACGGCTGGCACAGCGGCGTTTCACAGCCCCCTGAAAATTACCCTAAGTGCTTGATTTAGCTGAACCTCAAAACACTGGCCCAACCTTTGCTCTACGCTTTTCAACTCCCTAACAAACACAATAGCCAGGAGACACACCATGCGTTACGCACATCCCGGTACCGAAGGCGCGAAGGTTACCTTCAAGAGCCGCTACGGCAACTACATCGGTGGTGAATTCGTAGCTCCGGTCAAGGGGCAGTACTTCGAAAACACCTCCCCGGTGAATGGCAAGCTGATCGCAGAGTTTCCCCGCTCCACTGCCGAAGACATCGACAAAGCCCTGGATGCCGCCCACGCCGCCGCTGATGCCTGGGGCCGCACGTCCGTTCAGGACCGCTCCAACGTGCTGCTGAAAATCGCCGACCGCATCGAGCAGAACCTTGAAGTCCTGGCCATTACCGAAACCTGGGACAACGGCAAGCCAATCCGCGAAACCCTCAACGCCGACATCCCGCTGGCAGTCGATCACTTCCGTTACTTCGCCGGTTGCATCCGCGCCCAAGAGGGCGGCGCCGCCGAAATCAACGAAGGCACCGTCGCCTATCACATTCACGAACCTCTGGGCGTGGTCGGGCAGATCATCCCGTGGAACTTCCCGCTGCTGATGGCCGCGTGGAAACTCGCCCCGGCCCTGGCCGCAGGCAACTGCGTGGTCCTCAAACCCGCCGAGCAGACCCCGCTGGGCATCACCGTACTGATGGAGCTGATCGGCGACCTGCTGCCCAAAGGCGTGCTCAACGTCGTCCAAGGGTACGGCCGCGAAGCGGGCGAAGCGCTGGCCACCAGCAAACGCATCGCCAAAATCGCCTTCACCGGTTCGACCCCGGTCGGCTCGCACATCATGAAATGCGCCGCCGAAAACATCATCCCGTCCACCGTCGAGCTGGGCGGCAAGTCGCCTAACGTGTACTTCGAAGACATCATGCAGGCCGAGCCGAGCTTCATCGAGAAGGCCGCCGAAGGCATGGTGCTGGCATTCTTCAACCAAGGCGAAGTGTGCACCTGCCCGTCGCGTGCCCTGGTGCAGGAGTCGATCTACCCGCAGTTCATGGAAGTGGTGATGAAGAAGGTCCTGCAGATCAAGCGTGGCGATCCGCTGGACACCGACACCATGGTCGGCGCCCAGGCGTCGCAACAGCAGTTCGAGAAGATCCTGTCGTACCTGGAAATTGCCAAGGAAGAAGGCGCTGAGCTGCTGACCGGCGGCAAGGTGGAAAAACTCGAAGGCACGCTGTCGACCGGTTACTACATCCAGCCGACCCTGCTCAAGGGCAACAACAAGATGCGCGTATTCCAGGAAGAAATCTTCGGCCCGGTGGTCAGCGTCACCACCTTCAAGGACGAAGCCGAAGCCCTGGCGATTGCCAACGACACCGAGTTCGGCCTGGGTGCCGGTGTGTGGACCCGCGACATCAACCGAGCCTATCGCATGGGCCGTGGCATCAAGGCTGGCCGCGTGTGGACCAACTGCTACCACCTGTACCCGGCGCATGCCGCGTTTGGCGGTTACAAGAAGTCCGGCGTTGGGCGTGAGACCCACAAGATGATGCTCGATCACTACCAGCAGACCAAGAACCTGCTGGTGAGTTACGACATCAATCCGTTGGGCTTCTTCTAAACCTGAGATGGCTGCGGGGGCTGCTTTGCAGCCCACCGCAGCGGTTCGTCACCACCACAAGCCAGCGCGGTTCCCGTGCACGAACCGCTCTGGCTCGCTTCCTGCAGTACCTATCACCATGGGCTGGAAGTCCCTCCGGCCACCAAGAAAAACAACAGGTGAAACTATGCCAAGCGATCATTCCGGTAATGTGCCGGCAGGCTCTTCTGTCGACTTCGAAAAAGTCGGTTCGGACTATTTCCAGCAACGTGAACTGAAAAAAGGCGCAGCCGGCTGGGTGCTGTTGGTCGGCCTCGGGGTCGCCTATGTGATCTCCGGCGACTACGCCGGGTGGAACTTCGGCCTGGCCCAAGGCGGCTGGGGCGGCATGTTCCTCGCCACCCTGCTGATGGCCACCATGTACCTGTGCATGTGCTTCTCGTTGGCCGAGCTGTCGTCGATGATCCCCACTGCAGGCGGCGGCTACGGCTTTGCCCGCAGCGCCTTTGGCCCATGGGGCGGTTTTCTTACCGGCACGGCCATCCTCATCGAATATGCCATTGCCCCGGCGGCCATCGCCGTGTTCATCGGCGCCTATTGTGAGTCACTGTTCGGCATCGGCGGCTGGGTCATCTACCTGGCGTTCTACATCGTGTTCATCGGCATCCACATCTTCGGCGTCGGCGAAGCGCTGAAGCTGATGTTCATCATCACCGCCATTGCCGCCATTGCCTTGGGCGTGTTCCTGGTGAGCATGGTGCCCCATTTTGATGCAGCCAACCTGTTCGACATCGCCAAGACCGACGCCGCCGGCGCCAGCAGTTTCCTGCCGTTCGGCTATGTCGGCGTGTGGGCCGCAATCCCATACGCCATCTGGTTCTTCCTCGCCGTCGAAGGCGTGCCGCTGGCCGCCGAAGAAACCAAAAACCCGAAACGCGACCTGCCCCGCGGCCTGATCGGCGCGATGCTGGTGCTGCTGGCCTTCGCCCTGCTGATTCTGGTGATCGGCCCTGGCGCGGCGGGCTCCGAAGCGCTCAAGGCCTCCGGTAACCCACTGGTCGAGGCACTGTCCAAAGCCTATGGCGGTTCCACCTGGATGGGCAGCTTCGTCAACCTGGTCGGCCTGGCTGGCCTGATTGCCAGCTTCTTCTCGATCATCTATGCCTACTCGCGGCAGATCTTCGCGCTGTCCCGCGCCGGCTACCTGCCGCGCAAACTCTCCGAGACCAACAAAAGCAAGGCGCCGGTCCTGGCACTGATCATCCCCGGCCTCATCGGTTTCGGGCTGTCGCTGACCGGCCAGGGCGACCTGCTGATTCTGGTCGCGGTGTTCGGCGCCACGCTGTCCTACGTGCTGATGATGGCTGCACACATCACCCTGCGCATCCGCCGTCCGAAAATGGAACGCCCGTATCGCACCCCGGGCGGCATCTTCACCTCGGGCGTAGCCCTGGTGCTGGCGTGCATCGCCGTGGTGGCGGGCTTCCTGGTCGACCCGCGGGTTGTGATTGGCGCGGCGGTGATCTATGGAGTATTAATTGCCTACTTTGCGTTCTACAGCCGCCACCACCTGGTAGCGGGCACACCGGAAGAGGAATTCGCCGCGATCCAGAAGGCCGAAGAGGCCTTGCACTGATCGCCGACACCCGCCGCGGGCCAGCCCCGCGGCGCTCTGGAGAATCTGTATGGCAAGTTTCGTACACACGGTAGACCACCTGGTCTACCGCTTCGACAGCCTCAAGGACGTGATGGCCAAGGCCAGCCCTGCGCGTTCTGGGGATTTCCTGGCCGGTGTCGCCGCCAGCAACGACGGTGAGCGGGTCGCCGCACAGATGGCCTTGGCCAACATCCCGCTGACGCACTTTTTGACCGAGGCGCTGATCCCCTATGAAGAGGACGAGGTCACCCGCCTGATCATCGACACTCACGACGCCCAGGCCTTCGCACCGGTCAGCCACCTCACTGTCGGCGGCCTACGTGACTGGCTGCTCAGCGAAGAAGCCGACGAAGATAGCCTGCGCGCGCTGGCGCCGGGCCTGACACCGGAAATGGCGGCGGCGGTGTCGAAGATCATGCGCGTCCAGGACCTGATCCTGGTGGCGCAAAAAATCCGCGTGGTCACCCGTTTCCGCGGCACCATGGGCCTGCGCGGGCGCCTGTCGACCCGCCTGCAACCCAACCACCCGACCGACGAACCCGCTGGCATCGCCGCCAGCATCCTCGATGGCCTGCTGTACGGCAACGGCGACGCCATGATCGGCATCAACCCGGCCACCGACAGCATCGCCTCGATCTGTGCCCTGCTGGAAATGCTCGATGCAATCATCCAGCGCTACGACATCCCCACCCAGGCCTGCGTGCTGACCCACGTCACCACCTCGATCGAAGCGATCAACCGTGGCGTGCCGCTGGATCTGGTGTTCCAGTCGATCGCCGGCACCGAAGCCGCCAACGCAGGCTTTGGCATCAACCTCAACGTGCTGCAGGAGGGTTACGAAGCGGGCCTGTCGCTCAAGCGCGGCACCCTTGGGCAAAACCTCATGTATTTCGAGACCGGCCAGGGCAGCGCCCTGTCGGCCAACGCCCACCACGGCGTCGACCAGCAGACCTGTGAAACCCGTGCCTACGCCGTGGCCCGGCACTTCAAGCCGTTTCTGGTCAACACCGTGGTCGGTTTCATCGGCCCGGAGTATCTGTACAACGGCAAGCAGATCATCCGCGCCGGCCTCGAAGACCACTTTTGCGGCAAGCTGCTGGGCGTGCCGATGGGTTGCGACATCTGCTACACCAACCACGCCGAAGCCGATCAGGACGACATGGACACCCTGTTGACCTTGCTGGGTGTGGCCGGGATCAACTTCATCATGGGCATCCCCGGCTCCGACGACATCATGCTCAACTACCAGACCACGTCGTTCCATGACGCGCTGTATGCGCGCCAGACCCTGGGCCTGAAGCCCGGCCCCGAATTTGAAGCATGGCTGGCGCGCACCGGCATCTTTACCCAGACCGATGGCCGGGTGCGCTTTGGTGACAACCTGCCGCCGGCGTTCCGCCAGGCGTTGGCACAGCTTGCATAGGGATGACCATGGACCCTCGCACCGTAACCCCCGACAACCCCTGGCTGGCCCTGCGTACCCTGACCCCGGCGCGTATCGCCCTGGGCCGCACCGGCACCAGCCTGCCGACCGGCGCCCAATTGGACTTCCAGTTCGCCCACGCCCAGGCCCGCGATGCCGTGCACCTGCCCTTCGACCATGCCGGGCTGACCGCCCAGCTCAGTGACCGCGGGCGCGACAGCCTGGTGTTGCACAGCGCCGCCCACGACCGCGACCAATACCTGCAGCGCCCGGACCTGGGCCGGCGGCTGAACGAAGACTCGATCGAAACCCTGCGCCAGCATGCCCAGGCCAACCCGGGCGGTGTCGACCTGGCCATCGTCGTCGCTGACGGCCTCTCGGCCCTCGCCGTGCACCGCCATACCCTGCCGTTTCTGACCCGTTTCGAGGAACAGGCCGCTGCCGACGGCTGGACCAGCGCCCCGGTGGTGCTGGTGGAACAGGGCCGCGTGGCCGTGGCCGATGAGGTTGGCGAGTTACTGGGCGCACGGATGACCGTGATGCTGATCGGCGAGCGCCCGGGGTTGAGCTCGCCCGACAGCCTCGGCCTGTATTTCACCTACGCGCCGCGGGTCGGCCTGACTGACGCCTACCGCAACTGCATCTCCAACGTGCGCCTTGAGGGCCTGAGCTATGGCATGGCGGCCCACCGCTTGCTGTACCTGATGCGTGAAGCCTGTCGCCGGCAGCTCTCTGGAGTGAATCTGAAGGACGAAGCCGAGGTCCATAGCCTGGAGAGCGATACCTCCGCCAGCCAAAAAGGAAACTTTCTGCTCGGAAAAGGGTAAAAATCATGTCACGGAAGGCGGATTGCGCTTCTCGCACGCATTAGGCAGCATGCTGTTGAGAGCGGCTGGCAATCCGCTGTTTCCCCAAATGGATCCTGAGGGCCGCACATGCGTATCATCAAGGCAACCCTGGAACACCTCGACCTGCTGACCCCCCTGTTCGTCAAATACCGCGAGTTCTATGGGCAATTGCCCTACCCGGACAGCTCACGCAGCTTTCTGGAAAAGCGCCTGAAGCGGGACGAGTCGGTGATTTACCTGGCACTGGCGGATGACGATGCCAGCAAGTTGCTCGGTTTCTGCCAGCTGTATCCAAGCTTTTCGTCGCTGTCGCTCAAACGCGTGTGGATTCTCAATGACATCTATGTGGCCGAAGACTCGCGACGCATGCTGGTGGCCGACCACCTGATGCGCGAGGCCAAGAAGATGGCTAAAGAGACCAATGCCGTGCGGATGCGGGTGTCGACCAGCGCCAACAATGAGGCAGCGCAAAAGACCTACGAGTCCATCGGCTTTCGCAAGGACACCGAGTTCGAGAGCTACATCCTGCCAATCCATCAGGATTGACCTGCACAGGCCTTATCGCCTGCACCTGTAGGAGCAGCCTTGTGCTGCGAAGAGGCCGGCGCCAGCAGTGGAGATTAACAGTGCTGGCGCCGGCCTCTTCGCAGCACAAGGCTGCTCCTACAAGGATTGCGCATGGCCAGAGGTATGGGTGGGCCTGCCGGTAATGAGGTCGGTACAGGCAGCTAGGTCTTCCCCTTCCGTAACCCGCCGCTACAAACTCCCCGGGCATGATCCTCACTTCGCCGTATAATGCCCCACTTGTCATGTGTGAAAATTTACCCTTCCCCTGGTAACCGAGCCTACGCCCCAGAACACAGGTGCTGTACATGGATTTCAACCCGCTGGACCTTATCCTGCATCTCGATGCCTACCTCGATCTGCTGGTCACCAATTACGGTCCCTGGATCTACGCCATCCTGTTCACCGTGATCTTCTGCGAAACCGGCCTGGTGGTGATGCCGTTCCTGCCAGGTGATTCGCTGCTGTTCATCGCCGGCGCCGTGGCGGCCGGTGGCGGCATGGACCCAGTCCTGCTGGCGGGCCTGCTGATGGCGGCGGCGATCCTGGGCGACAGTACCAACTACGTGATTGGCCGAACGGCCGGCGAGCGGTTGTTCAACAACCCCAATTCGAAGATCTTCCGCCGCGACTACCTGCAGCGCACCCACGAATTCTATGAACGCCATGGCGGCAAGACCGTGACCCTGGCGCGCTTCCTGCCCATCCTGCGCACCTTCGCGCCGTTCGTCGCCGGTATTGCCCACATGCACTACCCGCGTTTCCTGGGCTTCAGTGTCGCCGGTTCGTTGCTGTGGGTCGGAGGCCTGGTGACGCTGGGCTACTTCTTCGGCAATGTACCGTTCATCAAGCAGCACCTGTCGCTGATGGTGGTGGGTATCATCTTCCTGTCGCTGGTGCCGATGGTGCTCGGCCTGCTGCGCGGTCGCCTGGGCCGTGCCGCCAAGGCTCACTGACCCCAGCCATGTGGTCTTTCAGCGCCTGGCGGCGTCGGCGCACCCTGAAGCGCTACCCGATCACAACCGAGCAATGGCAGGCGGTTCGCCAACACCTGCCGTTGCTCGACGGTATCAGCGATGAAGAAGATCGCTGGTTGCGTGAAGCCTGCATCCTGTTTCTGCTTGAAAAGCACCTGACCACCCTGCCCGGTGTCGAGCTGAGCGATGAGCAGCGCCTGTTCCTCGCTGCCCAGGCGCAGCTGCCACTGCTGCACCTGGGTGACCTGAACTGGTACCAGGGTTTCCACGAGATCATCCTCTACCCCGACGACTTCAAAAGCCCTCAGCGCCACCGCGATGCCAGTGGTGTGGAGCATGTGTGGGACGGCGAACACAGCGGTGAAGCCTGGCAACAGGGGCCGGTGATCCTGGCCTGGAACGGGGTGCTGGCCAGTGGTGGTTGGGAGGCCTATAACCTGGTCATCCATGAGTTGGCGCACAAGCTCGACATGCTCAATGGCGACGCCAACGGCCTGCCGCCGCTGCACAGTGGCATGCCCGTGGATGAGTGGGCGACGGCCATGCAACAGGCCTATGACGACCTCAACCGTCAGCTGGACTTGAACCCCGACGCCGAAACCGCCATCGACCCGTACGCGGCAGAAAACCCTGCGGAATTCTTCGCCGTCACCAGCGAATACTTCTTCAGCGCCCCCGACCTGTTGCAGCAGGCGTATCCGCAGGTTTACCAGCAACTGTCGCTGTTCTACCGCCAAGACCCACTGGCGCGCCTGAGCCAGTTGCAGGCCGAACACCCCGATTACCGCGAAGGCCACGCCTGACGCGGCCGCACATCAGGCCAGGCGTGGCATGCCTATGCGGAATGTGCCTATAATCGCCGCCACTTTTTGGTCAACTACGGGGGCACTGCCCAATGAGCTACAGCAAGATTCCGGCGGGCAAAGACCTGCCGAACGACATCTACGTCGCCATCGAGATCCCGGCCAACCACGCGCCGATCAAATACGAGATCGACAAGGACAGCGACACCCTGTTCGTCGACCGTTTCATGGCTACCCCGATGTTCTACCCAGCCAACTATGGCTTCATCCCGAACACCCTGGCCGACGACGGTGATCCGCTCGACGTGCTGGTCGTGACCCCATACCCAGTTGCCCCAGGCTCGGTCATCCGTGCCCGCCCGGTTGGCATCCTGAACATGACCGACGACGGCGGCGGCGACGCCAAAGTCATCGCGGTGCCGCACGACAAGCTGTCGCAGCTGTATGTCGACGTTAAGGAATACACCGACCTGCCAGCCCTGCTGATCCAGCAGATCGAGCACTTCTTCGCGAACTACAAAGATCTCGAGAAGGGCAAGTGGGTCAAGATCGAAGGCTGGGACGGCGCCGACGCCGCCCGTGCTGCGATCACCAAGTCGGTCGCTGCCTACAAAGGCTGATACCGATTGCTGAAAAACCCCGCCTCGGCGGGGTTTTTTATGCGCGAGGGAACACCCTTCCAGTAAAAATTCCTACATCGCCCTACTCCAACGCCCTACAACCAAGCACCTTTCGCACAAGCCGCATCAACATCCGGTTCATATGCCAGCTGGCACCCGGCCGCTACACTCGCGGCCATGAACACATCCGGTGACCGCCTCAAAGCCCTGCTGCACGAATGTGGCTTGACCCCTTCCGATTTCGCTGCCCAACGCAGCGTCACACCCCAGCACGTCAACAACTGGTTCAGACGGGGTGTTCCGTTGGCTCGCCTCGATGAAATGGCCGACTTGTTCTGCGTGCATCGCCGTTGGCTGCGCAGCGGCGAAGGCCCCAAGCACCCCAACCCGATCTTGCGAAGCGGCCCACCACGGCCACCGCACACCAACCCGCCCACCCCGCTGTCAGCACACAGCGGCCGGCTGCTGCAGGTGCCGTTTTACGCACTGCAGCACGGCCTGCTTGTCCCCGTGGCCAACCATCACCTGCGCCTGCCCACCACGGCGTTAAAGGCGCTGGGCGTTGCTGCGCAAAATGCCATCTGCCTGGCCATGCCTGCCGCCAACATGGCTCCGCTGATTCCGCTGGAGGCCACCTTGGCGGTAGACCTGAGCATGACTGAAGTCATCGAGGGCGAGACCTATGCCTTGCTGCACAACGGTACCCTGAGGGTGAACAACCTCAGCCTCGGCCAGCACGGCACCCTGTACCTGCACAGCCATGACCGGCGCAACTACGCCGTCGAGCGCTACACCCGCGCCCAGCGCCAGGCCCAAGGCCTGGAGATTCTCGGCTGGGTCTTCCACTGGTCGCATTTCCGCCGCCATCGCCCCAGCTGAAACAAGCTGTGCCATTTTTTGCTGGGCATACTGCGCAAGCCCTTGTATGCTACGCGGCACATTTAGCCCCGACCGGCGCAAGCCGCGGTCCAGAGGGCTCGGCGACATCCCACACGGGTGTTGACCATCTCTATCAGGTCCTTGTGACCACACAGTTAAGGCGGTTGCGGCTTACCATAAATTAGTCGGAAGCGTCCCCGAGAAGCCGGCCACAAGCCGGCTTTTTAATGCCTGCTTGAAAGCCATCCCCTACTAAAAACGGTTTAGCAAGACCACTCAAAGGCGATGGCAAACCCGCCGTGCCACCGCCCTCACCTACCTTCAAAATCTAGTCACCACCCCCATCCGTACCGTCCGCCCAGGAGCCGGCATGAAGCTCTGCGCCAGCGGGTCCAGGTAATAGCGATCGGTCAGGTTCTGCAGCGAAACATTCACCTCAGTGTTCTCAACCAGCGTGTACTTGAGGAACAGATCGAACAGCGCCACCGAGCGGTACTCGATCTGCGGCGTGGTAGCGCCGGTCTGCCAGGGCTTGTCGAGGGTACTGGTAGGCCCCGAGGTGTAGGTCACGCGTCCGCCTACCGTCAATGCTTCGTCGAAGAAACGCAGGCCAGTGGTCAGGTTGGCGGAGAACCGTGGTGGGTTCTGGGTGTTGGTGTAGGAGCCCATGTAGCTGCCCGGTGTGCAGTTTGGCGTGTCTTGGGTCTTCTGGTACGGGTTGGCGGTGGCGCGCAGTTTGCCGGCAAAGTCCGAGTCGCAGGTCTCGGTCTTGAGGTAGTAGGTGGCCGAGAGGTCAGCGAACACACGGCCGGCATCGTAGTTTGACTGCAGTTCAAGGCCGCGGGTGCTGAAGCTGTCGGTGTTGCTGAAGCTCATCTGGCCCCACAGGCCAGGGCTCGGGTCGTAATAGCGGGTGATGTAGTGCTTGATCTTGTTGTCGAAGAAGGCCAGCTTCACCGCGGCTGAGTCGTGATCGGTGAAGAGGTTGTCGCGCAAGGCGCTGACGCCGATTTCCCAGCTTTGCGAGCGCTCGGGCTTGAGGCTTTTGCCGGGGGTGACTTGCTGGGTGCCCTGGCTGGTCTCGAACAGTGACGGCAGGCGCAGGCCTTGGGTGTAGCTGACATAGAAGTACGTGTCCGGCATCAGCTCGACATTGATGCCGAATGCTGGCGAAAATCCGCCACCGCTGCTGCTGCCCTGCGGGGTATGGTCGTAGCCTGTGACCACGCTGCTGATGCCTTCGGGGCTGACCTGAACGCTGGTCGCGCCGAAGTCATTGAAGCGCACACCGTTGAATGGCTCGTTGCTGTTGCCGAAGACGATGCCATTGTTCAGCCGGGGGTCGGTGGCGTCGGTGTACTGGCCGTTCTGGTCGGGGAACCAGGTCATGCTGCCCCAGCCCTTGGGGCCACTCGCCGAGATGTAGCGCACGTCGCGATCTTCACGGCGGGCGGTGGCCAACACGGTATTGTCTTTGGTGCGGAAGTGGCTGTAACGGCCCCCGCCCCACAGGGTCAGTTGCTCGATCGGTTGGTACTCGAGCTTGCCGTTGAAGCTGAATTCCTGCCGCGAAGCATCACGCAGGGTGCGGTTGGCATCGACGTCGTGCTGGGTGATCAGCACGCTTTTCTGCGGTTGCAGGTCTTCCAGCTGGAACGCACCGCCCAGGTCAAGCTTGAAATCGCCATGGGCCGTTTCAAACCTGGCGACGTTGTTCAAGTCGCCACCGATACGGCGGTTGTCCTGGCGGGTCCAACTGCGGTCAGAACGAAACAGTTGGGAAACCGGCGCCGTCCATGCCGCACTCAACGAGCTGGTCTTGGCATCGGTCATCCACAGGTTGCTGGTCAGGTCGACCCACGGGTTGCCGGCGGGCAGGTAGTGGTAGCGTGCGGTATAGGTATCGATCTTCACCTCGCCCAAGGGGTACTGATAAATACCGGCGGTACCGAAGCGGTAGATGTCTGAGGGCATGATCTCGGCAGTGTGCCCGTCGTAGCGGCGGTAGCCCAGGTCCAGGGTGTGATAGTCGGCTATCCGCCAGGTCGCCTTGAGCAGGTACGAGTCGGTTTTCGATGAGGAGTTGAGTACTTCCTCGCCCGCGTTGTAGGTCATCGCCACGCTGGGCTGTTCACTGCCGTAATCGTTGTAGAGGCGGTAGCGGTCCTGGCCTTTCTTGCCAGAGAAGTAGTTGCCTTGGTTGCGGTGCGCGTAGGCCGCCACCACATCCAGCTGTTCGGTGGTAAAGACAAACGCGGCGCTGCCCGATTCGGCTTCAGAGCCGAATAGGCTGCCGCGGTTGTCGCGCGGAGGCGCCGACAGGCTTTCATCCTTGGAACTGGAACTGCGATGGGCGGGGGCTACGCCGTTGTCCCAGAGGTCGCCCTTGAGGCGCACGCCAACCTGGTTGCCGTCGACCAGAATGTCCTGCACGCCGATCGTCTGCATTTCCACCGTACCGCCAATCGCTCCGGATTTGGTTGACGGCCCTTTGTTCACGGTCAGGCTGCTGATCAGGTCGGGGTCGATGTAGCTGCGTTGCTGCGTACCCCCATAACCGCGATAGACATCCAGGGCCTGCTCCGAACCATCGACCTTGACGGCTACCCGGCTCTGCCCCTGGATACCGCGAATGTTGACGTCGAGGGCGCCGCCGTTGCGGGTGTCACCGACTTGCACGCCCGGCACGCCGTTGAGCAGATCGCCCACGGAGACCCGGCCGAAGCGGTCGATCTGTTCGCTGCTCAGGTGCACCGATGAGCGTGGGGCCCGGTATGTATCCGCCTGAGGCCCTTGTGCGGCAGCGTCGACCATCGTCGGCGATAACTCTGCTGCGGCACGCGTTGTACCGCCCTGCGCCATCAGCACGTAGCTGCCGGTCGAGCTCGCCACCAGCTGCAGCCCGGTATTGGCCAGCAACTGCTGGATGCCCTCACTGACGGTGTACCGCCCCTTCAGGGCCGGCGCCGTGCGCCCGCGGGTCAGGTCAGGATCATAAGACACCAGCAGCCCGGACTGGCTGGTGAAACTGCCCAGCGCTGCGCCCAGCGGGCCTTTGGCAATGTTGTAGTCACGCGGCGTGGCATCGTCCAGGCGGGTTGCGGCGACCGCTGCCGTGCCAGCGCCCTGGGCCAGGGCCAGGCTGCTGTTCAGCAGGCCGGCGCCACAGCAGCTGATCATCGTGCAACGCAGGGCGAAGGTGATGGGCGACAGGCAAAGTCGAGGGCGCGGAGCAGGTGAAGGACAACGTACTGGGAGCATGCTTTTCTCGCTCGTAGGGTGTGCGCCCACCACTGGCTGCGGGCTGTTACCTCCTCTGTCGCACGAGATCGAAAAAAGGATATGTGTGCAGGGCCACCGGCTCAATTTGCCGGTTCGGCCTTGTGATCTGCGCAATTCTAGTGATAATGGTTTTCATTTGCGACAGTCTTGCACCGACTCAACCCACGATGAATGCGCCCTTCTCCCCACCGAACAGTACCGAGCCGTGCAGCGTCGAGACGTTGTACATCGAGAATCACGCCTGGTTACGTAACTGGCTCGCCTATCGGCTGAGGTCGTGGGGACGCGGGGTGGCCGATGACTTGGCGCATGACATTTTCCTGCGGGTGCTTACCAGCCGGGAGGGCGCGCGGGTCGAACCGATCCGTCAGCCACGCGCCTATCTGACCCGCATCGCCAATTGTGTGCTGGTCAGCTGGCGGCGCCGGCAGTCGCTGGAGCGTGCCTGGCTCGACGCGTTGCAGTTGCTGCCAGAACCCGAGCACCCTTCGCCTGAACTGCAAAGCGTGATCCTCGAGACCCTGCACGAGATCGACACGCTGCTGGATACGCTGCGGCCCCGCGTGAGGCAGGCGTTTCTGATGGCAACGTTGGACGGCATGAAACAGAAAGACATTGCCGTGGCCCTGAACATCGCGCTGCCGACGGTCAAGAAGTACATCCACGAGGCCTACCTGGCCTGCCTGACGCAGATGCCCGATGAATAACGGCACGGCCCCGCTTGACGATGCCATCCCCCAGCAGGTGCTGGCCCAAGCGGCGTCATGGCTGATGCTGATGCAGGAAGGGCCGCTGCTGCCAGCGCAACAGCGCGAATTGGAGCGCTGGCGGCGTGCCCGTGCTGAGCATGAACGGGCGTGGCAAAGGGCACAGCGCCTGCTCACACGCCTGGGCAGCCTGCCTCCAACGCTGGCCAAGCAGACCTTGGATCGCCCGACAGGCAGGCGCGCCGTGCTGCGCGGGCTGCTCCTGCTGATCGGTGCCGCACCGCTCAGTTGGTGGGCATGGCGCTCAGGCGTTGGCAACGATTACCAGACGTCTGTGGCCGAACGCCAACACGCACGGCTCGCCGACGGCACACAGATCACCCTCAATAGCGACAGCGCCGTGGACGTGCTTTTCAACAGCGCGCAACGCTTGCTGCACCTGCGCCGTGGCGAGGTGTACATCGCGACTGCTGCCGACCCACGCCCGCTCATGGCACGCACCCAGCAAGGCCAACTGCTCGCGTTGGGTACGCGATTCAGCGTGCGTCAGCTGGCCGATGAAACCTTGCTAGCGGTGTACGAAGGCGCCGTACAGGTTCGCCCGGAGCACGCCCGCGTGGCCCCTGGCGAAAACATCATCCGTGCTGGGCAGCAAGTCCGTTTCAGCCGCGAGCACATGGGGCTCATTGAGGAGGCCCGGGAGAGCACCTTGGCTTGGCGCAACGGCTTGCTGGTGGCCGACGACATGCCAGTAAGGCTGTGGGCGCATGAGTTGATGCGCTACACCGACCAACAGCTTGAGTGCGACCCCGCGCTGGGTGAGCTGCGGGTGTCTGGCACATTCCCCATCGATGACTTGCCGCTGGCCTTGGCCATGCTGGCACAGACCTACACGCTGCAGGTTCGACACACCGGCAGGCACGTATTCATTAGCCGTTGATCAAAAGCAACGACCGAGCGAGATTCCCCGATGAGCAAAATGCCCCTGTACCTGGCCATGGCACTGGCCCTCGCTGCACCAGCAGCCCTGGCGCAACCGGCGCGCGATCAGAAAATGGACACGTCGCTGCTGCAGCGCCAGGACCTGGCCTATGGCTTCAGCCAGCATGACCTGGATTCGGCCGATGGCCAGCGCCATTACCGTCTATGGATTGGCAAGCCGAATCGCCCGGCGCCCGCGGCAGGCTACCCGGTGTTGTGGATGCTCGACGGCAACGCCGCGCTGGGTGCCCTGGACAGCGAACAGCTGGGCAAGCTTGCCGCAGGCCAAGCCCCGTTGCTGGTGGCCGTGGGCTACCAGACCGACCAGCGCATCGAACGTGCCGGGCGAACGTATGACTACACCCCCGCACTGCCTGGGCAAGCGGAACAGCGTGACCCGCTGACGGGCCAGCCCAGCGGTGGCGTGGAGGCGTTCTTCGACCTGCTGAGCCAGCGCATGCGGCCGATGGTCGCCGCTGTAGCGCCGATCGACCTGCAACGGCAAACACTGTGGGGGCATTCCTATGGTGGCCTGGCGGTGCTGCATGCGCTGTTCACCCGACCGGCCGAGTTCAGTGACTACGCAGCGGCCAGCCCGTCACTGTGGTGGCATGACGGGGCGATTGTGCGGGAAGCTGAGGGGCTGCAGCAGCGCTTGGGTGGCGGCCGCCCTAAGCTGTTGCTGATGCGCGGTGGCGATGAGTCGTCGAACCCGCGTGCAGCGGTGAAGGGCGACGCGGAGCGGCCGGCGCGGGAGCTGGTGGCGGACCTGGCCAAGGTGCCTGGGTTGCAGGTGCGCTTCGAGCGGTTCGACGGGTTGGGGCATGGGCCGATGTTGCCGGCCTCGCTGAAAAGCGTAATTGAAGGGATGTCTCGGTAAACCTGCCCCGCGAAGAGGCCGGCCCGGTCACCCCTTCACACACACCACCTGGCGCAGCGTGTGCACCACCTCCACCAGGTCGCGCTGCGCACGCATCACCGCATCGATGTCCTTGTAGGCCATCGGTATCTCATCAATTACCGCCTTGTCCTTGCGGCACTCCACATGCGCAGTGGCCCGTCGCTGGTCTTCCACAGTGAAGCGGTTTTTGGCCCGGGTTCGGCTCATCACCCGCCCGGCCCCATGGCTGCAAGAGCAGAACGCCTCTTCATTGCCCAACCCGCGCACGATGAAACTCTTTGCCCCCATCGAGCCGGGAATGATGCCCAACTGCCCTTTCTGCGCCGACACCGCGCCCTTGCGCGTCACCAGCACTTCACGCCCGAAATGCTGTTCGCGCTGCACATAGTTGTGGTGACAGTTCACCGCCTCCAGGCTGGCCTCGAACGGCCGGCCAAGCACCTTGCGGGTCGCGGCAACCACTGCCAGCATCATCAGTTCGCGGTTCTGCCGGGCAAAGTCCTGCGCCCACTCAACCGCTTCGACGTAGTCGGCAAAGTGGCGGCTGCCCTCCTCGAAGTACGCCAGGTCCTTGTCCGGCAGGTTGGCCAGGTGCTGGCGCATGTCGGCATGGGCCAGTTCGATGAACAGGTTGCCGATGGCATTGCCAACGCCACGCGAGCCGCTGTGCAACATGAACCACACGCGGTCGGCCTCATCCAGGCAAACCTCGATGAAGTGATTGCCGCCGCCTAGGGTGCCCAGGTGATGCCGGTTATTGGTTTTCTCCAGCCGCGGGTACTTGTCGGTGATGGCCTTGAAGCGCGTGGCCAGCGTGCCCCAGCGTTTGTCAGCCTTGGCTGGCACGTTGTCCCAGGCGCCTTGGTCGTGGCGGCCGAAGGTCTTGCCATGGGGCACGGCCTGCTCGATCGCCGTACGTAAACCGTGCAGGTTGTCGGGCAGGTCGCGGGCATGCAGCGAAGTACGCGCGGCGATCATGCCGCAGCCGATGTCCACGCCAACGGCAGCGGGGATGATCGCGCCAACGGTGGGGATCACGCTGCCGATGGTCGAGCCCTTGCCCAGGTGCACATCCGGCATCACGGCCAGGTGCTTGAAGATGAACGGCAATTTGGCCGTGTTCAGCAACTGCTGGCGCGCTTCGTCTTCGACCGGCACGCCGTCGGTCCACAACTTGATCGGCTTGCCGCCGGCGACCTGGAGAATGTCCATGCTGTCGATTCCGAATAGAACGTGCCTGCCATGATACCGCCGATGCTCGCCTAAGGTCTTAGCCGAGCGGGTTGCCAGCAGGGTGGCTCTGTGGGGTATGCTTGCCGGGTCTTCAGGGCGGGGTGTAAGTCCCCACCGGCGGTAAATCGAAAGATGAGCCCGCGAGCGCCCCGGCCATGCCGGGGGTCAGCAGATCTGGTGAGACTCCAGAGCCGACGGTCATAGTCCGGATGAAAGAAGGCGTCAGGCAGGGGCCATTCGGGCGCCCCTGCGCGCGCGTTTTGTTCGCCCCGAGACGTTCATCGATCATTTACGAGGAGCGTTTCATGTCCCCTATGCTGCAAAAGCAATTCCCCAACATTTCTGCCGCCATCGCCGCCTTCCAGGCCGGGCGCCCCGTACTGCTGCTGGACGACGATGACCGCGAGGACGAAGCGGACATCATTGCCGCCGCCGAAAACATCTCGTTGCAAACTATGGCCATGATGATTCGTGACTGCAGCGGCATCGTTTGCCTGTGCCTGGACGAAGCGACCGTGGACGCCCTGCAACTGGCGCCGATGGTGCAGAACAACCAGGCGCGCCATGGTACGGGGTTCACCGTCACCATCGAGGCGGCGCACGGCATCACCACCGGCGTTTCGGCGCAAGACCGTGTCACCACCATCGCTGCGGCGCTCAGCTCGACGGCCGAGCAACGGCATATCGTCAGCCCCGGGCATGTGTTCCCGCTGCGCGCGCGCAATGGTGGTGTGCTGACCCGCCGTGGCCATACCGAAGGCTCGGTCGACCTGGCGCGCCTGGCCGGGCTGCGGCCGGCAGCAGTGCTGTGCGAGCTGATGAACCCCGACGGCAGCATGGCGCGTGGGGAGCAGGTGGCGGTGTATGCGCGGCAGTACAATATGCCGGTGCTGACCATTGAAGAGCTGGCGCGGTACCGCGAGGCGATGGTGGAGCGCGAAGCGGCTACGGCTTGATGACTTAAGGAAGATGGCGGCGCGCACATCGAGCGCCGCGCGGGCGGCGCTCGATCACGAAGGCGCAACAACTATCACGCCCGACCTCTTAGCCCTTCCCACACAAGTTTGCTCCCCCTGCCCCGCTCTGCTAGTGTCGCGCCGTTCAGAACGCCACCGAGACAGTCGCCATGGCCCGTAAAAAAGCTTCCCTCGATTTCGAGCAATCCCTCGCAGACCTGCAAGCCCTGGTCGAGCGCCTGGAGAACGGCGAGTTGTCGCTGGAAGATTCGCTGGCCGCCTTCGAGCAAGGCATCGCCCTGACCCGCGATTGCCAGGGCGCACTGGCCCAGGCTGAGCAGAAGGTGCAAATCCTTCTGGAACGCGACGGTGAGCTGGCAGCCCAGCCCTTCGACGCGGAGCCGGAAGCATGATCAGCACCTACCAGGCCAACTGCCAGGCCCGCGTCGACGCCGCCCTCGAACCGCTGTTTCAAGCGCCAACCAAAGAACTCGAGCGCCTCTACGCCGCCATGCGCTACAGCGTAATGAACGGCGGCAAGCGTGTACGCCCGCTGCTCGCCTACGCGGCCTGCGAAGCCCTGGGTGCACCAGCCGAACAGGCCAACGGTGCAGCGTGCGCGGTCGAATTGATCCACGCGTATTCGCTGGTGCATGACGACCTGCCGGCGATGGATGACGACGACCTGCGTCGCGGCCAACCGACCACCCACAAAGCCTTCGACGAAGCCTGCGCCATCCTCGCCGGTGACGGCCTGCAGAGCCTGGCCTTCAGCGCCCTGCTCGACCCGCGCCTGAGCCCACAGTCCGACGCCCTTCGCCTGGCCATGGTCCAGGCCCTGGCCAAGGCTGCCGGCCCGGCGGGCATGGTCGGCGGCCAAGCCATCGACCTGGGCTCGGTGGGCATCAAGCTGGACCAGCAGGCGCTGGAATTCATGCACCGGCACAAGACCGGCGCACTGATCGAAGCCAGCGTGCGCCTGGGCGCCCTGGCCAGCGCCCGTGCCGAGCCGGCGCAGCTGGATGCCTTGCAGACCTACGCTCAGGCCATTGGCCTGGCGTTTCAGGTGCAGGACGACATCCTCGACGTAGAAAGCGACACCGCCACCCTGGGCAAACGCCAGGGTGCCGACATCGCCCGAGACAAACCGACCTACCCGGCCCTGCTTGGCCTGGAGGCCGCCAAGGCCTATGCAATCGAACTGCGCGACCAGGCGCTGGCCGCATTGCAAGGGTTTGGTGAAACTGCCGAGCCGCTGCGGGCGTTGGCGCGCTACATCGTCGAACGCCGCAACTGATTCAACGGGGCCGCCATGCGGCCCATCGCCGGCAAGCGGGCTCCCACAGCAAAACGATGGACGTGTGGGAGCTGGCTTGCCGGCGATGGGCTGCAAAGCAGCCCCGTGCTACCCCCTCTCAATGGGCACTTTTCCCACAATGGGGTAAACTGCCGCGTCTTCACACCTATAACGACTCGCCTGATGCCCACGACGTTTCAAGAGATCCCCCGCGAACGCCCGGTCACGCCGTTGCTCGACCGCGCTGACACGCCTGCCGGCCTGCGCCGGCTGGCCGAAGCCGACCTGGAGACCCTGGCCGACGAGTTGCGCCAGGAACTGCTCTACACCGTGGGACAGACCGGTGGGCATTTTGGCGCCGGCCTGGGCGTGATCGAGCTGACGATCGCCCTGCACTACGTCTTCGACACCCCGGACGACCGGCTGGTGTGGGACGTCGGCCACCAGGCCTACCCGCACAAGATCCTCACCGGCCGCCGCCAGCGCATGCTCAGCCTGCGCCAGAAGGACGGCATCGCCGCCTTCCCGCGCCGTAGCGAGAGCGAGTACGACACCTTTGGCGTCGGCCACTCCAGCACCTCGATCAGTGCTGCGCTGGGCATGGCCATCGCCGCCCGCCTGCAGAACAGCGCACGCAAGTCGATCGCGGTGATCGGCGACGGCGCCCTGACCGCCGGTATGGCCTTCGAGGCGTTGAACCACGCCCAAGAAGTCAACGCCGACATGCTGGTGATCCTCAACGACAACGACATGTCGATTTCGCGCAATGTCGGCGGCCTGTCCAATTACCTGGCCAAGATTCTCTCCAGCCGCACCTACGCGAGCATGCGCGAGGGCAGCAAGAAGGTGCTTTCTCGCCTGCCAGGCGCGTGGGAAATCGCCCGTCGCACCGAGGAATATGCCAAAGGCATGCTGGTCCCCGGCACCCTGTTCGAAGAACTGGGCTGGAACTACATCGGCCCGATCGACGGCCACGACCTGCCGACCATGATCGCCACCCTGCGCAACATGCGTGACCTCAAGGGCCCGCAGTTCCTGCACGTGGTGACCAAGAAGGGCAAAGGCTTCGCCCCGGCCGAGGTCGACCCGATCGGCTACCACGCCATCACCAAGCTCGAGCCTGCCGACAAGCCCGCCGCGCCGAAAAAACCCAGCGGGCCCAAGTACTCCGCCGTGTTCGGCCAGTGGCTGTGCGACATGGCCGCCAGCGACAATCGCCTGGTTGGCATTACCCCGGCGATGAAGGAAGGCTCCGACCTGGTCGAGTTCAGCGAACGCTACCCGGAGCGCTACTTCGACGTGGCGATTGCCGAGCAGCACGCAGTCACCCTGGCGGCGGGGATGGCCTGCGAAGGCAGCAAGCCGGTGGTGGCGATCTATTCGACATTCCTGCAGCGCGCCTATGACCAACTGATCCACGACGTGGCGGTACAGAACCTCGATGTGCTGTTCGCCATCGACCGCGCCGGCCTGGTGGGTGAAGACGGCCCGACCCATGCCGGCAGCTACGACTTGTCGTACCTGCGCTGCATCCCCGGCATGCTGGTGATGACCCCGAGCGACGAGAACGAACTGCGCAAGATGCTCACCACCGGCCACCTGTACAACGGCCCGGCGGCAGTGCGCTACCCGCGCGGCACCGGCCCCAACGCACCGATCAGTGGGGACCTTACGCCCCTGGAAATCGGCAAGGGCGTCATCCGCCGCCAGGGTGAGAAAGTCGCCCTGCTGGTATTTGGTGTGCAACTGACCGAAGCCTTGCAAGTTGCCGAGCAGATCAACGCCACGGTGGTCGACATGCGCTTCGTCAAGCCACTGGACGAGGCACTGGTACTCGAATTGGCGGGCAGCCATGAGCTGCTGGTGACTATCGAAGAAAACGCCATCATGGGCGGTGCAGGGGCTGCCGTGGGTGAGTTCCTGGCTAGCCAGGCCCTGGTCAAGCCGCTGCTGCACCTGGGCTTGCCGGACATTTATGTCGAGCATGCCAAGCCGGCGCAGATGCTGGCTGAGTGTGGCCTGGATGCTGCTGGCATCGAGGCTTCGGTTACAGCGCGTATGGCCAAGCTCGGCTTGTAACCTTTGGGGCCGCTTTGCGGCCCTTTCGCGACACAAGGCCGCTCCTACAGGATTGCGCTGGCCCTGTAGGAGCGGCCTTGCGTCGCGATCGAGGGCGCAGCCCTCGCAAAATGGTAATGCCCATGAAAATCCCGAGCTTCACCGCCTCCCTCCTGTGCCTACCGCTGCCGCTTCTTGCCGCTGAACGCGACGACGCCCTGAAACTCCCCGATGTGCTGATCAGCGCCAACCGCCAAGTCGAGTCGCGCACCGCCACCAGCGCCGCCAACACCGTCTTCACCCGCACCGACATCGACCGCCTGCAACCCACCAGCGTCACCGACCTGCTAGCCCGCGTCCCCGGCGTGCAAGTCGCCCCCACGGGGGGTCGCGGCAGCCTGCCCGGTATCTTCATCCGCGGCACCAAGGCAGCGCAAAGCCTGGTACTGGTCGATGGCGTGCGCATCGCCAACGCCACCTCCGGCGACAGCGGCCTGCAATTTCTCGACGTCGACCAGATCGAGCGTGTCGAAGTACTGCGCGGCTCCCGCTCGGCGATCTACGGCAGCGACGCCATTGGCGGCGTGATTCAGATCTTCACCCGGCGCAGCAGCGGCCCTGGACTGCAACCGCGCCTGCGCCTGGCTGCCGGCAGCAATCAGACCTTCCAACGCAGCCTGGGCCTGGCCGGTGGCGACGGCGCTACCCGCTTCAACCTGGGGGCTAGCCTGGACGAAACTGTCGGCATCGACGCCACCGGCCCGTCCTTTGCCAGCGATGGAGATCACGATGCGTACCGCAACAAGTCATTCAACCTGAGCCTCAGCCACACCTTCGGCGAACGCTTCGAGGCCGGCCTCAACCTGCTCGACAGCCATGGGCGCAGTGAATACGACAACCCGTTCGGTGGCTTCAACCCGGTCACCTTCGAAAGCTTCGGGCAAAAGCCCTACACCGATTTCAGCGTCAGCAGCCTGGGCACCTACTTCGATGCCCAGCTCAACGACAGTTGGCATTCGCGCCTGGAACTTGCCCACAGCGAAAACCGTGACGACAAGCGCGACAAGCTTAGCGACGAGCGCTTCGTGTTCAACACCTATCGTGATCAACTCACCTGGCAAAACGACCTGGCCTTGAATGACCAGCACACGCTGCTGATCGGCGGCGACTGGTATGAAGACCGCGTGCACGGCAGCACTGACTTCACCGAAGACAGCCGCTGGAACCGGGCGGCCTTCGTGCAACATCGGTACCGGGGAGAGCAGTTTTCCACCGAGCTGGGCGTGCGGCGCGACCAGAACCAGCAGTTCGGTGGCCAGACCACGTGGAGCGGTAGCCTTACCGTGCCCGTGAACGCGAGCAACGATGTGCTGCTGTCCTACAGCGAAGGCTTTAGAGCACCGACGTTCAACGACCTGTATTACCCAGCATTCAGCAACCCAGACCTGAGCCCAGAGCACTCCAAAAGCTACGAACTGCAATGGCGCAGCCAGCTCACCTCGGACAGCCGTCTGGAGACGTCGCTGTACCGCACCGATCTGCGCGATGCGATCATCTTTGGCCAGGACTCGATCCCGCGCAACGTCGCCTCGGCGCGCATCAACGGCGTTGAGCTGTCCCTCGACCAGCAATGGGGCGCATGGCGCAGCCAGCTCGGCCTGGCGCTGATCGACCCGCGCGACCGCGACAGTGGCCATACCCTCGCCCGCCGCGCTCGCCGTACCCTGAGCCTGGACCTGGACCGCGCATTTGGACGGTTCAGCGTGGGCGGGAGCTGGCAAGCCGTCAGCGCCAGCTACGATGACGAAGCCAACCGCAATCGGCTCGCCGGCTTTGGCCTGCTCGGCCTGCGCGGTAGCTGGGCGGCAACGGATGAACTGAAACTGGAAGCGAAGCTGGACAACTTGCTGGACCACACCCACAGCCGCGCCCTGTACAGCTATGAAGGCGCCAGCCACAGCTACCGCGAAGAAGGCCGCACCGTACTGTTCAGCGTCACCTGGACGCCGGCGCTTTAGCTTCGAGCAACGCGCACAAGCGGGCGGTGGCCTCGATCATCTGCCCACTGGGCCGTTCCAGGCCTTTGTCAGGCACGACCAGCAAGCGCTCATCAGCCACCGCACGCAGGCGTGGCCAGGCTCTCCAGCTGTTCAACTGCGCCTGATCGCCTGCCAGAATCACCTGCGGGTCTTGCAGCAGTACAGACTCCACGCTCACCTGAGGGGCTGGCTGGTTGAGGTCGGCGAACACATTACGCGCGCCACATACGGCCAGCGCGTCGCTGACCACCTGCCTGCCACCCAGGGTGTACAAGGGTTGGTCCCAGACTTGGTAGAACACGCGCAGCGGCTGCTCACGGCGATACTGCTGGCGCAGTTGCCGCAGCCTGTCACGCAGGGCCTGGGCGTATTGCTGGCCCTGCCCTTCGCGGCCGACGCGCTGAGCGATGGCCTCGATTTGATCGATCAACTGGTCGATATCGTGGGGTTCGGCGCTGAAGGTGGCGATGCCCAGGCGCTTGAGCTGGTCACGCTGTGCTGGCGCCACACTGCCGGGCCAGAGCAGCAACAAGTCAGGCTGCAAGCTGAGCAGACGCTCCATGTTCAGTTGGCCTTGGCGGCCGACCGAAGGCACCTCACGCAATGCTGGCGGGCGATCACCACCGTCGAGCACGCCGACCAACAGGTCATCGGCGTGCAGCTCAAGCATGATTTCGGTCATCGAAGGCGCCAGGCTGACCACCCGTAGCGGCTCGCCGGCGCTGGCGCTACAGGCGCACAGCGCCAGTAGCCAGAGAAGGCTGCGCATCAGCCCAGCTGACGTGGGATGCGGTACAGGTAGAGCACCACCACGGTGGACAGCGCCAAAAGGATTTGCGGCACGGCCTCCAGCCCCACCAGCACCGACAGCGCGGCAACCCAGGCGGGGAAGCAGGCATACAGCATGGCGATACGCCGCACCCGCGCCAGCGTGATCCAGGCTGCCGGCTCTTCGGTGCTGCCGAGCACCTTGGAGGTCGCGATCAGCGCACGCTTGTAGGCACCAAAGCGCGGCAGGCTAAGGAACATGGTCGCCGCACCCGCGATGAACAGTGGCATGGCCAGCACCGGGATCAACGCATCACCGCCACCAAACGCCCAGGCCATCACCGGCAGCGGCACCAGGCCCACCGCCAGGTATTGCCACCAGGCCAGTGCCAGGCGCCGCTTGACCTCGGCGCGGGTCACGCCTGGGGCACCTCGCCCTGATGTTCGTTGCCCAGCATGTGGCCGAGCTTGCCGGCTTTGGTCGCCAGGTAGTAGCGGTTGTGCGGGTTATGGCCGGTGTGCAGCGGCACGCGCTCGGCGACGACGATGTTCATGTCGGTCAGTGCCTTGACCTTGCGCGGGTTGTTGGTCATCAGGCGCAGGGATTTCACACCCAAGTGTTCGAGCATCGGCAGGCAGATGGCGTAGTCACGCTGATCGGCAGCGAAGCCCAGGCGCTCGTTGGCTTCGACGGTGTCGGCACCGCCGTCCTGCAGCTCGTAAGCGCGGATCTTGTTCAACAAGCCGATGCCACGGCCTTCCTGGCGCAGGTACAACAGCACACCACGGCCTTCACGTGCGATGGCCTGCAGGGCGGCTTCCAGTTGCGAACCGCAGTCGCAGCGCTGGCTGAACAGGGCATCGCCGGTCAGGCACTCGGAGTGCAGGCGCCCCAACACCGGTTCACCGTCAGCGATATCACCCAGGCTGAGCACCACGTGCTCACGGCCGGTGGCTTCTTCGAGGAAGCCATGCATGGTGAAAGTCGCAAAGGGGGTCGGGAGTTTAGAGGCGGCAACAAAGACGACGGGCACGTTGTGCTCCTGAAATAAGTAGTAAATTTCTCGTGGGGCGATTGTATCAGCAGGTCGGCGCCAGTGCGCTGGCTGAATACCGCGGTTTAAGATCGAAAAGTTCGATGCTTATTTTTCCGCACCCCCTGTAGGAGCAGCCTTGTGCTGCGAAGAGGCCCGCTGGAGCACCACCAATCGTTGCGCTTGTCACCAGCCCCTTCGCAGCACAAGGCTGCGCCTACAGCGGCTTGCTGTCGGCTGTGAAGGGATACGGTTGCTTCCAGTGTTCGAAAATCGGCTTCAATTCACCGCTGCGCACCAGCTCGGCCATACGCTTGTCGAACAGTTCCCGCAGTGCCTTGGCCTCACCGTTATTGGCGAACGCCAGGTACAACGGCAGTTCGGCGACGTGGCTTTTACGAAAGCGTGCAGGCTCCGACGCCTGGGCAAGCACGTAGTCGACCTCGGTCAGCGCATCGATGTAGAAGTCGACACGGTCGTGTTCGAGCATCGGCAGAATGCCTTCACGGCGCTGGATCTCGCGGTAGTCATGGGCACTGGGCAAGTAGCTGGCGTAGTCGTAGCCACGCACCCAAGCCAGGCGATACTGGCCAACCGTGCTCGGCGTAGGCACCGGCTTGCTGGCAAGCCCCAAGGCATAGATGTGGTCCATGTCGAAGTGCCAGCGCGGATAGAGATTATCCTTGCTCTCGCCCTTGTAGGAGCCTACCCAGGCATCAGCTTCGCCACGCTTTACCAGCCCCACTGCACGGCTGTAGGGCGCGCTCTGGGTGACGACCTTGACCCCGGCCGGCTCGAACACCTTGCGCAGCACATCCCAGGCAACCCCGGTACCGTTGGCGTTGGTGTAGTCGAGCCATTCTTCGCTGACCAGATGGACCTGCTTCGGCACACCTTCGGCCGCCCCCACCCAGGGAGCACAACCCAGCAGCATTGCCAACAGCACAGTCCTTATGGCCATTCACGCGCTCCCTGCCTCAGGCAACCGCCCACACCAGAACTTGCATGCCCAACCAAGCGAACACGCCGGCCAGAATATCGTCGAGCATGATCCCGACCCCGCCATGCACATGGCGGTCGATCCAGCGAATCGGCCACGGCTTGAGGATGTCGAAGAAACGGAACATCAGGAACCCTGCCAGCAACCATTGCCAGCCTTCTGGCACCAGCCAGAGGGTGATCCACATGCCGACCATTTCATCCCAAACAATGCCTTCATGATCGTGAACGCGCAAGTCATTGGCGACCTTGCCGCACAGCCAGAAGCCAAACAGCATGGTAATGCCCAGCAGCAACCAGTAGCCCCAATCCGGCAGCATCTGCCACAGCGGAATGAAGGGTATGGCCACCAGCGAACCCCAGGTGCCCGGTGCCTTGGGCAAGGTGCCGGAACCGAAGCCGAAGGCGATGAAGTGCCAGGGGTTGCGCCAGACCGAGGGCGGAACGAACTCCGCAGGCACCTGATTGGGGTGATCGGTCACGGTGTCTCCCTAAAATGTTGATAGCCGCGTTGCCGCGGGGTGATGTCCTGGCCCTGCCGGTCACGCAGGCTGACGCCCTGACCTTCGAGCACTCGCCCGATGACATGGAACGTCGCCTGGCCTTGGGCCTGCAGGGATGAAAGCTGAGCCGGCGGCAAGGTGAACGCCAGCACATAGTCGTCACCCCCGGTCAAGGCAGCCTGCACGGCAGCCTCCTGACCGAGGAAGCCCTGCAAAGCGGATGACACCGGTACCTGGTCCAGGTTCACCTCAAGCGCCACGCGGGACGCCTTGGCGATATGCCCGCAGTCGGCCAGCAGGCCGTCGGAAATATCCAGTGCGGCCGTAGCACGCCCGCGCAACAACTGGCCCAAGGTGAATTGCGGCGAGGGCGACCAGTAGTGGTCGAGCAACGGTTGGGCAAGGGCAGCATCAGCCTGGCGCTCGCCCAGGACCAGCGGCAAGGCGCCCGCAGCGTTGCCCAGTTCACCCCCCACACACAGCAGGTCACCCGGGCGGGCACCGCCACGGCGCAACGCCTGCCCAGCCGGCACGCGGCCGAACACGGTCAGGGTGATGCTTAAGGGGCCGCGGGTGGTGTCACCGCCAATCAGGCTCAACTGGCACTGCCGGGCCATACGGTTGAGGCCGTCAGCGTAGGCTTGTAGCCAGTCGGCGCTGACCTCGGGCAGGGTCAGGGCAAGGGTGAAGCCGATGGGGGTAGCGCCCATCGCCGCCAGGTCACTGGCCGCCACGGCCAGCGAGCGCTGGCCGAGCAGCAGAGGGTCGCAGACCGCAGGGAAATGCACGCCGGCCACCAGGGTGTCGGTGGACACCGCCAGTTGCTCGCCAACAGGCAAATCCAGCAGCGCGCAGTCATCACCGATGCCCAGGGCCACGCCTTCACCGCCTTGCGCACAGGGCGCGGCGGCAAAGAAATGGCTGATCAGCTCGAACTCACCCATGGTCCGCCAGCGCCGGGATCAGCGCTTGTTCGCCTTGACTTCCGCTTCGCGCAGCGAAGGGGCGAGCTTGTCCAGTACGCCGTTGACGAACTTGTGGCCGTCGGTGGCACCGAAGACCTTGGCCAGCTCGACACCTTCGTTGATCACGACACGGTACGGCACATCGGCGCGCATCATCAGTTCCCAGGTGGACAACCGCAACACAGCCAGTTCAACCGGGTCGAGCTCTTCCAGCGCGAGCGCCAGGCAAGGCTTCAGGGCCGCGTCGATCTCGTCCTTCTTGGTCGGAACCCCATGCAGGATTTCGCGGAAGTAGGCGCCATCGACATCGGTGAAATCGTTATCGACCCGGAACTGCGCTTCGATCTCGTTCACCGACTGACGCGCCATGTGCCACTGGTACAGCGCCTGAGTCGCGAGCTTGCGGGCTTCGCGGCGCTTGGCGCTCTTCGAGGGCTTGCCGGCATCCGCAGGTTTTGGATCGCGCGGGTTGAAACGATCGCTTTCGTCGCTAATCACTTGGCCTCCAACTGCGCCAGCAGACTGACCATTTCCAGAGCGGACAGGGCAGCTTCAGCACCTTTGTTGCCGGCTTTGGTGCCGGAACGCTCGATGGCCTGTTCGATGGAGTCGACGGTCAGAACGCCGAAGGCCACCGGAACACCGAACTCCATGGACACCTGGGCCAGGCCCTTGGTGCATTCGCCCGCCACGTATTCGAAGTGCGGGGTACCACCGCGGATCACGGCGCCCAGGGCGATGATCGCGTCGTACGCGCCTTGCTGGGCGACCTTCTGTGCCACCAGCGGGATTTCGAACGCGCCCGGGGCACGGATGATGGTGATGTCGCTTTCGCTGACACCGTGGCGTACCAGGGCATCAACGGCACCGCTTACCAGGCTTTCGACGACGAAGCTGTTGAAGCGGCCAACCACCAAAGCATAGCGACCTTTGGGGGCGATGAAGGTACCTTCGATGGTCTTCAGGGTCATTCCGATGTTCTCATCTTCAAGAGCGAGGCCGCTCGCTGGCGGCCTCGGGAGGGTTTGGACTCGAGCGTGAGGGCGCAGGCGCCGTCTCAAGTCACTCGGAGGGCACGTATTCTACAACTTCCAGATCGAATCCGGATATCGCATTGAACTTCATCGGCGAACTCATCAGGCGCATCTTGCGCACACCGAGGTCGCGCAGGATCTGCGAACCGGCGCCGACGGTGCTGTAGGTGGTCGGTGCCTTGGTCGGTGCATCGCCCGCGCTTTCGCGGATGTGCGCCAGCAGCACGTCGCCGTCCAGCGGGTGGCCCAGCAGCAACACCACGCCGCTGCCGGCCTCGGCCACGGCAGCCATGGCCGCGCGCAGGCTCCAGCGGCCCGGCTGCTTGACCAGCAGCAGGTCGCGCAGCGGGTCCATGTTGTGCACGCGCACCAGGGTCGGCTCTTCGGCGCAGATCTTGCCCAGGGTCAGGGCCATGTGCACGTCGCCTTCCACCGCGTCGCGGTAGGTGACCAGGTTGAACTCGCCCAATTCGCTTTCGACCGGCTGCTCGGAAACGCGCTGCACGGTACGCTCGTGGATCATGCGGTAGTGGATCAGGTCGGCGATGGTGCCGATCTTCAGGCCATGCTCGGCGGCGAACACTTCCAGCTCGGCGCGGCGCGACATGGTGCCGTCATCGTTCATCACTTCGCAGATCACGCCACTCGGCTCGAAGCCTGCCATGCGCGCCAGGTCGCAGGCGGCTTCGGTGTGGCCGGCACGGGCCAGGGTGCCGCCCGGCTGGGCCATCAGCGGGAAAATGTGGCCCGGGCTGACGATGTCTTCGGCCTTGGCGTCCTTGGCCGCGGCCGCTTGCACGGTACGCGCGCGGTCGGCAGCGGAAATACCGGTGGTGACGCCTTCGGCGGCTTCGATCGACACGGTGAACTTGGTGCCGAAGCCGGACCCGTTGCGCGGGGCCATCAGCGGCAGCTTCAGCGTTTCGCAGCGCTCACGGGTCATCGGCATGCAGATCAGGCCGCGGGCGTGCTTGGCCATGAAATTGATGTGCTCAGGCAAGCAGCACTCAGCTGCCATGATGATATCGCCTTCGTTTTCGCGGTCTTCGTCATCCATGAGGATGACCATTTTGCCCTGGCGGATGTCTTCGACCAGTTCTTCGATGCTGTTGAGCGCCACTCGGCACCCCCTTCTCAATCAGGATTTCAAGAAGCCGTTGGCGGCCAGGAAGCTTTCGGTAATGCCACTGCCCTTGCTCGGTTCGGCCGCCTTGTCACCCAGCAGCAGACGCTCCAGGTAACGGGCCAGCAGGTCGACCTCAAGGTTGACCCGACGACCTGCGCGGTAGTCGGCCATGATGGTTTCGGACAGGGTGTGCGGGACAATGGTCAGCTCGAATTCGGCGCCATTGACCTCATTGACCGTCAGGCTGGTGCCGTCGACGGTGATCGAACCCTTGTGGGCGATGTACTTGGCCAGCTCCTTGGGTGCACGCACGCGGAACTGGATGGCGCGGGCGTTATCGCTGCGCGAGATGATTTCGCCGACACCGTCGACGTGGCCGCTAACCAGGTGACCGCCCAGGCGGGTGGTAGGGGTCAGGGCTTTTTCCAGGTTGACCTTGCTGCCGCTCTTGAGGTCGATGAAGGCGGTGCGCTTGAGGGTCTCGACGCTGACGTCAGCCCAGAACCCATTGCCCGGCAGTTCGACGGCGGTCAGGCACACGCCGTTGACGGCGATGCTGTCGCCAAGCTTGACGTCACCCAGGTCGAGCTTGCCGGTCTCGACGTAGACGCGCACGTCGCCGCCCTTGGGGGTCATGCTGCGAATGGTGCCGATGGATTCGATGATGCCGGTGAACATGGGGTCTTCCTCAAGAACGGGTTGCGCAGGGCAAGCCTGGCATTATACGCCGGGCGCCGGCAGGGGGATGGCCGTGACCCGCCAGTCATCGCCCACTGCGCGCATTTCGGTAATTTTCAGTCGCGGTGCTTCGCTCATCTTCGCCAGGGGCCAGTCCAGCAGCGGGCGGGCCTGGGAACCCAGGAAGGTGCCGGCGACGAACAACTGGTATTCGTCGATCAGGCCTTGCCGGGCGAACGCGCCAGCCAGGCCTGCGCCGGCCTCCAGCAGAATCTCGTTGACGCCACGCGCGGCCAGCACACGCATCAACGCGGGCAAATCGACCTGGCCATCGGTGCCTGGCAGGCTCAACAGCTCATGGCCTGCCTCGGCGTAACGCGGCGCTTCAGCGGCGGCCGTCACCACCAGGGCCGGGCCGGCCTGGAAGAACGGCGCATCCAGCGGCAGGCGCAGGCGGCCATCGATCAACACGCGCAGCGGCGTGCGGCTCAAGGCCAGGGCGCGGGTTTCGTCGTCCAGGCCCAGCTCTGCACCACGCACCGTCATACGCGCATGGTCGGCCAGCACGCTGGCGGCGCTGGTGAGCACCACACTGGAGCGAGCGCGCAGCCGCTGAACCGCAGCGCGGGCGGCAGGGCCGGTAATCCACTGGCTTTCGCCGCTGGCCATGGCCGTGCGGCCGTCCAGGCTCATGGCCAGCTTGGCCCTGACAAACGGCAGGCCATGCTCCATGCGCTTGAGAAAACCTGGGTTGAGCGCGCGGGCCTCAGCTTCAAGCACTCCGCTGCTGACCTCGATACCGGCCTCTGCCAGGCGCCGCAGCCCCTGCCCCGCCACTTGCGGGTTGGGGTCTTGCATCGCGGCCACCACGCGGGCCACGCCAGCCTTGACCAGCGCTTCGGCGCACGGCGGCGTGCGGCCATGGTGGCTGCACGGTTCGAGGGTGACATAGGCGCAAGCGCCGCGGGCGCGTTCACCGGCCTGGCGCAGGGCATGCACCTCGGCATGGGGCTCGCCAGCGCGCACGTGCCAGCCTTCGCCGACCACCTCGCCATCGCGCACGATCACGCACCCCACACGCGGGTTGGGGTGGGTGCTGTAAATACCCTTGCGGGCCAGCTCCAGGGCGCGGGCCATGTAGTGGGCATCGAGGATCGCGGTCTGGCTGGGCATGCTCACTCTTTAGCTGGCTCACGGGCCAGGCGGTCGATTTCTTCGCGGAATTCGTCGAGGTCCTGGAAGCGTCGGTAGACCGAGGCAAACCGGATATAGGCCACCTCGTCGAGCTTGCGCAGCTCGGCCATCACCATTTCACCCACCACCAGTGACTTGACCTCGCGCTCGCCGGTGGCACGCAGGCGGCTCTTGATGTGCGCCAGCGCAGCTTCCAGGCGCTCGACGCTGACCGGGCGTTTTTCCAACGCCCGCTGCATGCCTGCACGCAACTTGTCTTCGTCGAAAGGCTGGCGCGTGCCGTCCTGCTTGATCAGCCGGGGCAGCACCAGTTCGGCGGTTTCGAAGGTAGTGAAACGCTCGCCGCAGGCAACGCACTCGCGGCGGCGGCGCACTTGCTCGCCCTCGGCGACAAGACGAGAGTCGATGACCTTGGTGTCGTTGGCACCGCAAAAGGGACAGTGCATGGTGGCAGGCAACAAAAAAAGGGAGGGCCATGGTAGCGCATCCCACTGGCAAGACAAGCCAAAGGGGTTAACATCCAGGGAAATCTGCCCGTGAAGGAAGCCCCAATGCACTATCGAGCGCTCGTCGTGCTGTGCTGCGCCGCCCTGCTTGCCGCTTGCGGTAGCGACCAGCCCAAGCCCGATCAAGGCCAGGCGCCTGCGCCAGCCAAAGTGGCCAAGAAGGCCCAACCGCTTGGCCCGCTGCCCGCCTACCAGCGTGAGCTGAGCGGGACTTTGCTGGAAATCCCGGCCGGCGCCGACGTGGAGCTGGCCCTGCTGGTGATCGACGAACGCGACCGCCCGCAGCGCCTGCTGGCCAGCAGCAACCTGACCGGCACCGGGCAGGCGCTGCCTTATCAGTTGCACTTCAACCCCGAAGCTTTCCCGGCCGGTGCCCGCGTGGAACTGCGCGGCCGCGCCAGCAGCTCCGGGCAGTTGATCATGCACCTGCCCCCTGTGCGCATCGCCCAGCCGCAAACCCAGGCCACCGGCCCGCTGCGTTTCGAGAAGGCACCGTAAGTGGCGCCACTGGCACTGCAACAGGCCCTCAGTGGCCTGATCGGCGAAGCGCGCCTGGTGGTCAGCGACCTGCCTGAATGCGAATTGAAACTCTGGCTGATCGACGACCAGAACATGGACCGCGCCTTCAGCAGCGAAGAAACCCGGCGCATTCTCGAAGAACCTCCGTACTGGAGCTTCTGCTGGGCCAGCGGCCTGGCCATGGCCCGCTACCTGGCCGCACACCCGGCGTGGGTGGCGGGCAAGCGTGTGCTCGATTTTGGCGCGGGCAGCGGCATCGCCGGCATTGCCGCAGCCCGCGCAGGCGCCCTTGAAGTGGTGGCATGCGACCTCGACCCACTGGCCCTCGACGCCTGCCGCGCCAACGCCGCGTTGAACGGCGTGGAGCTCGGCTACAGCAACGATTTTTTCGCCGAAGACGACCGCTTCGACCTGATTCTGGTCGCCGATGTGCTGTATGACCGCGCCAACCTGCCACTGCTCGACGCCTTCCTCGGCCGCGGTCGCCAAGCGCTGGTGGCCGACTCGCGGGTTCGCGACTTCAGCCACCCGCTGTACCAGCAATTGGGCGTGCTCGACGCGCTGACCCTGCCGGACCTGGCCGAGCCCCACGAATTCCGCCGGGTCAGCCTGTACCACGCCAGCCGCGAGCCTTTATAGTGGTGCCATTCACGAGTTTGCGAGAGTCGCGATGAGCCAAGACACGCCGTACATTTTCGACGCCACCGATGCCACCTTCCAGCAATTGGTCATCGAAAACTCCTTCCACAAACCGGTCCTGGTGGACTTCTGGGCTGAGTGGTGCGCGCCCTGCAAGGCGCTGATGCCACTGCTGGCGAAAATCGCCGAGGGTTACCAAGGCGAGCTGCTGCTGGCCAAGATCAACTGCGACGTAGAGCAGCAGGTGGTCGCCCAGTTCGGCATTCGCAGCCTGCCGACCGTGGTGCTGTTCAAAGACGGCCAGCCGGTCGACGGTTTTGCCGGGGCGCAGCCGGAGTCGGCAATCCGCGCGCTGCTCGAACCGCACGTGCAGATGCCGGCCCCGACCGCCGCATCGCCGCTGGAGCAGGCCAAGGCGCTGTTCGCCGAAAGCCGCTTCGCCGAGGCCGAAGCACTGCTCCAGGCGCTGCTGGGTGAAGACAACAGCAATGCCGAGGCGCTGATCCTGTACGCCCGTTGCCTGGCTGAGCGGGGCGAGCTGGGCGAGGCCCAGGTGGTGCTGGACGCGGTCAAGACCGACGAGCACAAGGCAGCCCTGGCCGGTGCCAAGGCACAGCTGACCTTCCTGCGCCAGGCTGCCAGCCTGCCGGAAGTCGCCGACCTGAAGAGCCGCCTGGCGCAAAACCCAGAAGACGATGAAGCGGCCTACCAGTTGAGCATTCAGCAACTGGCCCGCCAGCAATACGAGGCAGCGCTGGAGGGCTTGTTGAAGCTGTTCAAGCGCAACCGCGGCTACGAGAACGGGTTGCCGCAGAAGGCGATGTTGCAGGTGTTCGAACTGCTGGGCGGTGATCATCCGCTGGTGAGCGTCTACCGCCGCAAGCTGTCTTCAGCCCTGTTCTAAGGCAGGCACACCATTTTAGGAACAGCCTTGTGCTGCGAAGAGGCCGGTGAAAGCACAGTCAATCTGCGCTACTTTCACCGGCCTCTTCGCAGCACAAGGCTGCTCCTACCCCGAACGCGTGTGACCTTGTCAGCCGACCCAGTGATACACCGGCGCATCCGCGCCACTTTCCACCTTCACCTCGCTGCTGTGCCGCAACCGCACCAGCAGTCGCTTGCCTGCCGCCGTACTCCCCGCCAGCCCTTCCAGGCGGTCCAGCAACGCTGGCCCATTCATCTGCCCAGCCTGGCGCAGCACGTCGCGCGCTGCGGCCCACTGCCCATCATCTTGCCGCGGCGCTGCTGGCGATGCGGCCGCCGCTTCGGCGGTAACCGGCACCTCGAGCTGCCGCCCCAACTGCGCCCACTCGGCCGGCTCCAGCTCGACAGTCAGGTCCACGGGCCAGTCACCAATCTGTCCACGAATTCTCACGATGCTTTCCTTGAACGCAGGTCAATGCAGCCATGCTACAGCAACATGAAACCTGCGCCACACAGGCTGGCGGCAGGCAGAAAAGTTGTTATAACATTACCAAATCATTCCCAGCCTGCTCCTGGAGTCTTCCATGCGTCGCCTGCTGCTCGCCCTGCCCTTCGCTCTGCTGCCCCTCGCCATGGCCTATGCCCACGATGACCATGACCATGATCACGCCCATGGCACCCTCGGCGCCCATGAGCATGGCGTGGCCAAGCTCAACGCTGTGCTCGATGGCAACACCCTGGAGCTGGAGCTGGACAGCCCGGCGATGAACCTGGTCGGTTTCGAGCACGCTGCCAATAGCGATGCCGACAAAGCCAAGGTCGCCGCCGTGCGCCAGCAGCTCGAGCAACCCCTGCAGCTGTTCGGCCTGGCAGCAGTGGCTGGGTGCAAGGACGATGCACAGGCGCTGGAAAGCCCGCTGTTCGGCGATGCCCCGAAAGCCGACGACGATGGCGACGAGCATGAGCACAGCGACATTGGTGCGCATTACCAGCTGACCTGCACCAACCCGGACAGCCTCACCCAGATCGACCTTGCCCCGCTGTTCAAGGCCTTCCCGGCAACCCAGAAGATCAACGTGCAACTGATTGGCCCTAAGGGTCAGAAAGGCGTTGAAGCGACACCCGCCAAGGCCGCGGTCGCGTTCTGAATGGGCCAGCCGCTGATCGAACTGCATGACCTGGTCTTTGCCTGGCCTGGCCAACCGGCCCTGCTGGATATTCCCGCCTTCCAGCTGGAGGCCGGCGAGGCGTTGTTTCTCAAAGGCCCCAGCGGCAGCGGCAAGACCACGCTGCTGGGCCTGCTGGGCGGCGTGAACCTGCCTGGCCAGGGCCGCATTCGCCTGCTCGGCCACGACCTCAGTGGCCTCGGCCAAGGCGCGCGCGATCGCTTCCGGGTCGACCACACGGGTTACATCTTCCAGCAGTTCAACTTGCTGCCGTTTCTGTCGGTGCGCGAGAACGTCGAGCTGCCTTGCCGCTTTTCGCGCAGCCGCGCCACGCGCGCGGCCCAGCGCCATGGCAGTGTCGACCAGGCCGCCGCCACGCTGCTCGCCCACCTGGGCCTGGGCGACCCCGCCCTGCTTGCCCGGCGCGCCGACAGCCTGTCGATCGGCCAGCAACAACGGGTGGCCGCTGCGCGAGCACTGATCGGCCAGCCGGAATTGGTGATCGCCGACGAACCGACCTCGGCCCTCGATGCCGACACCCGCGAAGCCTTCATCCGCCTGTTGTTCGACGAGTGCCGTGCAGCCGGCGCCAGCCTGTTGTTCGTCAGCCATGACCAGAGCCTGGCACCGCTGTTCGACCGTCACCTTTCCCTGGCCGAGCTCAACCGCGCCGCCAAGCCCCGGGAGGCCTGATGTACCTGCTTCGTCTTGCCCTGGCCAGCCTGGCCAACCGCCGTTTCACCGCCTTCCTCACCGCGTTCGCCATTGCCTTGTCGGTGTGCCTGCTGCTGGCCGTAGAGCGCGTGCGCACCGAAGCCCGCGCCAGCTTCGCCAGCACCATCAGCGGTACCGACCTGATCGTCGGTGCCCGTTCGGGCTCGGTGAACCTGCTGCTGTATTCGGTGTTTCGTATCGGCAACGCCACCAACAACATCCGCTGGGACAGCTACCAGCATTACGCCCAGGACCCACGGGTGAAGTGGGCGATCCCTATTTCGCTGGGCGACTCGCACCGCGGCTATCGCGTGATGGGCACCACTGGCGACTACTTCAGCCACTACCAATATGGCCGCAGGCAGCACCTGGAGCTAAGCCAGGGCCGCGCCTTCGCTGACGACCCGTTCGAAGTGGTGCTCGGCGCCGAAGTGGCCGACGCCTTGCACTACACACTGGGCGACAAGCTGGTACTGGCGCATGGCGTTGCGGCGATCAGCCTGGTCAAGCATGACGACAAGCCGTTCACCGTGGTCGGCGTGCTCAAGCGTACGGGCACCCCGGTCGACCGCACCCTGCATATCAGCCTGGGTGGCATGGAGGCGATCCATATCGATTGGCACAACGGCGTGCCCGCCCGCGGTGCCGGGCGTATCAGTGCCGACCAGGCACGTACCATGGACCTGCAACCGGCCGCCATCACCGCGTTCATGCTTGGCCTCAACAGCAAGATCGCCACCTTCAGCCTGCAACGAGAAATCAACGAGTACCGTAACGAACCCTTGCTGGCGATCTTGCCCGGGGTGGCCCTGCAGGAGCTCTGGAGCCTGATGGGCACCGCCGAGCAGGCGCTGTTCGTGGTTTCGCTGTTCGTGGTGCTGACCGGGTTGATCGGCATGCTGACGGCGATTCTCACCAGCCTCAACGAGCGCCGTCGGGAGATGGCGATCTTGCGCTCGGTCGGTGCCCGGCCCTGGCACATCGCCGGGTTGCTGGTACTGGAGGCGCTGTCGCTGGCCGTGGTGGGGATCGTCACCGGGCTAGGCTTGCTGTACGCCGGCATCGCCCTGGCGCAGGGCTATGTGCAGGCCAACTATGGGTTGTTCCTGCCGCTGGCCCTGCCGAGTGCCCATGAATGGACGCTGCTGGCTATTATCCTCGGGGCTGCACTGCTGATGGGCAGCGTGCCGGCCTGGCGTGCCTATCGGCAGTCGCTGGCCGATGGTTTGTCGATCCACCTCTGAGAAAACGCCATGCTCCGCGCGCTTCTGTTATCACTGGTAGTACTCGCCGCCCCCACCTGGGCGGCTGAACCCCGCGAACTCGATTGGCCTGCATTGATCCCGGAAGGCGCCCCTGTCATCCCGCCGCAACTGGCTCCGCTGCACGACCTGTCACAGCTGAGCGACGCTCTGGCCGCCGAATCGGCGCCCGCCGCCCGCCAGCAGGCGCCGGATGCCCCGGTGGTGAAAAGCCTGGATGGCCAGCAGATCAAGCTGCCCGGCTACATCGTGCCGCTGGAGGTCAGCGAAGAAGGCCGCACCACCGAGTTCCTCTTGGTGCCCTACTACGGCGCTTGCATCCACGTGCCGCCACCACCCTCGAACCAGATCGTGCACATCTTCAGCGAGATGGGCGTGCGCGTCGAAGACCTGTATCAGCCCTACTGGATCGAGGGAAAGATGCAGGTGAGCGCCTCCAGCAGCGAACTGGCCGACGCCGGATACCAGATGGAAGCCGAGAAAATATACGCTTATGAGCTGAAGTGAGAACTGTTTCGAATTCGTTGCGACGCTTCTTTGAGCTGGGTCAAACTTTCGGTTTAGACGCATCCGTACCATTGGACTACTCAATTACTAATGTCCTCTGGGAGCTTCCATGAACAAGTCCTTGCTCGGCGCCTCGCTTGTGGCCCTTGCGCTCGCCGCCCCTGCCGCCCACGCCTACCAGGCAGGCGATATGATCCTGCGCGCCGGTGCCATCACTACCGCACCGAACGAAAGCAGCGGCGACCTCAAGTTCGACGGCAACAAGGTGTCGGGCACCAAGGCAACCCTGGACAGCGACACCCAGCTGGGCCTTACCTTCGCCTACATGCTCACCGACCACATCGGCCTGGAGCTGCTGGCGGCCACCCCGTTCAAGCACACCGTGGGCGTCAAGGGCCTGGGCGGCGGCCTGGACGGCAAGCTGGCCGACATCAAGCAACTGCCACCGACCCTGTCGCTGCAGTACTACCCGATGGAGCCGAACTCCCGCTTCCAGCCGTATGCCGGCGTGGGCATCAACTACACCCTGTTCTTCGACGAAGACCTGAGCAGCGCGCGTAAAGAACAAGGCTTCAGCAACCTGAAGCTGCAGGATTCGGTCGGCATCGCTGGCCAACTGGGCATGGACTACATGCTCACCGACAACCTGCTGGTCAACGCCTCGGTCTGGTACGTCGACATCGACACCAAGGCCAGCGTCAACGGCCCGACCGCGTTGGGCTACAGCAAGACCAAGGTCGACGTCGACGTCGACCCGTGGGTTTACATGGTTGGCCTCGGCTACAAGTTCTGATCCCTGGCAGGGAGGGCGGCCATTGCCGCGCTCCCTGTTCTCGCCCCCAGCCAGCAACCCAAGGCTGTCGCACTGATCCCCGCCCCCAGCCCGCACACCGCCGCCCACCCCCACCGGGCATATACCCAGGTCGCCAGCACCGCGCCCAAGCCGCTACCCAGTGAATAGCAACACATGTAGGCGCCAATCAGCCGGCTCGCCTGTGCGCTGCGCCCGGCCAGCAACAGGCTCTGATTGGTGACATGCACGGCCTGCACCGCAAAGTCGAGCAACACCACCCCCGCTAGAAAAGCCAGCAGCGAATGCTCGACGAACGCCGTCGGCAGCCATGACACCGTCAGTACCGCCAGGGCGAACCCGGTGGTGCGCTCGCCGCGGCCTTGATCGGCCAAACGGCCGGCCCGGGAAGCAGCAACCGCGCCCGCCACGCCGGCCAGGCCAATCAGGCCGATCTGGGTATGGCTGAGCGCCAAGGGCGAAGCGCTCAGCGGCAGCACCATCGCGCTCCACAGCACGCTGAAGGCGGCAAAGATCAACAGGCCGTATAAACCGCGTCGGCGCAGGGCAGGGTCTTCCTTGAACAACGCCCACAGCGAGCCCGTCAATGCCAGGTAACCGAGGCGCTGCGCCGCCGGCCGGGCACCCGGCATGCCGCGCCAGAGCAGGCAGGCCATCAGCATCAGCACGCCGGCTGCGGCAAAATAGACGACACGCCAGCCCGCCATGTCGGCAACGAAGCCAGACACCAGCCGCGCCAGCAGAATGCCCAGCACCACCCCGCTGGTGACCGTGCCCACCGCCTGCCCCTGCTGTGCGGGGGTGGCCAGGGTGGCGGCATGCGCCACCATCACCTGCACCATGACGGCCATCAACCCAACCAGCGCCAGCGCCATCAGCAGCACCGCCCAGTCCCAGGCCATGCCTACCGCCATAAGGGCCAGGGCCGAAACCCACAACTGGCCGACGATCAGGCGCTTGCGGTCGATCAGGTCGCCTAGCGGCACGATCAGTAGCAAGCCCAGCGCATAACCGGCCTGGGTGGCGCCGACCACCCAGCCTATGCGCTGCTGCCCTACCCCCAAGTCCCGTGCCATGGACTCGAGCAAGGGTTGGGCGATGTACACCGTGGCGACAGCAAGGGCACAGGTCAGGGCCAGTAACAGGGTCATCGCGCGGGTCAGGCGGGGTTGTGTAGCGTTCGGGGTGTGCATGGCGTATCCCTTCAATCTGGTTTCAAATTAAAACCACATATGGATTTCTAGCAAATGTGGTTTTAATCTGCAACCAGAACCCTTGAGAGAGCCGCACGATGCTCGACGAAACGAACGGACAATGCCCGGTAGCCCGGGCCCTTGAAGTACTGGGTGATCGCTGGGCGCTGATGATCCTGCGCGACGCCTTCGATGGCTTGCGCCGCTTCAGTGAGTTCCAGAAGAACCTCGGGCTGGCCAAGAACATCCTGGCCTCGAGGCTCAAGTTACTGGTGGAGAGTGGGCTGTTGGTGTTGCAGCCGGCATCGGATGGCAGTGCCTACAAAGAGTATGTGCTGACCGAAAAAGGGCGTTCGGTGTTTCCGTTGGTGATCGCCTTGCGCCAGTGGGGGGAGCAGTTCTTGTTCGAGGCGGGAGAAACGCGATCGGCGTTGCTGGACCGCGCCACAGGGGAAACACTCGAGACCCTGCAAGTGCGTGCTCGGGATGGGCGGGTGTTGGGGCCTGATGATTGCCAGCGCACGGCGGTGCAGCACGGTTGAGCCCGGCGCCACGTGGCTGGCAAGCCAAGACGCCTGTAGGAGCAGCCTTGTGCTGCGAAGAGGCCGGTGGCAACACAGTAGATCTTCACTGCTGCCACCGGCCTCTTCGCAGCGCAAGGCTGCTCCTACAGGACGGCGTGCGTTGCCGAGCCTGCGTTCAGGGCTTGCCGAGCAAGCGGGACAAGCCTTCGACCAATGGCGTTGGCGCCGGGAAATCGAAGCGCGTCAGCAAGCGCTGGTTATCCGCCCGCGAATGGCGAATGTCGCCAGAGCGTGCTGGGCCATAGCTGACCGCTGGCAAGCTGCCGATTACCTTTTCCAGGGCGGCCAACAGTTGGTTGAGCGAAGTCGCCTGGTTCAGGCCGATGTTCACCGCGCCCTCCTCGACCTGCTGCTGCTCCAGCGCCTGGATCATCACGTGCACCAGGTCCCCTACATAAAGGAAATCCCGGGTCTGCTCACCATCCCCGAAGACCGTGATCGGCAGCCCTTGGGTGGCACGCTCGCTGAAGATGCTGATCACGCCCGAATACGGCGAGGAAGGGTCCTGGCGCGGGCCGAAAATATTGAAGAAGCGGAACACCACCGGCTCCAGACCATGCTGGCGGCGGTAGAAATCCAGGTACTGCTCACTGGCCAGCTTATCCACAGCGTAAGGGGTCAGCGGCGCTTTCGGTGTTTCTTCAGCAATCGACTCGCCTTCGCCGTTGTTGCCATACACCGCAGCACTGGAGGCGAACAGTACCCGACGCACGCCGTGCAGGCGCATGGCTTCGCAGACATTCAGGGTGCCGATGAAATTGCTCTGGTGAGTCCTTACCGGATCCTCGACCGAAGCCTGCACCGACGCCACAGCCGCCAGGTGCACCACCGCAGCGCAACCAGCGGCCGCACGGCTGACCAGCCCGGCATCGGCGACATCGCCTTCGATCAGTTCCAGGCGTGGGTGGGTAATCTGCAGGTTGTCCCGCTTGCCAGTGGACAGGTCGTCGAGAATGCGTACGGCGTAACCTTTGGCCAACAGCGCATCGCACAGGTGAGAGCCGATGAAGCCGGCACCGCCGGTGATCAGGATGGGGGCATCAGCCATGGCGGTAGAAACGGTCCAGTAGGGGCGGCAGGCCGGCGCGCCAGGCGCGGGGCTTGATACCGAAGGTGTGAAGGATTTTCTTGCAGGCCAGCACGGCGTGCTGGGGCTCTTCGCTGGCGTCCGGCCGCGCGGCATGGGCCTGTGGCGTGGGCGCCTGCACCGCCAGCTGACGGTACTGGCCAGCCTCGGTCAAAATCGCCTGCCCCAGCGCCAGCGGCGTAGTCGCTTCGTTGCCGGCGTAATGGTAGGTGCCCCACAGCGGCGCGCTGCAATCGAGCTGCTTGAGCACCGACAGGATCACCCGGGCAGCGTCATCGACCGGCGTCGGGTTGCCGCGGCGGTCATCTGCCAGCAGCAATTCCTGGGGTTGTTCGGCGCGGGTCAGGAAACGGCCCAGTGCCCCATCGACGCTTTCATCGAGCAGCCAGCCAAAGCGCAGCAGCACATGTTGCGGGCACGCCGCCCGCACGCTCTGCTCGATGCGCCACAGGGCCTGGCCACGCAGGCCGAGCGGCACCGGCTCGTCTTTCTCGCTGTAGGCCGTGGCCCGCGACCCGTCGAAAACCCGGTAGCTCGAAGGCTGCACCAAGGTGATCTGGTGGTGCTGGCACAACTCTGCCAGCCGCTCCACCGCCCGCTCTTGCTGAGCCAGGCGTTGTTCGCTGACCGACTCGGCCTGGAACCAGTCGAAGTAATAGGCCAGGTTGACCAAGGCATTGGGGCGGTGATCGTCGAGCAGCTGAGTGAGGCTGGCCGGGTCCCAGCCGTTCTCCGGCGGGCGCGGTGCCAGGAATGCAATGTCCTCTTCAGCCCCGAGACGAATCAGCGCTTGCCCGAGGGCATTGCCACCACCCAACAGCATTAGGCGCATACGCATAGAGTCAGCAGATCCGGAGAGGTTGATTGAGGGAAAGGGGTCATTTTGCGGTTTCCGGGCGGGGAAGTCCAACCCTAGGCTGGGATGAACTTGCACAGCCCATTCCTACCACTGCATGAGAAATGCCCTACACAGCGCATGAGCCTGGTCCTGCATCACAACTGAAAAAAGCCTGGCTTAATAATTCGCAGATCCAGAAAAAACCCGACAAAACCTACATACAAGAAAAAATAATGACAGGACGTTATCGCGAAACCTTGCCTGAAATACTGCACTTTAGATTCCACCTGCAGTTCGATCAGCACCTTGATTTAACACTGCAATAGGGCAGTTACCAGTTCGCCCTTCTTCATAAGGCCTGCAAGCTCAAACAGCGCCGCTGATCAACAACAGCCAGACGCTTCACGCACCTGAAATTATCCTGGATAACCGGCGCCTATTGGTACGCTTGGTTGCAAGGAGGCACCGAGTGGAAGTTGAAGTTTCTACACTGATAATTCTCGCGGTTGTCGCATTGCTCGCTGGTTTTTTTGATGCCATTGCAGGGGGCGGGGGAATGCTAACGCTGCCCGCGCTGTTCATCGTAGGCATTGACCCACTGGCTGCAATGGCCACCAACAAACTGCAAGCGTCGTCGGCAAGCGTTTCTGCAGTGTGGGCATTTGCACGCAAGCGCATGATTGATTGGCGAGCTGGCTTGCCCATGGCCATTCTGTCATTTGCAGGCGGTGCGGCGGGCGCATTATCGATCAGCCTGCTCGACAGAGCATTTCTGCAAGCATGCGTACCTGTCTTGTTGATCGCAGTCGCTGGCTACTTCGCACTCAGCCCCAAGCTCAACGAGCAAGAACGCAAACGTAGAGTATCGACAGCCTGCTTCGCGGCAACGATTGTGCCGCTGATCGGTTTCTATGATGGGATCTTTGGCCCAGGCACCGGCTCATTCTTCATGGTTGCGTTCACTGTATTGCTCGGGCAGAACATCTTGCAGGCGGTATGCAACAGCAAGTTGCTCAACGCATCCTGCAACCTGGGAGCACTATCGGTGTTCGTGCTGAGTGACTCGATCATCTGGCACTTGGCACTGACAATGGCAGCATGCGCCATCATCGGCGCACAAGCAGGCGCGCGCTGCGCGCTGCACTTCGGGCCACGCCTGATCAAACCCTTGCTGATTACAGTGTGCTGCCTGATGGCAACCAAGCTCCTGCTCAGCGATAACAACCCAATCGGAGAATGGGTCAGGCAATGCTGGATACAGCTCATCAGTCCAGGGCAGGTGTATTAAATGCTGCTTTAAGTAGCGAGCGAGAGGTTACTCGATCTCGAACAAGCCATTACTCAACGGCCCCACACTCAACCGCTCGCGCACGTCGTCATCGATACGCGGGTCCTCCGGCCGGTACAGCTTGACCTGGCGATAGGCATTGATGCGGTTGATCTCTTCGCCCAGGTACTCCCACACCACTCGGGTGCAGGCCGGGTTGCGTCGGTCGCCGCTGGAAACGCCGGTCTTCAGGCCGTTCAGGCGGGTGATGCGGCTCTTGAAGCTGGGGATGAGGATGGTCTGGCTCATCTCGTTAAGGGTCAGCGACTCGTAGTCGATCAGGAACATCCGGTCCTGCAACTGGAACGCCGCGCCCAAGTAGCGGCAACGCACCTCGGCATGCAGGTCGGTGGCACTGCTGCGCTCCTGACGCTCCTGGCGCTCGAACAGGAAGCGGCCGCGCTCTTCACGCAGGTGCACCAGCGATAGCAGGATCGACCCCGGTACCGACATGCAGTTGGAATACTCGAAGTAATAGCCGCAGTAGCGCGACAGGTTGCCCGCGTGCTCGTGCAAGGGGCGGAACAACTCGCTGATTGGGTCGCTTGGCTGTTCAGCCACCGCCGACACACGGGCGCCGATCAGCCGAGCGAACTGCTCGGGCGGCTGGTTCAACTCGTAATCCTCGACACCGAAGAAATCGCCGATGCGTTTGAGGTTGAAAGCCGTCGGACGGCTCTGGCCGCTGAGGTACTTGTTGAACTGCGCGCGGTTGATCGACAGCTGTCGGCAAACTTCCGAGATAGAGCGGTAGTGGCTGCAGGCCAGTTTGAGGTTGGTAGCGAAATGATCGCTCATGTTCAGAATCCAGGTGACGCGAATGGCGCAAGTGTAGCATCAAGTCGCATCAAGTCAGAGCAACCCGCGAAATTGTAACCACTCTTGTCATAGCCAAACATGCGCCCCAACGATAGCGGTGCGCCTGCCGTCCGCTGGTCATTCCACACGAAGAATAAGAATCGAGGTCATTTTAATGCTCGAAGTACTCAACGATTTCCTTTCAGGGAAACTCCTCATCGTGTTGATCGTCGGTCTCGGCGGTTACTTCACCATCCGCTCGCGGTTCGTCCAGTTCCGCCATTTTGCCCACATGTTCGGTGTGTTCAAGGAATCGCTGCGTGGCCAGGCAGGCCAGCTGAGCTCCTTCCAGGCCCTGATGCTGAGCCTCGCCGGCCGCGTTGGCGCCGGTAACATCGCCGGTGTTGGTATTGCCGTGACCCTGGGCGGCCCAGGCGCGGTTTTCTGGATGTGGGTCACCGCGCTGGTGGGCATGTCCAGCAGCTTCTTCGAATGCACGCTGGCCCAGGTCTACAAACGCGCAGACGGTGACGGCCTGTACCGTGGTGGCCCGGCTTACTACATCCAGCACGGCCTGAAGCGCAAGAACATGGCCATCGTGTTCTCGATCCTGCTGCTGGTCACCTACGGCTTCGCCTTCATTGGCCTGCAGTCGTACACCGTGACCCACTCGCTGCAGAACGCCTTTGCCTTCGACCCTAAGCACACCGGTATCGTCCTGGCCGTGCTGCTGGCCATCACCTTCCTCGGTGGCATCAAGCGCATCGCCGCCGTGTCTGACCTGTTGGTACCGGTCAAGACGCTGGCCTACATCGGCGTGACGCTGTACGTGATCGGCACCCAGATCGAGCACGTCCCAGCCATGCTGGAAACCATCTTCAAGAGCGCCTTCGGCCTCGACCCTGCGTTCGGCGGCCTGCTGGGCAGTGCCATCGTCATGGGCGTGAAGCGTGGCGTATTCGCCAACGAAGCGGGCCTGGGCAGTGCGCCCAACGTCGCTGCCGTGGCGGCCGTGAAGCACCCGGGCGCGCAAGGCGTGGTCCAGGCGTTCAGCGTATTCCTCGACACCTTCGTGATCTGCACCTGCACCGCGCTGCTGATCCTGCTGTCGGGCTTCTACACCCCAGGCTTCGAAGGTGACGGCATCGTCCTGACCCAAAACTCGCTGGCCGCCGTGGTCGGTGACTGGGGGCGCCTGTTCGTCAGCGTCGCGCTGTCGCTGTTCGTCTTCACCTGCATCCTCTACAACTACTACTTGGGCGAAAACAGCCTGCAGTTCCTGACCCGCAACCGTGCCGTGCTGATGCTGTTCCGCGGCCTGGTGCTGGCGCTGGTGGTGTGGGGTTCGATGCAGGACCTGTCGACGGTGTTCGCCTTCGCCGACATCACCATGACCTGCCTGGCCTTCGTCAACCTGGTCGCCCTGGCCCTGCTGTTCAAGGTCGGCCTGCGGGTGATGCGCGACTACGATGATCAGCGCAAGGCTGGCATCAAGCAGCCAGTGTTCGATTCGGCCAAGTTTGCCGACCTGGACCTGGACCGCAATGCCTGGCCGGCCAATACGCAGGCCGAAACAGCCGCTGACAAAGCCGTGGGCCAAGCCCAGCTTCAGCGCTGATATCCTGCCCTGCCCAGCCGCCCCACCTGCGGGCGGCTTTTCTTTCTCCGCTTACCGCCTCGGATGATCTCCATGCGCGCAGTAAAGAATCTTCTCGTCCTCTACACCGGCGGCACCATCGGCATGCTCGAAACCCCAGAAGGCCTGGCGCCAGCGGGTGGTTTTGAGGCGCGGATGCGCGAGCATTTCGCCCAGATGGCCGATGCACCCCAGCTGCACTGGACGCTGCAGGAAATGAACCCGCTGCTCGACAGCGCCAACATGCAGCAGCACAACTGGCTGGCCATGCGCGATGCCATCGTCGAGGCGGTGGACGTTGCCGGCCATGATGCGGTGCTGGTCCTGCATGGTACCGACACCCTGGCTCACAGCGCCGCGGCGTTGTCGTTCCTGTTGCTTGGCTTGCCGGTGCCGGTGCTGTTGACCGGCTCGATGTTGCCGGCCGGTGCACCGGGCAGCGATGCCTGGGACAACCTGTGCGGCGCCCTGCGCCAGTTCGAACAAGGCCTGGAAAACGGCGTGCAGCTGTACTTCCACGGGCAGTTGCTGCACGGCTGCCGGGCCTCGAAACTGCGCAGCGAGGCCTTCGATGCCTTTGCCGCGCTGCCGCGCCATCGCGACGGTGAGCGTGCCACCACCCTGCCCGCCGAGCTTGGCTACCAGCAGCCGCGCCAGCCGGTCAACCTGGCGGTGATGCCGGTGTTCCCTGGCTTGCAGGCCGGGCATCTGCGGGCAGTGCTCGACAGCGGCGTGCAAGGCTTGCTGCTGGAGTGCTACGGCAGCGGCACAGGGCCCTCGGATGACCAGGCATTGCTGGACGTACTGCAAGCGGCGCGTCAGCGGGGGGTGGTGCTGGTTGCGATCAGCCAATGCCCGGAAGGGTCGGTGGTGTTCGATACCTATGCGGCGGGTAACCGCCTGCGTGGCGCTGGCCTGGTCAGTGGCGGCGGCATGACCCGTGAGGCAGCGCTGGGCAAACTGTTTGCGCTGCTGGGGGCTGGGCTGGGTGCAGAAGCTGCTGAGCAGTGGTTTGCCCTGGACCTGTGTGGAGAGCGGGCTTAAGCGTCATGCTTTCGGGCCTCTTCGCGGGCAAGCCCGCTCCCACAGGTACTGCGCACGTCTCAAGAACTGTAAAGCCCCTGTGGGAGCGGGTTTACCCGCGAAGAGGCCCTATCAGGGAGACGTTAATGGCGGAAGGCAGCGGGAGTCGAACCTGCCCGGGAACGGCTGCCGTCCCCAACCGGGTTTGAAGCCCGGCCGCGCCACCGGGCGCGATTGCCTTCCTCGAACTCAGTGCCTGGCCTGCTGTTGGGCCAGGGCGCTGTCGGCGCGGATGTAACGCTGGTCGGCCACCCGGCGGGTCAGGCCGATGCGGTCGAAATACTCAAGAATCTGCACACTGCGCTTGCGACCGATGCCCAACATATCGCGAAACGCAGCCACCTGCACTACCGGCGCTTCACTCACCTGGCCAAGCAGCAGCGCGGCCATGCGCTGTACCGTCGCTGCCGGGTAGAACAGGTCCCGCACCACCTGGTGCACCAGGCCCAGCCTGGCCAGCTTGCGCATCAGCAAGCGCACATCCGTTTCGGCGCAGCCCAATTCACTGGCCAGCGTCCGCACCCACGGCGGGTCGTACTGCCCTTCCAGCAAGCGGGGTTCCAACCGCGCCCATAGCGCGGTATCGGCCTCACTCAATTGCACCTTGTGTTCGGGCAGGTGCAACCACGGGCCGCTGCTGGCAACCTGCCCCTCATCAAGCAATTCATCCAGCAGGCTGACAAACGCCGGACGCTCCAGCGGCAAGGCCGCAAAGCGCCGTAAACGGTCGCGGTCCGGGCCGAGTTGGTCGGGCTCCTGCTGATGAAACAGTGCCAGCCGCTCCAGCACCTGCTGCTTCAACGCATCCCACGTCGCACGGGCAAATAGCAACGGCCCCTGGCGTGTGGCAATCACTAGAACATTCGCGGGCAACTGCCAGCTCGCACGCAGGCGGTTGAACTGCCGCTCCAGCCGCTGCGGGTCGAGCCCTGCCGGCGCGGCATCCAGCAAGGCGGGTAACGCTTGCTCCAGGCCCTCGGCATCACGCAGCACCTGCAACTGGCGCAGCCGCGCCTCGCTGCGACGCTGCCGACTGGGCGCAAACGGGTCAAGCACCCACCCGCCCCCCAGCGTGCGCTGGGCGCGCTGGTCGCGCAGCACCAGCCGGTCGCCATGCACGGCCTGCAGCGGCGCGTTGAGTAGCAACTGGGCAAACATGCGCTGGCCTGCCAGCAGTACCTCACCTTCGAGCAGCGCCACGCGGGCGGTCACATCCTGAGTGCCCAGGTGGACATGCACAGCGCTGAAATGCTCGAACGGGCGGGTTTCCCCCGCCAGCAACGTCAGCTCGATATCGACCCGAACGCTGGGTGCGTGCAGCCATTCGGGCACCAGCCAGTCACCCCGGTGCACCTGTTCGACGGCCAACCGTTCGGCAGCGATGTTCAGCGCCACCCGCTGGCCCGCTTCGGCCATCAGCGCGGCCTGGCTCTGGGCATGCAGGCCGCGCACCCGCACGGGTTTGCCAGCCTTGCCCAACAACAGGGTGTCACCCGCACTGACCTGGCCGGCCAATGCCGTGCCGGTGACCACCACGCCGGCGCCAGACACCGCGAAGGCGCGGTCGATGGCCAGGCGAAAACCGCCGCGCACACTGCGCTGCCGCACGCGCCCTTGCGCCTGCAGCAGTGCCTGGCGCAATGCCTCCACACCCTCACCTGTGATGCTCGACAGTGCAAACTGCGAGGCCCCCACATACGGCCCCGGCGCCAACAGCGCGGCGATCTGCGCGTGCACTTCGGCCAGGCGAGCCGGCGCTACCCGGTCGCATTTGCTGACCGCCACTAACGCCTGAGGAATGCCCAGCAACTCGATGATCGCCAGGTGCTCGCGGGTTTGCGGCATGACGCCGTCGTCCGCAGCCACCACCAGCAACACCAGGTCGATGCCGTGCGCCCCTGCCAGCATGTTGTGGATAAAGCGCTCATGGCCCGGCACATCGATGAAACCGGTCAGTGGCGCACCTTCGGCCAGTGCGGCATAGCGATAGCCGAGGTCGATGGTCATGCCGCGCTCGCGTTCTTCCTGACGGTGGTCGCCAGCCTGCCCGGTCAAGGCCTGCAGCAGCGCCGTCTTGCCGTGGTCGATATGGCCAGCGGTACCGACGATCACTGCACCGGCCCCAGTTGCAGGGCAGGCAGCTGCGCCAGCCACTGGGCTTCATCGTCCAACTGGCGCAGGTCGAGCCACAGCGCATCGTCGTCGATACGCCCCAGCACCGGCACCGGCAGCTCGCGCAAGGCGCGCTCCAGCACATGGAGGCTGCGCCCGCGCAGCTTCTTCGACACCTGCGGGCGCAGGCACAACGCGGCGCTGGGCAGGCGCGCCACCGGCTGGCTGCCGCTGCCAATCATGCCCAGTGCCGGTTCCACACTGACCGCCCATTGCCCATCGAGGCGGGCGTTGAGTTCGGGCGCCAGGCGCTCGGCCTGGGCCTGGATCTCGGCCTGGCTGCGGGTCAGCAGGCGCAGGCTGGGCAGGCGCTCGGCCAGCCGGTCCGGGTTGCGGTACAGCGCCAGCACCGCTTCAAGGGCAGCGAGGGTGATCTTGTCGACGCGCAGTGCACGTTTGAGGGGGTTCTTCTTGATCTTGGCGATCAGGTCCTTGCGCCCGACGATGATCCCGGCTTGTGGCCCACCAAGCAGCTTGTCGCCGCTGAAGGTGACGATATCGGCGCCATCTGCCAGCGCCTGGCGCACGGTCGGTTCGGCGGGCAGGCCCCAGCGGGTAAGGTCGAGTAAGCTGCCGCTGCCCAGGTCTTCGAGCAGCGGCAGTTCATGTTGATGGGCAATGCGCGCCAGCTCGGCGGTAGGCACCTGGGTCGTGAAGCCCTGGATGCTGTAGTTGCTGCAGTGCACGCGCATCAGCAGGCCGGTGCGCGGGCCGATGGCGGCCTCGTAGTCGCGCGCATGGGTGCGGTTGGTGGTCCCGATCTCGTGCAGCCTTACGCCTGCACGGGCCATGATGTCGGGGATGCGAAAGGCACCGCCGATCTCGATCAGCTCGCCTCGGGAGATGATGCCCTCCTTGCGCGCCCCCAGGCTGTTCAGCGCCAGCAGCACCGCTGCGGCATTGTTGTTGACCACGGTAACGGCTTCGGCACCGGTCAATTCGCGGATCAGGCCTTCGATCAGGTCGTCACGGTCGCCGCGCTTGCCGGTGGCCAGGTCGAACTCCAGGTTGAGCGGGTAACGGGCGGCGGTCTGCATGGCGTCGATGGCCTCTTCCGGCAACAGAGCGCGGCCGAGGTTGGTGTGCAGCACGGTGCCGGTGAGGTTGAACACCCGGCGGACCTGGCTGCGTTGCTGGGTAGCCAGGCGCTCGCCAGTGCGGCCGAGCAGTACCTCTGCGGCCAACTCGGCGGTGCTGAGTTGCCCCAGATGGGCGGGCTCGCGCAGGTCGTCGAGCAGCTGCCGCAGGGTGGCGAGTACAGCGTCGCGGCCGTGGCGGTCGATCAGCGGGAGGCAGGCCGGGTGACGCAAGAGGGTGTCGATGGAAGGCAAACGTGGGGTGTCGTTGGCGAAGCTTGAAGACATCAGGTACTACCTTCAGCTGATCCGTTGTCTGTTCTGGCCCTTTCGCGGGGCAAGCCCGCTCCCACAGAGAACTTGCTGGTTCCGAATACAGCGAAGTACCTGTGGGAGCGGGCTTGCCCCGCGAAGGGCGCGACTCGATCTTGCAGTGTAGACACTCACCCGCCGCCCGGCGCCAGCAGCAGGTTTGGCGCCAGGCGATGAAACCCTTCCTCATCCAGCCGGATATCCAGCGCCAGGCTGGCCAGGTCATCGGCCAGCGGCTCGGCAGCGGCATCGTTCTCCAAATAATGCTGCTTCAGGTAGGTGTTGCACCCCGGGCAACACTCGGCCTGCAACGGCGCCTTGCCCGGCGCATGGCGATCATCCTCCAAGCTGGTATAGCGCAGGTCCTTGCTCGACTCGCAGTACACGCACTTGACCCGCACCACATGCCACTCGCAGGCACACAACGAGCAGGCCAGGTAACGCAGGCCGTTATGCTTGCCACGGTTACGCACCACACCGGCCAACGCCGGCGACCCGCAGGCCGGGCACTGGGCCAGGCTGCCAGCGGGCTTGAGTTCGCAGGCCGGCAGCGCCAGCAGCCAATAGGACCAGGCGGCTTGCAGCGCCGCGCCCAGAAACGGCACAAACGCGGCCGGCACGGCATTGAACTGCCCTGCCAGCAACGCGATGCCCCAGCCCTTGCGCTGGCCGTCGTCACTGTTGCGCAGTGCCTGCAGCGCTTCAGCCAACGGCCCTTTGGCCGCTTCACCGAACTGATCGAGCAACGCCTGCAGCCAGACCAGCCACGGCCCTTCTCGCACCAGGCTGTCGGCTGCCAGCGGCGGCAGCCCATGACTTATGCACAGGCGCTGGCGGTCTTCGGCCACAGGCAAAGCACCAGGTGGGTTATCCACAAGCCACTGCTGGATGTGGCACAGCCGCGCGATCAGCCACAGGTAATCGCCAAGGGCATTATCTTCAGCGAGTAGCTCCAGCCGCTCGGCACGCAGGGCGAACAAGCCCTTGGGTGGCAGGTGCAAAAAGGGTGGCGCCACCGCCGAGGCCTCGATCTGCCCGGGTACGAGTATCGTACTCATGTACTCATCCTTCTTTACGTCCGTGATCACCCGGGGGCTTGTCGCCGGTCACCTCGCGGTACCACAGCTCATGATGTTTGCGGGCCCAGGCGCGGCTGACCCAGCCATGCAGCATGGCGCCAATGGAGCCCTTGATCCAGATACCGGCGTAGATGTGCACAATTATGCTAAGGATGAGCACAAAACCCGCCAGCGCATGCAGCAAGGTAGCCAGGCGAATGGAGCCGATATCGAAGAAATGGCTGAAGTACGCGCGCCAGATGACCACACCGCTCAGCATTAGCACCAGCATGCACAGCAGCAGCGTCCAGAACAGCAGCTTCTGCCCGGCGTTGTACTTGCCAATGGGCGGCACGCCGTCTTCCCGGTTGACCATCACCCGGTCGATGCGGCGCAGCCACAGGCGGTCGTTGGCGGTGATGAAGTTGGCGCGCCAGAAACGCACCACCAGGCCGAGGAAGAACACGAACATGGCCACGCCCATGAACGGGTGCAGAATGCGTGTCCACGGCCCACCGCCGAACAGGTGGCTTAGCCAGAACAGTGCCGGATGGAACAGCGCCAGCCCAGACAGCCCGGCCATGAAAAACAGAATGGCAACGATCCAGTGGTTGGTCCGTTCGTTGGCGTTGTAACGCAGGATAGGCTTGTTGTGGTTCATGGCCGTTGCTCCCCTTGCCCACCAGGCTGCTTCGGATCGTACACATGCACCGCAGGGTCCACCTGGTGCACGCTGTCATCAGGCGGCGTGGGGTGCTCGTCCTCTTCAACCCGCTGCGGGCCAACCCGCACATAGTGGAAGAACCCAGCCAGCACCGCCGCGCCCATGGCCAACAGCGCCAGCGGCTTGGTGAAGCCCTTCCACAAACCTACCAGCGGGCTGATCACCGGCTGGTCCGGCAGGCCGGCGTACAGCCGGGGCGTGTCGGCATGGTGCAGCACGTACATCACGTGGGTGCCGCCGACGCCGTCCGGGTCGTACAGCCCGGCGTTGTCGTAGCCACGTGACTTGAGGTCGACGATGCGCTCGGCGGCATGCACCTTCATCTCGTCCTTGCTACCGAAAACGATCGCCCCGGTCGGGCAGGTTTTCACGCAGGCCGGCTCCAGCCCCACGCTCACCCGGTCGGAACACAGCGTGCACTTGTACGCCTTGTGGTCCTTCTGCGATATGCGCGGGATGTTGAACGGGCAGCCGGTGATGCAGTAGCCGCAACCGATGCAGTGGTCCTGGTTGAAATCGACGATACCGTTGGCGTGCTTGATGATTGCCCCCGGGCTCGGGCAGGCCTTCAGGCAACCGGGGTCGGCGCAGTGCATGCAGCCATCCTTGCGGATCAGCCATTCCAGGTTGCCGTCGTCGCGCTCGTGCTCGGTGAAGCGCATCAGGGTCCAGGTCTCGGCCGTGAGGTCCTGGGGGTTGTCGTAAGTGCCGTGGTTGTGGCCAACCTCGTCACGCAGCTCGTTCCACTCCGAACACGCCACCTGGCAGGCCTTGCAGCCGATGCACTTGGTGGTGTCGATCAGCTTGGCGACTTCCTCCTGCTGGCGTACCGAGGGCGGCACGGTGGTGGTGGCCGAGCGGGCGATGATGTCTTGGCTGGCCATCAGAGTTTCTCCACTTTGACGAGGAACGACTTGGACTCCGGCGTCTGGGTGTTGCCATCACCCAGGAACGGCACCAGGGTGTTGGTCAGGTAACCGTGCCGGGTCGCCCCGGTGAAGCCCCAGTGCAACGGGATGCCGATCTGGTGCACAGTCTGGTTGTTGACCTGCAGCGGGCGAATCCGCTTGGTCACCACCGCCACCGCGTCGATATGCCCGCGCTTGCTCGACACCCGCACCCGGTCACCTGCCTTGATGCCCTTCTCGTTCGCCAGCACCTCGCCGATCTCGACGAACTGCTCGGGCTGGGCGATCGCGTTGAGCCGGCAATGCTTGCTCCAGAAGTGGAAGTGCTCGGTCAGCCGGTAGGTAGTCGCCGCGTAAGGGAATTCATCATGGGTGCCGAGGCTGTCCCACACCGAATCGAAGATGCGCCCGGCCGGGTTGCTGGTGGCCTTCTTGTTCTGCGGGTGCAGTGGGTTGATGCCGATCGGCGTTTCGAACGGCTCGTAGTGCTCGGGGAACGGCCCCTCGGCCATCTTGTCGATGGCAAAGAACCGCGCCACGCCCTCGGGGTTCATGATGAACGGGTTCATCCCGGCTTCCGGTGGCGAGTCGACCTTGAAGTCGGGCACATCGGTACCGGTCCAGGCTTTGCCGTTCCACCACACCAGGCGTTTTTTCTCTGGGTCCCATGGCTTGCCTTGCGGGTCGCTGGAGGCACGGTTGTAGAGGATGCGGCGGTTGGCCGGCCAGGCCCAGGCCCAGTTCTGCACCTGGTGCATGCCATACGGGTCGCTGTTGTCGCGGCGTGCCATCTGGTTGCCTTGCTCGGTCCAGCAGCCGGCGAAAATCCAGCAACCCGAAGCGGTACTGCCGTCGTCCTTGAGCTGGCCGAAGCCCGACAACTGTTGCCCGCCCTTGAGCACCGCGCCGGTCGGGTCGGTGACGTCGGTTACCGCCCAGCCGTTCATTTCTTTGGCCAGCTCCTCCGGGGACGGCTCTTCAGGGACCTTGTACGGCCAGCTGATGTTCATCAACGCATCGGGGTAAGCGCCGCCCTCAGCCTGATAGCGTTGGCGCAGGCGCAGGAACAGCTCGCTCATGATGTGCACATCGGTGCGGGTCTGGCCCGGGCCGTCGGCACCTTTCCAGTGCCATTGCAGCCAGCGGCTGCTGTTGACCAGCGAGCCGTCCTCCTCGGCAAAGCAAGTGGTGGGCAGGCGGATCACTTCGGTCTGGATATTGGCCGTGTCGACGTCGTTGAACGGCCCTGCATTGCGCCAGAACTCCGAGGTTTCGGTGGCCAGCGGGTCCATGATCACCAGCCACTTGAGCTTGCCTAGCGCGGCGGTGACACGGTTCTTGTCCGGCAGCGCGGCAATCGGGTTGAAGCCTTGGCAGATGTAGCCGTTGACCTTGCCCTGGCCCATCATCTCGAACATGCGCAGCACGTCGTAGGCCGGCACATCGAGCTTGGGTAGCCAGTCGTAGCCCCAGTTGTTTTCCGCCGTGGCATTGGCGCCATACCAGGCCTTCATCAGGCTGACGTGGAACTTGCCGTAATTCTGCCAGTAGGACAGCTGCCCAGGGCGCAGGGGCTTGGAGGCACGTTTGTCGATGAACGCGGCGTAGTCTTGCTCGGCATCACCGGCCAGGGTCAGGTAACCCGGCAGCGAGTTGGACAGCAGGCCGAGGTCGGTCAGGCCTTGGATATTGGAGTGCCCACGCAAGGCGTTGACCCCACCACCCGGCATGCCGACGTTACCCAGCAACAGCTGCACCATCGCCGCACTGCGGATGATCTGCGCGCCAATAGAGTGCTGGGTCCAGCCCAGTGCGTAGAGAATCGTCATGGTCTTGCCCGGTACCGAGCAGGTGGCGATCTCTTCCCAGATTTTCATCATGGCGTCCTGCGGCATGCCACAGGTCATGCTGGCCAGCTCCGGGGTGTAGCGGCTGTAGTGCTGCTTCATCAGCTGGAACACGCAACGCGGGTGCTGCAAGGTCGGGTCGACATTGGCAAAGCCGTCCTCACCCAGCTCGTAGCCCCAACCGGACTTGTCGGCGTACACGCGCTTGGCCGCGTCGTAGCCGCTGAACAGCCCGTCCTCGAAGCCATAGCCTTCTTTGACGATGAACGACACGTCGGTGTAGTTGCGCACGTACTCGTGCTGGATCTTGTCGGTGCTCAGCAGGTAATTGATCAGCCCGCCCATGAAGGCGATGTCGCTGCCGGTGCGGATGGGCGCGTAGTAGTCCGCCACCGAGGCGGTACGGGTAAACCGCGGGTCGACCACGATCAGCCGCGCCTTGTTGTGCGCCTTGGCTTCGGTCACCCATTTGAAGCCGCACGGATGCGCTTCTGCTGCGTTGCCCCCCATCACCAGGACCAGATTCGCGTTGGCGATATCGGACCAGTGGTTGGTCATGGCACCACGGCCGTACGTCGGGGCAAGACTTGCCACCGTCGGGCCATGTCAGACACGTGCTTGGTTATCGAACCCCAGCATGCCTGTTGCACGAACAACCTTGTGGGTCAGGTAGCCGGCCTCGCTGGAGGCGGCGGAGGCGGCGAGCAAACCGGTGGTAAGCCAGCGGTTGACGGTTTGCCCTTGGGCGTTCTTCTCGATGAAGTTGGCGTCGCGGTCCTGCTTCATCAGGTCGGCGACGCGGTCGAGCGCCTCGTCCCACTCCACCCGCACCCACTCCTTGCTGCCCGGCTTGCGCACCTCGGGGTACTGCAGCCGGCTTGGGCTGTGGATAAAGTCCAGAAGGCCCGCGCCTTTCGGGCACAGGGTGCCGCGGTTTACCGGGTGGTCGGCGTCGCCTTCGATATGGATGATGTTCTGTTTGACGTTCTTGCCCGCATCACCCTGGCTGTACATGATCAGGCCGCAGCCGACCGAGCAGTAGGGGCAGGTGTTGCGGGTCTCTTTGGTGTGCGCCAGCTTGAAGTGACGCACCTGCTCGGCGAAGGCCGGCGTCGGGGCCATGCCCAACGCCGCCAGGCTCGAGCCTCCAAGGCCGACAGCGGCGACCTTGAAGAACTGCCGACGGTTGAGGTCCATCGTGCACTCCTGATCAGGTGGTGGACGCGCGGAACATGGCCGGCGCCTCTTGGTAGTCACGGTGGCGGTTTTTTGATGGCCGCCGATAGGTAAGACTAGTCAAGAATCGGGAAGGTGCTATGACAGGGGGCTCGCCACAATGGCTTCTGCGCCTGTGAGATCGAGCGCCGAAAATGTTACGGCGAACACCCTGCGCGCTCCCCTCTATCAAGCAGCGCCCAACGGCCTGGGCAGATTACGCACCACATTCAGCGCCGCACTGCTCTGCGCCACCGGCATGATTTCGAGGGTGTTGATGTTCACATGCGCGGGCTGCTCGGCGATCCACGCCACTGTCGCCGCGATGTCCTCCGGCAGGATGGCTTCCACGTCGCGGTACAGCGCCTCCACCGCGTCCAGGTCGCCCTTCAGGCGCACCACCGAAAAGTCCGTGCCCGAGCACAGGCCCGGCTCGATATTGCTCACCCGCACGCGGGTACCGGCCAGGTCGGCACGCAGGTTGAGGCTGAACTGGCGCACGAATGCCTTGCTGGCGCCGTACACGTTGCCACCTGGATAGGGGTAGGTACCGGCAATCGAGCCGATGTTGATGATCATCCCGCTGTCTGCTTCCACCATCTGCGGCAGGATCTTGTGGGTGACCATGGCCAGCCCGGTGATATTGGTGTCGATCATCCGCTGCCAGTTTTCGGCGCTGCTGGCCTGGGCGCGATCGACCCCCAGCGCCAGCCCGGCGTTGTTGACCAGCAGATCGATCTGCAGCGAGGCATCACGAATCTGCTCGACAGCCGCTTCAAGCGACGCAGGGTCGGTGACATCCAACGCCAAGGGGATGAAATTAACCCCCAGCTCACCCTCCAGCGCCTGCAGTTTGTCCATGCGCCGGGCGCCACCGATCACGCGGTAGCCCTTGGCAATCAACGTACGGCAGATGGCTCGGCCAAACCCCGAGGAGGCGCCGGTTACGAATGCGGTTTTCATCAGTTATCTCCGAGTAGGTAGGTCAGACCAGGTACTTCACGCCCAGGCTGGTGAACAGGCACAGCATCGAGAACACCAACACTTTGCGCACCACGTCGTTGCCTTTGCGCAAGGCCAGGGCACTGCCCATGTGGTTGCCGAGAATGTTGCAGGCCACCAGTGGCAGGGCCAGCAGGTACACAACCTTGCCCGCCATGATGAACGCCACCAGCGCGCCGATGTTGGAGGCGAAGTTGAAGGTCTTGGAGTTGGCCGAGCTGGAGACCAGGTCCATGCGCAGCAGGTAATGGAAAGCGATGATGAACATGCTGCCGGTACCTGGGCCGAAGAAGCCGTCATAGAAGCCGATGGTCAGGCAGGTCAACGGCACCACGGTGTAGAGCGTGCGCGCAGACAGCTCGCGCTCCTCGACCGGTCGGTCTTTGGGGGTGAGGAAGATCAGGATGCCGAACGGGATCAACGCCAGGATGATCTTGCCCACGGTCTCCTGGGAGATCGACACGATCAGGTGCGCCCCCAGATAAGCACCGAGCAACGAGAACGGCACCCCGACCAGCGCCACCTTCCAGACCATCTTGCTGTTGGCCAGAAAGTTGCGGATGGCGGCCAGCGTGCCGAGTGTGCTCACCAGTTTTTCTTGCCCCAAGGCCACCTGGGGCGGCATGCCCACTAACAGAAACCCCGGGACCAGGAACAACCCGCCGCCACCGGCAATACTGTCGACGAAGCCTGCAATGAACGCGATCGCCCCCAGCATCAGGATCGCCAGCAGCCAGTGTTCCGCCCAGAAAGCGCCTAACAGTTCCATATCGTTACTTCCATTGAGTCGTTGAGAATGATCAGGAGCGCACTTCGTAGAGGTGGTCCGCACGGGCAAAATGCACACGGTTCAGGTCGTTGACCGCGAACAGGCGCAACAGCCAGCGGTCGGCACCGTCGTTCTGCGGCTCGAAGCCATCACGGGCATGCAACACACGCTGATTCTTGAAAATCATGAAGTCGCCCGGCAGCAGCAGGTGTGGCTCGTCGAAGCGGCGGGTCTCCAGCACACCGCGCAAGCTGGCCAGGGCTTGCTCGGCACGCAGGTTCAGGCCGTGGGTATTCTCGCTGTCGAAACGGCACAACCACTCGTCGGCATTGCCATGCGCCAGCACGGGCAACTCGGCGGTGCATCGCCGATTGGCGGTAAATGAGTCGGGGCGGCGGATTTCGAACTGTGGCAGGCAAAGCTCACGCACGGTGGCCGACGGCAGCGCCGCCACTACCGCATCGAGGTTGACCAGCGTTGTGCTGATGCGCGGGTCGCAGCGCATGCCAAAGAACGACAGGTATTCCGGGCAGCAGGAGGCCGTACCGAGTGGTTCGGATGACAGCGGCAGGTCGGGGTTGTCGACGTGGTAGGAAAAACGCAGCCGCGAGCCGTGGGAGCTCTTGTGGCTGGATGAAGTGCGTGCCGGAATGACATGGCGGAACAACCGGCCGTCGTTCTCCCCTTCATAAACGATCGGGTTGATGCCCATCAGGCTCTGCATGGTCAGGCTGACCAGGCAGGCAATCGGCGTGCTGCGCGGGCTGAGCACACCCGAGTACGGCGTAGGAGGTACGTCACGGTCGCGTGGGCAATTGCGCACGATCATGCTGGTCAGTTGCGGGTCTTCGACGAAACCACGAATCTGCTGGCACAGTGCGTTGCCCAGCACCTCCTGCGCCTGATCCTTGAGCTGAGGGTAAAGCTCTTTGCTGGTTTCAAAATCGAGGGGGGTATTGTTCAGCAAGGTTTGCCAGGCACTTGAGGTAACCCAAGGCAGGCGGATCTCCAGTGAAGTCTGAGGCTCGGCTCCTTGTTGCAGGTGTGCGCTTTCCATTTCGAGTGATATTCCATTGAGCTAGCTTGAGGCCATTCGGTGTCGTGCTAAGCCGGGCAGAGGCGGCAGACGTTGTCTTTTTTTGAAGCCGTTCACAGCTGTGCGATGAGATCAGCGGAGCCAACGCGGCATCCCGCAAATTGCATCGACTCAATCATTGTAATTACAAAAATAGAATCGACTCAATTTATTTCAGCATACCGTGAGCACATCGATTACATCGATTCAATCAACGTATTGATTTCAAAAGGTTTCTGGAAAAATGACTGTAAACCCTGAAGTAGCTAGCTGAGTTCTGCCGAAGCTGAAGGACCGTCAGTCGCTCATCTGAGCGGCAAAAGCCAGCTCAATCGATGTAATTTGCCTACAAGAAAACACAATTACTCCTATCAGACCTTTCGTGCTAGGCTTCCGCGTTCTTGCAGCCTTTGGTGCCATTTCTATGTGGGTTCCTCACTACAGCGACCTGGCGCAGCCGGTCTATCTGATGATCGCCGACGCCCTTGAACAGGACATCGGCAGCGGCCGACTGACCGCTGGCGATCGCCTGCCGACCCTCAAGGACTTGGCCGAATCATTGAACGTGACGCCTGGCACCATTGGGCGCGCCTATGACGAAGCCGCCAAACGGGGCCTGGTGGTGGGCGAGGTCGGCCGCGGCACCTTTGTGTTGCAGCAACGCCCGGCGCATGCGCCAGCTTCGGCAGCACGCCCCATGCCTGCGCCAGCCGAGCGCGAGAGTGGCCAGATCGACCTTTCGATCATCAAACCCAATGACGCGCACATGACCGACTGGTTGCGCGGGGCAATAAACGAACTGGCAGCATCTCCCGACCTGGCCCAGGTGCTCGATTACGTCACCGAGGGTGGTCACGCGACGCACAAGCAGGCCGGTGCGGCCTGGATTCAACGCTGGCTACCCGAAGCGAACTGGCAGCAGGTGGTGCTGACCTCGGGCGCCCAACACGGGCTGTTGGTGGCCATCAGCAGTTTGTCCAAGAACGATGACGTCATCCTGTGCGAGTCATTCTGCTACCCGGGCATCATTTCCCTGGCGCACAGCATGGGGCGCCGCCTGCGCGGCGTGGCCATGGACGAGCACGGTTTAATCCCCGAGGCCTTGCGCGCGGCGTGCCTGGAGCACCGCCCTTCCCTGCTGGTGTGCGTGACCACCCACCAGAACCCGACCAACTCGATCATGCCCCACGCGCGCCGTGAAGCCATCGCCGAGATCGCCCGCGAGTTCGACCTGTTCATCGTCGATGACGATATCTATGGCTTCCTTGAACCGGCCCCTGATTACAAACCGTTGGCGGCCTATGCCCCAGAGCGCTCGGTGTACCTGACCAGTTTGTCCAAAAGCGTGCTCCCCGCGCTGCGGATCGGTTACCTCTATGCCCCGCCCCAAACCCTTTCGCGGCTCTCGTCGATGGTGCGCAGCAGCGTCTGGATGCCCTCGCCGTTGATGGCGCAACTGGCCAGCAACCTGATCAACAGCGGCATGGCCGACCAACTGGTGCAGGTGCAGCAGGACGAAGCGGCCGCGCGCCAGCAAATGGCCCGCGAGATCCTGGGTAACTACAAGGTCCGCAGCCAGCCAAACAGTTTCCATCTTTGGCTGGAGCTGCCCGAGCCGTGGACCAGCGACGAATTTGCCAACCTGGCGCGCAACAATGGCGTCACCGTGGTGAGTGGCAGTCAGTTCCTGCCGGAGCGCAGCGCTGCCACCTGCGGCGTGCGTATCGCACTGATGACGCCAAGCCGCGCGGAGTTGGGCTTTGCCCTGACCAAGCTGGTCAGCTTGCTGGATTCGCCGGAGCCGCGACTTTTTTACTAGGGCCGGTATAGCCAGCTCCACAACTCTGGACAGGCGCTCTTGCGCCTTGCATAAAAAAACCCAGAGCACTTTGCCCTGGGTTTTCGCTGTAGCTCGACGCTAACCGCTCTGATCAGAACGGAATATCGTCATCAAAGCTGTCAAAGTCAGCCGCCGGCTGCGGCGCTGGCTGCTGCGGCGCTGGGCGCTGAGGAGCCTGTTGCGGGCGCTGGGCCTGCTGACGTGGTGGCGCCTGGTTGTATTGTTGCTGCTGGCCACCCTGGTTGTAGTTGTTGCCACCACCCTGGTTGTACTGGTCGCCGCCACCTTGCTGGTTCTGCGGACGGCCGCCCAGCAGCTGCATGGTGCCGTTGATGTCGACGATGATCTCGGTGGTGTAGCGCTTGATGCCGTCTTTTTCCCACTCGCGGGTCTGCAGCTTGCCTTCGATGTACACCTGCGAACCCTTGCGCAGGTATTCGCCGGCGATTTCGGCAACCTTGCCGAACAGCGACACACGGTGCCACTCGGTACGCTCGACCTTCTGGCCCGACTGCTTGTCGGTCCACTGCTCGCTGGTAGCCAGGCTCAGGTTGGTCACGGCGTTACCGTTGGGCAGGTAGCGGACTTCGGGATCCTGGCCACAGGTGCCGACCAGAATGACTTTGTTAACCCCACGGGCCATAACGTTCTCCTAGGCTTCGCACGCCGAAGAGGCTGGGTTCACCAGACGCTCGAGGGTCGTACGGTCCAAAATTTTCGTATCCAGTTTGATATAGATGGCGGCTTCTTCTGCCACCACAACGGCGTCGGTCACACCCGGCACGGCCATCAGGCGTTCGGTCAACCCGGCTTCCCGGACTGCCTCTGGCGTCAGCGGCATGCGCAGGCTGGTCACATAAGGCGGCTCGTTCATGCGCAATGCGACGACCAACCATACGGCACACAGCAGCGCGCAACCGAGGAACACCATGTTCAGCCCACCGTGCTGGAACAACCAGCCACCGAGGATGCCCCCCAGGGCGGCGCCCAGGAACTGGCTGGTGGAGTACACCCCCATCGCCGTTCCCTTGCCACCCGCAGGCGACACCTTGCTCACCAACGAAGGCAGCGAGGCTTCCAGCAGGTTGAATGCGGTAAAGAATACCACGGTGCCAATCACCAGTCCGCGCAAGTTGTCAGCCCACTGCCAGAAGAACACCTCGACCAGCAGCAACACACTGACCGCCCCGGCCAGTACGCGTTTCATCTTGCGCTTTTTTTCGCCGTAGATGATGAACGGGACCATTGCAAAAAATGAGATGAACAGCGCGGTCAGGTAGACCCACCAGTGCTCTTCCTTGGGCAGGCCGCCACGCTCGACGAAGGCCAAGGGCAGTGCGACGAAGCTGGCCATGAGGATGGCGTGGAGGATGAAGATACTGATGTCCAGGCGCAGAAGGTCCGGATGGCGCAGGGTCGGGCCCAGTGCCTGGCGGGCAACGCCTGACTCACGGTGCTGCAAGGTGCTGTGAGTGCTAGGCACGACGAAGGCGATCAACAGGGTGCCCACCAGCGCAAGCCCTGCCGTGGACAAGAACAATCCTGACAGCCCGTAGGCACGGGTCAACAGCGGGCCGACGACCATGGCGACGGCGAACGACAGGCCGATGCTCATGCCGATCATGGCCATGGCCTTGGTGCGATGCTGTTCGCGGGTAAGGTCGGACAGCAGTGCCATGACGGCGGCGGAAATCGCACCCGCGCCCTGCAGAATGCGCCCGGCGATTACCCCCCAAATAGAGTCGGCCTGGGCCGCCAGCACGCTGCCCAGGGCAAAGATCACCAGCCCCAGGTAAATGACCGGGCGCCGGCCGATGCGGTCGGACACCATGCCGAACGGGATCTGCAGGACCGCCTGGGTCAGGCCGTAGGCGCCAATGGCCAGGCCAATCAACGCGGGTGTGGCACCGGCCAGGTCCATGCCGTAGGTGGCCAGCACCGGCAAGACCATGAACATGCCCAGCATACGAAAGGCAAAGACCAGGGCCAGGCCGCCTGCGGCGCGGGTTTCGCTGCCACTCATGCGCTCGTTGTGGGTGTCGTGCATGGATTAACCTCGTGTGAACCGGCGGCGATTCTATCAGTCCGACAGCTTGACGGCATATACGCGACGCTTTGCCGCGTACTGGCAGCGCGCCGTATACTTCTTTGTTTATGCCCGCCGAGCGAGGCCGCAGTGGACAAGATCCTGATTCGTGGGGCACGTACCCACAACCTGAAGAACATCGACCTGACCCTGCCGCGGGACAAGCTGATCGTCATCACCGGCCTGTCCGGGTCCGGCAAGTCCTCCCTGGCGTTCGACACACTGTACGCCGAAGGCCAGCGCCGTTATGTCGAATCCCTGTCGGCCTATGCCCGGCAGTTCCTGTCAATGATGGAAAAGCCCGACGTCGACACCATCGAGGGCCTCTCCCCGGCCATTTCCATCGAGCAGAAGTCGACCTCGCACAACCCCCGCTCCACCGTCGGCACCATTACCGAGATCTACGACTACCTACGCCTGCTTTACGCCCGCGTTGGCACGCCGCGCTGCCCGGACCACGACATCCCGCTGGAGGCGCAGACCGTCAGCCAGATGGTCGACCTGGTACTGGAGCGCCCCGAAGGCAGCAAGCTGATGCTGCTGGCACCGGTGATCCGCGAGCGCAAGGGCGAGCACCTGGCGGTGTTCGACGAGCTGCGCGCCCAGGGCTTCGTCCGCGCGCGCGTCAACGGCAAGCTCTACGAGCTGGATGAGCTGCCCAAGCTGGATAAACAGAAGAAGCACAGCATCGATGTGGTGGTAGACCGCTTCAAGGTCCGCGCCGACCTGCAGCAGCGTCTGGCCGAGTCGTTCGAGACTGCACTCAAATTGGCCGACGGTATCGCCTTGGTGGCGCCGATGGACGATGAAGAAGGCGAAGAGATGATCTTCTCCGCCCGCTTCGCCTGCCCGGTCTGTGGCCATGCGATCAGTGAGCTGGAGCCCAAGCTGTTCTCCTTCAACAACCCGGCCGGTGCTTGCCCGACCTGTGACGGCCTGGGGGTCAAGCAGTTCTTCGACACCAAACGCCTGGTCAACACCGAGTTGACCCTGGCCGAGGGTGCGATACGCGGTTGGGACCGGCGCAACGTCTATTACTTCCAGATGCTTGGCTCGCTGGCCGCACACTACGGCTTCAGCCTCGAAGCGCCGTTCGGCGAGCTGTCGGCCGAACACCAGAAGGTGATCCTGCAAGGCAGCGGCAAGCAGAGCGTCGACTTCAAATACCTCAATGACCGCGGCGACATCGTCAAACGCTCGCACCCGTTCGAAGGCATCGTGCCGAACCTGGAGCGGCGCTACCGCGAGACTGAATCGGCCACCGTGCGTGAAGAGCTGGCCAAACTGCTCGGCACCCAACCCTGCCCTGACTGCCGCGGCACCCGTCTGCGGCGCGAAGCTCGGCACGTGTGGGTGGGCGAAAAAACCCTACCGGCCGTGACCAACCTGCCGATCGGTGAAGCCAGCAGCTACTTCGGCGAGCTGACCCTGACCGGGCGCCGTGGCGAAATTGCAGCGAAAATTCTCAAGGAAATCTGCGAGCGCCTGCAGTTTCTGGTCAACGTCGGCCTGGACTACCTCACGCTGGACCGCAGCGCCGACACACTGTCGGGTGGTGAGGCCCAGCGCATCCGCCTGGCCAGCCAGATCGGTGCGGGCCTGGTCGGGGTGATGTACATCCTCGATGAACCGTCCATCGGTCTTCATCAACGCGACAACGACCGCTTGCTGGCCACCCTCAACCACCTGCGCGACTTGGGCAACACGGTCATCGTGGTGGAACACGACGAGGACGCTATTCGTTTAGCCGACTATGTGGTGGACATCGGCCCGGGTGCCGGGGTGCATGGCGGCCAAATCGTCGCCGAGGGCACGCCCGAGGAGGTCATGGCGCATCCTGACTCGCTGACTGGCAAATACCTGTCCGGGCGCAAGAAGATCGTCGTGCCGGCCAAACGCACGCCACGCGACAAGAAACTCTCGCTGAAGCTCAAGGGCGCGCGTGGTAACAACCTGCAGAACGTCGACCTGGAAATCCCGATCGGCCTGCTGACCTGCGTAACGGGCGTGTCGGGTTCGGGCAAATCGACCCTGATCAACAACACCCTGTACCCGCTCGCCGCTACCGCGCTCAACGGCGCGAGCAGCCTGGAAGCCGCGCCGCACAGCAGCATGGATGGCATGCAGCACCTGGACAAAGTGGTGGATATCGACCAGAGCCCGATTGGCCGCACACCGCGTTCGAACCCGGCAACCTACACTGGCATTTTCACGCCGATCCGCGAGCTGTTCTCGGGTGTACCAGAATCGCGCTCACGCGGCTACGGCCCAGGGCGCTTCTCGTTCAACGTCAAGGGCGGCCGTTGCGAGGCCTGCCAGGGCGATGGCCTGATCAAGGTCGAGATGCACTTCCTGCCCGACATCTACGTGCCGTGCGACGTGTGCAAGAGCAAGCGCTACAACCGCGAAACCCTGGAGATCAAGTACAAGGGCAAGAACATCCACGAGGTGCTGGAAATGACCATCGAGGACGCCCGCGAGTTCTTCGACGCGGTCCCGGCGCTGGCGCGCAAGCTGCAAACCTTGATGGACGTAGGCCTGTCCTATATCAAGCTGGGCCAGTCGGCGACTACCTTGTCGGGCGGTGAGGCTCAACGGGTGAAGCTATCCCGCGAGCTGTCCAAGCGCGATACCGGCAAGACCCTGTATATCCTCGACGAGCCAACCACCGGTCTGCACTTCGCCGATATCCAGCAATTGCTCGATGTGCTGCACCGCCTGCGCGACCACGGCAACACCGTGGTGGTGATCGAGCACAACCTGGACGTGATCAAGACCGCTGACTGGCTGGTGGACCTGGGGCCGGAAGGTGGCTCCAAAGGTGGACAGATCATTGCCAGCGGTACACCGGAAGAACTGGCCAAGATGAAGCAGTCCTACACCGGGCATTACCTCAAGCCGCTGCTGGAGCGTGACCGGGCCTGATAGGCCTGTGCATAAAAAAGCCCCTGGCACCGCAAGTGCCAGGGGCTTTTTATTGACTGTGGATAACTTACATCTGCGACTGCAGGTAGTTCTCCAGGCCGATAACCTTGATCAGGCCCTGCTGCTTCTCCAGCCAGTAGGTGTGATCTTCTTCGGTATCGGCCAACTGCGCGCGCAAGATGTCGCGGCTGATGTAGTCCTTGTGCAGCTCGCACAGCTCGATGCCTTTGCACAGCGCGGCGCGGACCTTGTATTCCAGCTTGAGGTCGGCTTCGATCATCTCCGGCACGGTGCTGCCCACTTCGAGGTCATCCGCGCGCATGTCGGGGGTGCCTTCGAGCATGAGGATGCGGCGCATCAGCGCGTCGGCGTGCTGCGTTTCTTCTTCCATCTCGTGGTTGATGCGCTCGTAGAGCTTGGACAGGCCCCAGTCTTCATACATACGCGAGTGAATGAAGTACTGGTCGCGTGCTGCCAGTTCGCCCTTCAGCAACGTGACGAGGTAGTTGATTACGTCCGGGTGACCTTGCATCGCCCTGCTTCTCCATGTGAAAACATCAATGGACATAGTGTGAACCACGTTTTGCTCGCGGTCACTGAAAAACGCGCAATTAGATGCAAAAAATCGGTTAAACAGTAGTGATATTCATTGAAAAACCGCCCAAATGAGGGCGGTTCTTCTTATCACTTCGACTTAGGCGAGATTCACGCCCAGCGCCTTGGCAATGCCCTCACCGTAGGCCGGGTCGGCCTTGAAGAAGTACTGCAACTGGCGTTGGATGACATCGTCGCTCACGCCTGCCATGGCGCCCGCGATGTTGTTGATCAGCAGGGCCTTCTGCTGTTCGTTCATCAAGCGGAACAGTGCACCGGCGTGGCTGTAGTAGTCATTGTCCTCACGGTGATCGTAGCGATCAGCCGAGCCATTCAGGGCCAGGGCAGGCTCGGCATGGCGTGGCGACTGCTTGGGTGCATCGCCATAGCTATTGGGCTCGTAGTTGGGCGCGCTGCCGTAGCTTCCAATAGCCATCGAACCATCTCGCTGGTAGCTATTGACCGCAGCGCGCGGCGCGTTGACCGGTAACTGCTGATGGTTGGTGCCCACGCGGTAGCGGTGCGCATCGGCGTAGGCGAACACGCGGCCCTGCAGCATGCGGTCAGGCGACAGCCCGACGCCTGGGACCATATTGCTCGGGCCAAACGCCGCTTGCTCGACCTCAGCGAAGTAGTTGAGCGGGTTGCGGTTGAGCTCCAGGACGCCGACCTCGATCAGCGGAAAATCCTTCTGCGACCAGGTCTTGGTCACATCGAACGGGTTCTCGTCACGGCTGGCGGCCTCGGCCTCAGTCATCACCTGAATGCACACAGTCCAGCGCGGGTAGTCGCCGCGCTCGATCGCCTCGAACAGGTCGCGCTGGGCATAGTCCGGGTCTGTACCCGCCAGGCGTGCAGCGTCGGCAGGGGCGAGGTTCTTGATGCCTTGCTGGGTCTTGAAATGCCACTTCACCCAGGTACGCTCACCGGCGGCGCTAATCAGGCTGTAGGTGTGGCTGCCAAACCCGTGCATGTGACGGTAGCCGTCCGGGATGCCGCGGTCAGAGAACAGGATGGTGACCTGGTGCAGCGCCTCGGGCGAGTGTGACCAGAAGTCCCACATCATTTGCGCGTTCTTCAGGTTGGACTGCGGGTGGCGCTTCTGAGTGTGGATAAAGTCTGGGAACTTGAGCGGGTCACGAATGAAGAACACCGGGGTGTTGTTGCCAACGATGTCCCAGTTGCCTTCCTCGGTATAAAACTTGACGGCGAAGCCACGCGGATCACGCTCGGTGTCAGCCGAACCACGTTCACCACCGACCGTGGAGAACCGCAGGAAGGTTTCGGTCTGCTTGCCGACCTGCTCGAACAGCTTGGCGCTGGTGTAGCCGGTGATGTCGCGGGTAACGGTAAAGGTGCCGTACGCGCCTGAACCCTTGGCGTGAACACGACGTTCTGGGATGTTCTCGCGGTTGAAGTGGGCGAGCTTCTCGATCAGGTGGAAATCGTCGAGCAGCAGCGGGCCGCGGGGGCCGGCAGAGCGGGAATTCTGGTTGTCAGCTACGGGTGCACCGCTGGCGGTGGTGAGAATCTTGCTCATGGGCTCTCCTTATCGGTCTATAACTGCCGGCTAATCGGCTTGGATAGGAGTATTGACGAGCGGTCGCTTCAGGACAAATTCATTACATGACTTGTATCAATAGAAATTAACAATACTTGCAGACACAAAAAACCGGGCACAAGGCCCGGTTCTTTGTAGCAGACAGAACGTCTTACTCGGCAGCTTCTACAGCACCACCGACTGGACGATCAACCAGCTCGACGTACGCCATAGGCGCGTTGTCGCCAGCGCGGAAACCGCACTTCAGGATGCGCAGGTAGCCGCCCTGACGGGTGGCGTAACGCTTGCCCAGATCGTTGAACAGTTTGCCAACAGCGGACTTCGAACGGGTACGGTCGAAGGCCAGACGACGGTTAGCAACGCTGTCTTCCTTGGCCAGGGTGATCAGCGGCTCGGCAACGCGGCGCAGTTCCTTGGCTTTCGGCAGGGTGGTTTTGATCAGCTCGTGCTCGATCAGCGACACAGCCATGTTCTGGAACATAGCTTTGCGGTGAGAGCTGGTACGGCTCAGGTGACGTCCACTTTTACGATGACGCATGATTCATTCCTTACCAAACACTACGTTCGGTGATTACGACGATCAGGCGGTCGCCTTGTCGTCTTTCTTAAGACTTGCAGGCGGCCAGTTGTCGAGGCGCATGCCGAGAGACAGACCACGAGAGGCCAGGACGTCCTTGATTTCAGTCAGGGACTTCTTGCCCAGGTTAGGAGTCTTCAACAGCTCTACTTCGGTACGCTGAATCAGGTCGCCGATGTAGTAGATGTTCTCCGCCTTGAGGCAGTTGGCCGAACGTACAGTCAGTTCCAGGTCGTCAACCGGACGCAGCAGGATCGGATCGATCTCGTCTTCCTGCTCGACTACGACAGGCTCACTGTCACCTTTGAGGTCGACGAACGCGGCCAACTGCTGTTGCAGGATGGTCGCAGCGCGGCGGATTGCCTCTTCAGGATCCAGGGTGCCGTTGGTTTCCAGATCAATGACCAGCTTGTCCAAGTTGGTACGCTGTTCAACACGGGCGTTTTCGACCACATAGGCGATACGACGCACCGGGCTGAACGAAGCGTCCAACTGCAGACGGCCAATGCTACGGCTTTCGTCTTCGTCGGTTTGACGGGAGTCGGCCGGCTCGTAACCACGACCACGAGCTACGGTGAGCTTCATGTTCAGGGCGCCGTTCGACGCCAGGTTCGCGATTACGTGATCGGGGTTGACGATCTCGACATCGTGATCCAGCTGAATATCGGCAGCGGTAACCACCCCCGAACCCTTTTTCGACAAGGTCAGCGTAACTTCGTCACGACCGTGCAGTTTGATAGCCAGGCCTTTCAGGTTCAACAGGATTTCAATTACGTCTTCCTGAACACCTTCGATCGCGGAGTACTCATGGAGTACGCCATCGATCTCGGCCTCGACTACTGCACAGCCAGGCATGGAGGACAACAGGATGCGGCGCAGCGCGTTGCCCAGGGTATGGCCGAAGCCACGCTCGAGAGGCTCGAGCGTGATCTTGGCGCGGGTCGGACTGACTACCTGCACATCAATGTGGCGGGGAGTCAGGAACTCATTTACCGAAATCTGCATGGATGCACCTATTTTCTAGCCCTTACTTGGAGTAGAGCTCGACAATCAGGTTCTCGTTGATGTCGGCAGACAGGTCGCTGCGAGCAGGAACGTTCTTGAAAACGCCCGACTTTTTAGCAGCATCCACGTCAACCCACTCAACGCGGCCACGCTGGGCGCACAGTTCAAGGGCTTGAACAATGCGCAGCTGGCTCAGCGACTTCTCGCGAACCGCGACCACGTCACCCGGACGAACTTGGTAGGATGGAATGTTTACAGTCTTACCGTTGACGCTGATCGCTTTGTGCGAAACCAGCTGACGGGACTCGGAACGAGTCGAGCCGAAGCCCATACGGTAGACGACGTTATCCAGACGGCACTCGAGCAGTTGCAGCAGGTTCTCACCGGTTGCGCCTTTTTTCGAGGCAGCAGCTTGGTAGTAACCGCGGAACTGACGCTCCAGAACACCGTAGATACGACGGACTTTTTGTTTCTCGCGCAGCTGGGTACCGTAGTCGGACTGACGGCCACGGCGCTGGCCGTGGATACCTGGGGCTGCTTCGATGTTGCACTTCGATTCCAGAGCGCGAACGCCGCTCTTCAGGAACAGATCGGTGCCTTCACGACGAGACAGTTTGCATTTTGGACCAATGTAACGTGCCATTCTTCTGTCTCCTGATTACACGCGACGCTTCTTCGGCGGACGGCACCCGTTGTGCGGGATTGGCGTCACGTCGGTGATGCTGGCGATCTTGTAGCCGCAGCTGTTCAATGCACGAACGGCGGACTCACGACCTGGACCTGGACCCTTGACGTTAACGTCGAGGTTCTTCAGACCGTATTCCAGCGCAGCTTGACCAGCACGCTCAGCAGCGATCTGTGCTGCGAACGGGGTGGATTTGCGCGAACCACGGAAACCCGAACCACCGGAGGTCGCCCAGGACAAAGCATTGCCCTGACGGTCGGTGATGGTCACGATGGTGTTGTTGAAAGACGCATGGATGTGGGCGATGCCATCAACCACTGTCTTTTTGACTTTCTTACGAGGACGAGCAGCAGGTTTTGCCATGTCTATATTCCTGGGCGGTTACTTGCGGATCGGCTTACGCGGGCCCTTACGGGTGCGTGCGTTGGTCTTGGTGCGCTGACCGCGAACCGGCAGACCTTTACGATGACGCAGGCCGCGGTAGCAACCCAGGTCCATCAAGCGCTTGATCTTCATGTTGATGTCACGACGCAGGTCACCTTCGGTGGTGAACTTCGCGACTTCGCCACGCAGGGTTTCGATTTGCTCGTCGCTCAGATCCTTGATCTTAGCGGCTGGGTTTACACCAGCGTCTGCACAGATCTTCTGCGCAGTTGTGCGACCGACACCATAGATGTAGGTCAGCGAGATAACAGTATGCTTGTTATCTGGAATGTTGACGCCTGCAATACGGGCCATTCAGTGGGACTCCAATTGACAGCTACCTACGCCCCGGAAGCCAAGAAATAGGGCGCGAGATAATATCGCTGTAGAAACGAATAATCAACCCAGCAGCACACTAGCTGCTGGGTTTGAAGCGACGATCACACTCAGCCTTGGCGCTGTTTGTGACGCGGTTCCGCGCTGCAGATCACTCGTACGACGCCTTCGCGACGGATGATCTTGCAGTTACGGCACAGCTTTTTCACCGATGCACGAACTTTCATTACCGACTCCTCGAACCTTAGGGGCGTATCAGCGCAGCAAACCGCTGCCACCGTAGCCTTTCAGGTTGGCTTTCTTCATCAGGGATTCGTACTGGTGCGAAACGAGGTGCGATTGTACTTGGGACATGAAGTCCATCACAACCACTACCACAATCAGCAACGAGGTCCCGCCAAGGTAGAACGGCACATTTGCTGCCACCACCAGGAACTGGGGCAGAAGGCAGACGGCCATCATGTAAAGAGCACCGAACATGGTCAAACGGGTCAGAACGCCATCAATGTAGCGAGCCGACTGTTCACCAGGACGGATACCCGGAATAAAGGCACCGGACTTCTTCAGGTTTTCCGCTACGTCTTTCGGATTGAACATCAGCGCTGTGTAGAAGAAGCAGAAGAAAATGATCCCTGCACTAAACAGCAAGATGTTCAACGGCTGACCAGGAGCGATCGACTGCGAGATGTCCTGCAACCAGCCCATACCTTCGGACTGACCGAACCAGGCACCCAGCGAAGCCGGGAACAGCAAAATGCTGCTGGCGAAAATAGCCGGGATAACCCCCGCCATGTTCACCTTCAACGGCAAGTGGCTGGTCTGCGCAGCGAAGACCTTGCGGCCCTGCTGACGCTTGGCGTAGTGAACGGCGATACGACGCTGACCACGCTCAATGAACACCACGAAACCGATAATCGCTACTGCCAGCAAACCGATTGCGACCAGGGCGAAAATGTTGATATCGCCTGTACGCGCAGACTCGAAAGACTGCCCGATTGCTCTCGGAAGACCGGCAACGATACCTGCGAAGATCAACATCGAGATACCGTTGCCCACACCGCGCTCGGTGATCTGCTCGCCCAGCCACATCATGAACATCGCGCCGGCCACAAACGTGGAAACCGCGACGACATGGAAGCCCAGGCCGACAGAAAACGCCACGCCCTGGTTGGCCAAGCCAATGGACATGCCAATGGCTTGGACCAGCGCCAGGATAACGGTGCCGTAGCGGGTGTACTGGCTGATCTTGCGACGGCCAGCTTCACCTTCCTTCTTCAACTGCTCCAGTTGCGGGCTGACCGCCGTCATCAGCTGCATGATGATCGATGCCGAAATGTACGGCATGATCCCCAGTGCAAAGATGCTCATGCGCTCAAGCGCGCCACCGGAAAACATGTTGAACAAGCTAAGAATGGTCCCCTCATTCTGCCGAAACAGATCCGCCAGACGGTCCGGATTGATGCCTGGAACCGGGATATGCGCACCTATCCGATAGACGATGATCGCCATGAACAGAAAGCGCAGACGAGCCCAGAGTTCCGACATCCCGCCCTTACCGAGCGAAGAGAGAGCACCTTGCTTAGCCATTTATTCCTCGAATTTGCCGCCAGCTGCTTCGATAGCCGCACGCGCACCCTTGGTGGCTGCGATGCCCTTGATGGTGACTGCGCGAGTAACTTCGCCAGACAGCATGATTTTCACACGCTGAATGTGCTGGTTGATCACGTTGGCATCCTTCAGGGATTGCACGGAGATCACGTCGCCTTCCACTTTAGCCAGCTCGGACAGACGCACTTCTGCGCGGTCCATGGCTTTCAGGGAAACGAAGCCGAATTTCGGCAGACGACGGTGCAGCGGCTGTTGACCGCCTTCGAAGCCCGGAGCGATCGAACCACCCGAACGGGAGGTCTGACCTTTGTGGCCACGGCCGCCGGTCTTACCCAGACCGCTACCGATACCACGACCCGGACGATGCTTTTCGCGACGGGAACCCGGCGCTGGACTCAGATCATTGAGTTTCATCGATTAACCCTCGACGCGCAGCATGTAGTAAGCCTTGTTGATCATCCCGCGATTCTCGGGAGTATCCTGGACTTCTACAGTGTGACCGATGCGACGCAGACCCAGACCCTTAACGCACAGTTTGTGGTTAGGGATACGGCCCGAGACGCTCTTGATCAGCGTTACTTTAACGGTTGCCATGATCAGAAGATCTCCTCGACGCTCTTGCCGCGCTTGGCAGCAATGGATTCAGGAGATTGCATGGCTTTCAGACCCTTGAAGGTGGCGTAAACCACGTTCACTGGGTTGGTCGAACCGTAGCACTTGGCCAGAACGTTCTGAACGCCAGCAACTTCCAGGACAGCACGCATTGCACCGCCGGCGATGATACCGGTACCTTCCGAGGCAGGCTGCATGTAAACCTTCGAGGCGCCGTGGGCAGCCTTGGTGGCGTACTGCAGGGTGGTGCCCTTCAGGTCAACCTGGATCATGTTGCGACGAGCAGCTTCCATGGCTTTCTGGATCGCAGCAGGTACTTCGCGCGATTTGCCACGGCCGAAGCCGACACGACCTTTACCATCACCAACCACGGTCAACGCGGTGAAGGTGAAGATACGGCCGCCTTTTACGGTCTTGGCAACGCGGTTAACTTGAACCAGCTTCTCGATGTAGCCTTCGTCGCGCTTTTGATCGTTATTTGCCATAACTTAGAACTCCAGCCCGCCTTCACGAGCAGCATCAGCCAGCGCTTTGACGCGGCCATGGTACTTGAAGCCGGAACGGTCAAAGGCAACTTGAGATACACCGGCGGCTTTCGCACGCTCAGCTACCAGCTTGCCAACCTTAGTGGCCGCGTCGATGTTGCCAGTGGCGCCATCACGCAGGTCTTTGTCCAAGGTCGAGGCGCTTGCCAGAACCTTGCTGCCGTCGGCCGAAATGACCTGGGCATAGATGTGCTGCGAGGAGCGGAACACGCACAGGCGCACGACTTCGAGTTCGTGCATCTTGAGGCGTGCTTTGCGAGCGCGACGCAGTCGAGTAACTTTTTTGTCGGTCATTTGCTAGGCCCTACTTCTTCTTGGCTTCTTTACGACGGACTACTTCGTCCGCGTAACGCACACCTTTACCTTTGTAAGGCTCTGGTGGACGGAAGTCGCGGATTTCAGCGGCCACCTGACCTACCAGCTGCTTGTCGATACCCTTGATCAGGATGTCGGTCTGGCTAGGCGTTTCAGCGGTGATACCGGCTGGCAGTTCGTAGTCCACTGGGTGCGAGAAGCCCAGGGCCAGGTTCAGGATAGTGCCCTTGGCCTGTGCCTTGTAACCAACACCGACCAGCTGGAGCTTGCGCTCGAAGCCTTGGCTTACGCCCTGGACCATGTTGTTGACCAGAGCGCGGGTAGTACCGGCCATGGCGCGAGCTTGCTGGTCACCATTGCGAGCGACGAAACGCAGCTCACCAGACTCTTCGGTAACTTCAACAGACGAGTGAACGTTCAGTTCGAGAGTGCCTTTGGCACCCTTCACCGAAAGCTGCTGGCCGGCGAATTTGACTTCGACACCAGATGGCAGCTTAACGGGGTTCTTAGCGACGCGAGACATGTCTATCCCCCCTTAGAACACTGTGCAGAGAACTTCGCCGCCGACACCGGCAGCGCGCGCAGCGCGATCAGTCATCACACCTTTGTTGGTGGAGACAATAGACACGCCCAAACCGCCACGTACTTTCGGCAGATCGGTAACGGCCTTGTACTGGCGCAGGCCTGGACGGCTGGAGCGCTTCAGTTCCTCGATGACAGGACGGCCTTCGAAGTACTTCAGTTCGATCGACAGGGAGGGCTTGGCTTCGCCACTGACTTGGTAGCCAGCGATGTAACCTTCATCCTTCAGAACTTTGGCAACCGCGACCTTCAGGGTAGAGGAAGGCATGCTTACGACGGACTTTTCAGCCATCTGGGCATTACGGATGCGAGTTAGCATGTCCGCTAACGGGTCCTGCATACTCATGGGCTAGATGCTCCTGATACAAGAATTATTAGCCTTGCGGCTATCACAACCACCCGAGCGGATTGGGCAAAAAACCCAGGCTCAGGTGAGCCGGTCATTCTAGACACAAGGTAGAAACGAAACAAGCCCCATATAGGGGCTTGTTTGTTGGCGAGGTCACCGGCGGTCGGAAGATTGCTCCCCTTCCGCCGGGATCACACCTGCAGCGATTACCAGGAGGCCTTGACCAGACCTGGTACGTCACCGCGCATTGCCGCTTGACGCAGCATGTTACGGCCCAGGCCGAACTTACGGTATACACCGTGAGGACGACCGGTCAGGCGGCAACGGTTGCGCAGACGCGCAGCGCTGGCATCACGTGGCTGCTTCTGCAGAGCGACAACGGCAGCGAAACGCTCTTCTGGAGAGGCGTTCAGGTTGACGATGGTCGCTTTCAGCTCAGCACGCTTTTTGGCGAACTTGGCTACCGTGAGCTGACGCTTCAGCTCGCGGTTTTTCATGCTCTTCTTGGCCATTTTCCTACTCCAATCAGTTGCGGAACGGGAATTTGAAAGCACGCAGCAGAGCGCGGCCTTCGTCATCCGAACGAGCAGTGGTGGTCAGGGTGATGTCCAAACCGCGCAGAGCATCGATCTTGTCGTAATCGATTTCCGGGAAGATGATCTGCTCTTTCACGCCCATGCTGTAGTTGCCACGGCCATCGAAGGACTTGGCATTCAGGCCGCGGAAGTCGCGAACCCGAGGCAGGGAGATCGCCAGCAGGCGGTCCAGGAATTCGTACATCTTGTCGCTACGCAGGGTCACCTTGACACCGATCGGCCACCCTTCGCGGACTTTGAAGCCAGCGATGGATTTGCGAGCGAAAGTCACGACCGGCTTTTGACCGGTGATCTTTTCCAGGTCAGCTACTGCGTGCTCGATGACTTTCTTGTCGCCGATCGCTTCGCCCAGACCCATGTTCAGGGTGATTTTGGTAACGCGCGGAACTTCCATCACGTTCGACAGCTTAAGTTCTTCCTTAAGCTTAGGAGCGATTTCGTTCCGGTAAATCTCTTTCAGTCGTGCCATGGTCTTCTACCTAGCAGTGTTCAAGCATCAACCGCTTTTTGGGTCGACTTGAAGACACGAATTTTCTTACCGTCTTCTACTTTGAAACCAACGCGGTCAGCCTTGTTGGTTTCGCCGTTGAAGATGGCAACGTTGGAAGCGTGCAGAGGCGCTTCTTTCTCGACGATACCGCCCTGAACGCCCGCCATCGGGTTAGGCTTGGTATGACGCTTGACCAGGTTCACGCCACCGATGACCAGACGGTCATCAGCGAGAACCTTCAGCACCTTACCGCGCTTACCTTTGTCTTTGCCGGCGATCACGATGATCTCGTCGTCACGACGAATCTTTTGCATGTCGGATCTCCTTACAGCACTTCAGGGGCGAGCGAGACGATCTTCATGAACTTCTCAGTACGAAGTTCACGGGTCACTGGCCCGAAGATGCGAGTGCCGATCGGCTCTTGCTTGTTGTTCAGCAGAACAGCAGCGTTGCCGTCGAAACGAATGATGGAACCGTCAGCGCGACGTACACCGTGACGGGTACGGACGACAACAGCGGTCATCACTTGGCCTTTTTTGACCTTACCGCGCGGAATTGCTTCCTTGACGGTTACTTTGATGATGTCACCGATGCCGGCGTAACGGCGGTGCGAACCGCCGAGTACCTTGATGCACATGACGCGACGAGCGCCGCTGTTATCGGCCACATCGAGCATGGATTGAGTCTGAATCATAAAATTTCTCCGACCCCTAGCCCTTAGACTTCAACAGCGCGTTCGAGGACTTCAACCAGTGCCCAGGACTTGGTCTTGGCCAGCGGACGGGTTTCACGGATGGAAACCTTGTCGCCGATCTTGCACTGGTTGGCTTCGTCGTGCGCGTGCAGCTTAGTCGAACGCTTAACGTATTTACCGTAGATCGGGTGCTTTACGCGACGCTCGATCAGAACGGTGATGGTCTTGTCCATTTTGTCGCTGACGACACGGCCAGTCAGCGTACGGACGGTTTTTTCAGCTTCAGCCATGATCACTTACCTGCCTGCTGGTTGAGCACAGTTTTCACGCGAGCAATGTCACGCTTAACTTGCGAGAGCAGGTGCGACTGCCCCAACTGGCCAGTTGCTTTCTGCATACGCAGATTGAACTGGTCGCGCAGCAAGCCGAGCAGTTGCTCGTTCAGCTGCTGTGCCGATTTTTCACGAAGTTCATTCGCTTTCATCACATCACCGTCCGCTTAACAAAGGAGGTGGCGAGAGGCAGCTTTGCAGCAGCCAGGGCGAAAGCTTCGCGCGCCAGCTCTTCAGAAACACCCTCGATCTCGTACAGGACTTTGCCTGGCTGGATCTGGGCAACCCAGTATTCCACGGAACCCTTACCTTTACCCATACGAACCTCGAGAGGTTTCTTGGAGATCGGCTTGTCCGGGAAGACACGGATCCAGATCTTACCGCCACGTTTCACGTGACGAGTCAGAGCACGACGTGCCGACTCGATCTGGCGAGCGGTGAGGCGACCGCGAGCAACAGCTTTCAGGGCGAATTCGCCGAAGCTGACTTTGCTACCGCGCAGTGCCAGACCACGGTTGTGGCCAGTCATCTGCTTGCGGAATTTTGTACGCTTTGGTTGCAACATTTGGCGTACCCCTTACTTAGCAGCTTTTTTACGAGGCGCTGGTGCTTGTGGTTTCAGTTCTTCTTGGCGACCACCAATAACTTCGCCTTTGAAGATCCAAACCTTCACACCGATCACACCGTAAGTGGTGTGAGCTTCGTAGGTGTTGTAGTCGATATCGGCACGCAGGGTGTGCAGAGGCACACGACCTTCGCGATACCACTCGGTACGAGCAATCTCGGCGCCGCCGAGACGACCGCTCACCTGGATCTTGATGCCCTTGGCACCAATACGCATGGCGTTCTGTACGGCGCGCTTCATGGCGCGACGGAACATTACGCGGCGTTCCAGCTGCTGAGCTACGCTCTGCGCAACCAGCATAGCGTCGAGTTCCGGCTTGCGGATCTCTTCGATGTTGATGTGCACAGGCACACCCATCTGCTTGGTCAGGTCCTGACGCAGCTTCTCGACATCCTCACCTTTCTTACCGATAACGATACCGGGACGAGCGGTGTGGATGGTGATGCGTGCAGTTTGAGCCGGACGATGAATATCGATACGGCTTACGGACGCGCTTTTTAGTTTGTCTTGGAGGTACTCACGTGTTTTCAGATCCTTCAACAGGTAATCTGCGTAAGTAGCACCGTCTGCGTACCAGACGGAGGTGTGCTCCTTGACGATTCCCAGGCGAATGCCAGTGGGATGTACTTTCTGACCCATCTGATCGACTCCGTTACTTGTCCGCAACCTTGACAGTGATATGGCAAGACCGCTTGACGATGCGATCAGCACGGCCTTTGGCACGTGGCATGATGCGCTTCAGCGAACGCCCTTCGTTGACGAAGACGGTGGAGACCTTCAGGTCATCAACGTCTGCGCCTTCGTTGTGTTCGGCGTTGGCAACGGCCGACTCGAGGACTTTCTTCATGATTTCAGCGGCTTTTTTGCTGCTGAAGGCCAACAGGTTGAGCGCTTCGCCCACCTTCTTCCCGCGGATCTGGTCGGCGACCAAGCGGGCTTTCTGGGCGGAGATGCGAGCGCCCGACAACTTAGCGGCTACTTCCATTTCCTTACCCCTTAACGCTTGGCTTTCTTGTCAGCCACGTGCCCGCGATAGGTGCGGGTACCGGCGAACTCGCCCAGTTTGTGGCCGACCATGTCTTCGTTCACGAGAACTGGAACATGTTGGCGACCGTTGTGAACCGCGATGGTCAGACCGACCATTTGTGGCAGGATCATCGAGCGACGCGACCAGGTTTTAACTGGCTTGCGATCGTTCTTCTCCACCGCCACTTCGACCTTCTTCAACAGGTGAAGATCGATAAAAGGACCTTTTTTCAGAGAACGTGGCACTGTCGTATCCCTCTAGTTACTTGCGACGACGGACGATCATGTTGTCGGTACGCTTATTACCACGGGTTTTAGCACCCTTGGTTGGGAAGCCCCATGGCGATACCGGATGACGACCACCGGAGGTACGACCTTCACCACCACCATGCGGGTGGTCAACCGGGTTCATGGCAACGCCACGAACGGTTGGGCGAACGCCGCGCCAGCGTTTGGCACCTGCTTTACCCAGCGAACGCAGGCTGTGCTCGGAGTTCGAGACTTCGCCCAGGGTCGCACGGCACTCAGCCAGTACTTTACGCATTTCACCAGAGCGCAGACGCAGGGTCACGTAGACACCTTCGCGAGCGATCAGCTGAGCCGAAGCACCAGCGGAACGAGCGATCTGTGCACCTTTACCCGGCTTCAGTTCGATGCCGTGAATGGTGCTACCTACTGGGATGTTACGCAGCTGCAGGGAGTTACCGGCCTTGATTGGGGCCAGGGAACCTGCGATCAGCTGGTCGCCAGCGCTCACGCCTTTAGGGGCGATGATGTAGCGACGCTCACCGTCTGCATAGCACAGCAGGGCGATGTGAGCAGTACGGTTTGGATCGTATTCGATACGCTCGACAGTGGCTGGGATGCCATCTTTGTCGTTGCGACGGAAGTCGACCAGACGGTAATGCTGCTTATGACCACCACCAACGTGACGAGTGGTAATGCGGCCATTGTTGTTACGACCACCAGACTTCGATTTCTTCTCGAGCAGCGGTGCGTGAGGAGCGCCCTTGTGGAGCTCCTTGTTGACCACCTTGACCACGAAACGGCGGCCAGGGGAAGTCGGTTTGCATTTAACGATTGCCATGATGCACCCCTTCCTTACTCAGCACTGCTGCTGAAATCGAGATCTTGGCCTGGCTGAAGGGAGACGATCGCCTTCTTCCAGTCATTACGCTTGCCCAGACCACGTGCGGTACGCTTGGTTTTACCCAGAACGTTAACGGTCGACACGTTTTCAACTTTTACGTTGAACAGGCCTTCGACAGCTTTCTTGATTTCCAGCTTGGTTGCGTCAGTAGCAACCTTGAATACGAACTGGCCTTTTTTCTCAGCCAGAACGGTAGCCTTCTCGGAAACGTGCGGGCCAAGGAGGACTTTGAATACGCGTTCCTGGTTCATCCCAGCAGCTCCTCGAATTTCTTCACGGCCGAGACAGTGATCAACACTTTCTCGTATGCGATCAGACTGACCGGGTCGGAACCTTGCACGTCACGTACATCGACGTGTGGCAGGTTGCGAGCAGCCAGGTACAGGTTCTGATCAACAGCGTCCGAAACGATCAGAACGTCGCTCAGACCCATGCCGTTCAGCTTGTTCAGCAGATCTTTGGTTTTCGGTGCTTCAACAGCGAAGTCCTGAACCACGACCAGACGGTCGCTACGCACCAGCTCAGCGAGGATGGAGCGCAGAGCTGCGCGATACATCTTCTTGTTGAGCTTTTGCGAGTGATCTTGAGGGCGAGCTGCGAAGGTAACACCACCGCCACGCCAGATCGGACCACGAGTGGTACCAGCACGAGCACGGCCAGTACCCTTCTGACGCCATGGGCGCTTACCGCCACCAGCCACGTCGGAACGGGTCTTTTGCTGCTTGGTGCCCTGACGGCCGCCGGCCATGTAGGCCACGACTGCTTGGTGAACCAGCGTCTCGTTGAATTCGCCACCGAAAGTCAGTTCGGAAACTTCGATCGCCTGAGCGTCATTTACATTAAGTTGCATGTCAGTTTCCCCTTAACCGCGAGCCTTGACAGCCGGACGTACAACCACGTCGCCGCCAGTAGCGCCAGGTACGGCACCCTTGATCAGCAGCAGGTTGCGTTCAGCGTCTACGCGTACTACTTCCAGGGACTGAACAGTCACGCGCTCGGCGCCCATGTGACCGGACATTTTTTTGCCCTTGAACACACGACCAGGAGTCTGGCACTGGCCGATGGAGCCTGGGACGCGGTGCGACACGGAGTTACCGTGGGTGTTGTCCTGACCACGGAAGTTCCAGCGCTTGATGGTACCGGCGAAGCCTTTACCTTTGGACTGACCAGTAACGTCTACCAGCTGGCCTGCAGTGAAGAGTTCAGCTTTGATCGAGTCGCCAGCCTGGAACTCGCCTTCTTCAAGGCGGAACTCCCAGACACCGCGACCAGCGGCAACGTTCGCTTTAGCGAAGTGACCTGCTTGAGCAGCAGTCACACGCGAAGCACGACGCTCGCCGACAGTGACTTGCACTGCACGGTAGCCATCGGTTTCTTCAGTCTTGAACTGGGTGACGCGATTCGGCTCGATCTCAATGACCGTGACCGGAATGGAGACACCTTCTTCGGTGAAAACGCGGGTCATACCGCATTTACGACCGACTACACCAATAGTCATGTTGTAACCTCATGAGTGTACGGGGCTTTCACCCGCTATGGCCGCCCATTTCAGAGCGTTACACGGACAAGACCGAAGTCTTAGCCGAGGCTGATCTGCACTTCCACACCTGCCGCGAGATCAAGCTTCATCAGCGCGTCAACGGTTTTATCCGTTGGCTGGACGATGTCCAGAACACGCTTATGAGTGCGAATCTCGTACTGGTCACGCGCGTCTTTGTTGACGTGCGGGGAGACCAGAACGGTGAAACGCTCTTTGCGGGTAGGCAGTGGAATTGGACCACGCACTTGTGCACCAGTACGTTTCGCGGTTTCCACGATTTCCTGGGTGGATTGGTCGATCAGGCGATGGTCGAAAGCCTTCAACCTGATACGGATTTGCTGATTTTGCATTGGATTTCAGACTCCAGGCTGTTCCCAACGGACGCACTACGCCCGCTAAAAGGAGGCGTGATTCTATAGACGCCCCAATTTAGTGTCAACCCAATAAAAAAAACCCCCGCTGAGCGGGGGTTTTTTCAATCGGTCGAGTGATTACTCGATGATTTTGGCTACGACGCCGGCGCCGACGGTACGACCGCCTTCACGGATAGCGAAGCGCAGACCGTCTTCCATTGCGATGGTCTTGATCAGAGTGACAGTCATCTGAATGTTGTCACCTGGCATTACCATTTCAA
>Ga0207696_1000117_pt1 | contig 148004 bp, 126 predicted proteins | sample KBSS54metaG_FD_184403 | JGI IMG/M metagenome (GOLD analysis project Ga0207696, IMG submission 184403) | Switchgrass rhizosphere microbial communities from Kellogg Biological Station, Michigan, USA - KBS S5-4 metaG (SPAdes) (version 2) | ecosystem: Host-associated > Plants > Roots > Rhizosphere... | reverse complement strand
CGTTCGGCCATGCCTTCGGCTACCGCTTCCCCGGTGAACACGGCAGCTTCGACCTGATCTTCTATGGCCAGGACGGCCAACCCGGCGGCGACGGCTACAACGCTGACCTGGGCAACTGGGAATAAGGGCGATGCACAGGGCCCGGGGCTTCACACTGCTGGAAATGCTGGTGGTGATCGTGCTGATCGGTGTGGCCGCGGGGTTGGTGGGCTATGGCCTGCAGCGCGGGCTGCACAGCGCCAGTGAGCGCAAGGCCGTGGTGCAGATCGTCGAAGCCCTGCGCGCTACCCGCGTGCGCGCCATCGTCACGGGGCAGCCGGCACGCACGCGTTTCGACCTTCAGCAGCGTGTGTTTGAAGCACCCGGCAAACCCGCAGCCGCATGGCCCGCGGACCTCAACCTGCAACTGCACACCGCCGCCGACCTGGGCGCTGCCTTTGAGTTCTACCCCGACGGCGGTGCCAGCGGTGGCCACCTGTTGCTCAATGACGGCGCCCGGCGCTGGCGCATCGATGTGTCCTGGCTGACCGGTACCGTGCAATTGCAGGCAGTGCGATGAAGTTGCAGCAGGGCTTCACGCTGCTGGAAATGCTCGCGGCGCTGACGGTACTTGCGCTGTGCAGCGCCGTGTTGCTGGTGGCCTTCGGGCAAGCAGCACGGTCGCTCAAGCAGGTGCAGGCCAGTGACCGTCTGAGTGCCGCGGCACGCTCGATTCTCGACGAGGAAGCTGATGGACCATTGCAGCCCGGCAGCCGCGACGGCACCTGGGCGGGTGGCATCCGCTGGCACCTGGATATTCGCGGGTTGCCGGTGGCGGCGAACCGCTTGCGCCTGTTTCAGCTCGACGTGCGGGTGCGCGAAGGCCAGCGCCAAGCGCGCTTCGGTACCCTCAAGGTGCTCGGCCCGGAGGCGGCGCAATGAAAGCGCGGCAACGGGGTTTCACCTTGCTGGAAATACTGCTGGTATTGAGCCTGCTGGGGGTGCTGCTGGCGCTGGTGGCCGGGGCGATCCTGGGCGCCAACCGCGCCGTGGCCAAGGCGGAACATTACACCGAGCGCCTGGACGAGGTGCGTGCGGCCCAGGCCTTCCTGCGCCGCGCGGTTGGCCAGGCCTTGCCCCTGGACGATGGCCAGCAGCGGGTGTTCGTCGGCAGCGAGCAAGCCATGGCGTTCATGGCGCCACTGTCAGCGAACCTGGGTGGGGGCATTTATTGGCACACCCTGAGCCTGCACGGCCAACGCCTGGAAGTGGCCATTACCCAGGGCGGTCAAGCCTGGGGCGAGCCCCAGGTGTTGCTGCACCAGGTGCGCGGGCTGCACTTGAGTTACCGCGGCTATTCACCCAAGGGGCAGTTGAGCGACTGGCTGGCCACCTGGCCATGGCCAGGGCGCTTGCCCCGCGCCGTGCGTATCGATGCGCAACTGGGCGGCCCGGTGCCGTGGACCGTCGAAAGCGTGACCCTGCGCCTGGACCTGTCGACGGTGGCCGGGGAATGACGCGACAGAAGGGCGTGGCGCTTTTGCTGGTGCTGTGGGTGCTGGCGCTGCTGAGTATTCTGCTCGCCGGGCTGGCGGGCTGGGTGCAATTGGAAAGCCGCCAGGCCCTGTGGCAGCGCCAGCACACCGAAGCGCTGCTGGCGGCCGAGGCCGGAGTCAACCTGGCCGTGGTCAGCCTGACCGACCCGGCGCAGCAGCGTGCCTGGGCCGCCGATGGCCGTGCCCATGAACTGGCCTTCGAGCGCGCACGGGTGCAGGTCAGCGTGGTCAGTGAACGCGGCAAGCTTGACCTCAACGCTGCCAGCACCGCCGATGTGGTGCGCCTGCTGCAGGCCTGTGGCGGCGCTGCTCAGGCACGTGCGCTGGGGGCGGCGCTGGACCAGCGTCGGGGCAACGGCCAGCCGCCGTTGCGGGTGCTGGAAGAGTTGCGCCAGTTGCCGGGCATGACCCAGGCGTTGTTCGCTTGCGCTGCCCCCCAGGTGACGCTGTGGAGTGGCCAGGAAAGCCCCGACCCGGCCCTCGCCACACCCTGGCTGCGGCGTGCCCTTGGCCTGCCCAGCCTGAACATCAGCGGCGCCGAGCCCGGCCCGATCCTTACCTTGACCAGCGTCGCACAGTTGCCCGGAGGCTTCAGCGCGGCACTGGTCGTGACCCTGTTACTCAACCCGTCCACGGAGGGGGCCCGACCGTATCGGGTCCTGCATTGGCAAGAATGAACCTGAACACGCTCTACGCCGATGGGCGCGCCGCGCTGCATCGCCGCTGGCACGCCAGCCCCGCCCAGCGCCTGTGGCAAGCCTGGCGCGATGAACTGCTGGGCGTGCTGCCGCCTGCCTGGCGCGCGCGGTTATCGGGCAGCGCACCCTTGCAGGTACTGCACTGGCCGTTGGAACAACCGGTCACTGACAGCGTGCCGCGGCTGCTGGTGCTGCCGCGCGGCGAGGCGCTGGTGCAGACCCTGACCCTGCCCCTGGCGGCCGCCCGTGACCTGCAGACGGTGCTGGGTTTCGAGTTGGACAGGTACACCCCCTATCGGGCCGACCAGGTGCACTTCTGCGCCCAGGTGCTGGGGCAGGGCGGTACCAGCGTCAAGGTGCGCCTGGTGGTGATTGTGCGTGAGCGCCTGGAGCAGATTCTGGCAACCTGCGCCGGCATCAACCTGCACGGCATCGACGTCCGCGACGGCGAACGCCTGGGTGTCGACCTGCTGCCCGAGGCCCTGCGCCCGCGGCGGGCCCGCGGTGGGCGTTTCAACCAGGGCCTGCTGTTGGCCTGCGCTGCGCTGTTGCTGACGCTGATGGTGCTGTGGCTGCAATCGCGCGAAGCCCTGTTGATCGAGATGCAGGCGCAGGTGCACCAGCAACAGGCGCAGATCAGCCAATTGCAGCAAGTGCGCCAGACCCTGGCCAACACCCAGGGCGCGGCCCAGTACCTGATTCAGCGCAAGGCCGCGCAGCCGGCGCTGGCCAGTGTCATCGCCGACCTCAGCCACTGCCTGCCTGACGGCACCTGGCTTGAGCAGTTGGAAATCAACGACAGCGGCGAAGTGGCGCTGTCCGGCCAGAGCACCCGTGCCAGTGCCCTGATCGGCCAGTTGAAGCAGTGCCACACCTTGGATGACCCACAGTTCCAGGGCGTCATACAGCCCGACAGCGACAGCGGCAAGGACCATTTCGCCTTGCGCGCGCACCTGCATCAGGAGGCTGCCCATGAAGCGCGCGCTGACTGAACGTGAACGCCGCGGCGCGGCCTTGATCGCCTTGGGCGTGGTGCTGGCCGGGTTGTACTGGCTGCTGGTGCAGAGCTGGTTCACCGGCCCATTGAGTGATATCGACGGGCAGATCCAGCAACTGCGTGAACAGCAGCAACGCTATGCCGGGCAATTGGCACTGCGCCCGCTGCTGGATAAACAGTTGCAGCGTGCCCGTCAGGATCCGGCCAGCAGCACCAGCCTGCTGCCCGGCGATGACCCCAGCGCCGTGGCTGCCGACCTGATGCAGCGCATAGCCGACCTGATCAAGGCCAAGGCCACCCAGGGTGCCGGCTGCACCCTGACCCAGCGCATGCCTATCACCCCGGAGCAGGACAGCGCCCAGCCGTACCGCCAGGTGAAGGTCAGCCTGACGTTGGAGTGCGGTATCGAACCGTTGATGGCCTTGTTGCACACCCTGGAATTCCACCGGCCGTTCCTGTTCGTCGATGCCCTTAGCGTGCGCCGTGCCAGCAACGCGCCGGCCACCGGAGGTGCCGGGCGCCTGACCGTGCACCTGCTGGTGCGTGGCTACCTGCCCAAGGCCACTGCCGCCCAGGAGGCCCCATGAAACTGACCGTGAGCCCGGTGCGTGCGGGGCTGTTGCTGGTGGTTGGCGGCCTTGCTTTGGCCGCAGGGGCGGTGCTCAGTGGCGCCGGTCGCGACCCGGGTTGGTTGCCGCCAGCCGCAGCCCGGCCCCCGGTCGCCAGCAAGAACACCACGGCCCAGCCATTGCCCGTGGTTGAACTGAACAGCCTGGCAGACGCCTGGCAAAAACCCCTTTTCAGCACCGATCGCAGCCCCGATCAGACCGTCCAGGGGCCTAGCGCCGACCTGGCCGGCCTGGTGCTCACCGGGGTAATGATCAATGGCGACCTCAAGCTGGCCTTGCTGCGCGACGCCAGCGGCCACGGCCTGAAAGTCGCCGAAGGCCAGGCCCTGCCCAATGGCTGGACCTTGCAACAGCTTTCCCCCCTGGCGGCGCAGTTCAGCCGCCAGGGCCAAACCCGCAGCCTGCGCTTGCCGGCGCCGCGTCTCCCAGCCCCTTCACGCGCGGCCATGCTCACGCTGCCGCCGGTAACCGCACCATGAAATTCCTTGCCACTGGAGTCACCCCGTTGCGCACCCCCTTGCTTTGCCTGGCCACCGCCGTCGCCCTCGGCGGCTGTGCGACCTCGCCTAACCACCCCTTTGAAAATGACCCGGGCCTGATGCATGAAGCCCTCAACGGCACCGGCGATCAGCGTCAGCCCGTGGTCGAGCAGGCGCCGGCCATGCCCGCCAGCAACAGCGGCCCGGTGGCGCCGCAACGGCAGATCATCAATGGCAGCCAGCGCTTCGTGCGCCCACCTGCGGCGGCAAAGGGTGGTAGCGACGAGGGCGGTGGCGACATCGTGTTCAACTTCACCAACCAGCCCATCGAGGCGGTGATCAACACGGTGATGGGCGACCTGCTGCACGAGAACTACAGCATTGCCCAGGGCGTGAGCGGTGATGTCAGCTTCTCCACGTCCAAGCCGGTGAACAAGAAAGAAGCGCTGTCGATTCTGGAAACCCTGCTGTCGTGGACCAACAACGCCATGATCCGCCAGGGCAACCGCTACGTGATCCTGCCAGCCGCCCAGGCCGTGGCCGGCAAGCTGGTGCCTGAAATGACCGTGTCGCAGCCGTCCAACGGCCTGTCGGCGCGGCTGTACCCGCTCAAGTACATCTCGGCCACCGAGATGCAGAAACTGCTCAAGCCGTTCGCCCGCGACAACGCCTTCCTGTTGGTGGACCCCTCGCGCAACGTGCTGAGCCTGGCCGGCACCCCGGAAGAGCTGGCCAACTACCAGGACACCATCGACACGTTCGATGTCGACTGGCTCAAGGGCATGTCCATCGGCGTCTACGGCCTGCAGCGCGCCTCGGTGGCCGAGTTGATGCCGCAACTGCAGAAAATGTTCGGCCCCGACAGCGGCATGCCACTGGCGGGCATGGTCAAGTTCCTGCCCAACGAACGCACCAACTCGGTGGTGGCCATCTCGGCCCAGCCTGAGTACCTGCGCGAAGTAGGCGACTGGATCAAGACCATCGACGAAGGGGGCGGCAACGAGCCGCAGATGTACGTGTACGACGTACGCAACATGAAGGCCACCGACCTGGCCAAGTACCTGCGGCAGATCTACGGCAACGGCCAGATCAAGGACGACAGCGCGGCCAAGGTCGCCCCTGGCCTGCGCACCACTACCTTGTCATCGCTCAATGGCAGCAACAGTTCGGGCATTGGTTCAACCGGCACCACGGGGCTGACCAGCACCGGTACCCAAGGGCTCAGCGGCGGCAATTCGCTGAACAACAACTCGATGCAGAGCGGCGACGACGACAGCGACGGCGACGACCAGCAGGACGACAGCGCCGCCAGCGCTACGACCGGCGGCCAGCAGAAGAGCCTGGACGACAGCACCCGCATCACCGCGCAGAAAGCCAGCAACCAGTTGCTGGTGCGCACGCGGCCGGCCCAGTGGAAAGAGATCGAGTCGGCCATCAAGCGTCTCGACAACCCGCCCATGCAGGTGCAGATCGAAACACGCATTCTGGAAGTGAAGCTCAGCGGTGAACTGGACCTGGGGGTGCAGTGGTACCTGGGCAAGCTGGCCGGCAACTCTTCCAGCACCACCGTGGCCAACACCAGCGGCAGCCAAGGCGCATTGGGCGGTGGCGGGGCAGGGTTGGGGTCGACCGATTCGCTGTTCTACTCGTTCGTCAGCAGCAACCTGCAAGTGGCCCTGCATGCGCTGGAGACCACCGGCCGCACCCAGGTGCTGTCGGCGCCGTCGCTGGTGGTCATGAACAACCAGCAAGCGCAGATTCAGGTGGGCGACAACATTCCCATCAGCCAGACCACGGTCAATACCAGCACCTCCGACACCACCCTGAGCAGCGTCGAATACGTGCAGACCGGCGTGATCCTCGACGTCACCCCGCGCATCAACCCGGGCGGCCTGGTGTACCTGGACGTGCAGCAGCAGGTCAGTGATGCGGACACCAGCAGTGAAACCACCACCCAGACCAACCCGAATATTTCTACCCGTTCGGTGTCGACCCAGGTGGCGGTGCAGAGTGGTCAGACCGTGTTGCTGGGCGGGTTGATCAAGCAGGACAACAGCGAAACCGCCTCCAGCGTGCCCTACCTGGGCCGCATCCCGGGCCTGCGCTGGTTGTTCGGCAGCACCACCAAGTCCAAGGACCGCACCGAGCTGCTGGTGCTGATCACGCCACGGGTGGTCACCAGCAACAGCCAGGCGCGCCAGGTGACCGATGACTATCGCCAGCAGATGCAACTGATCAAGCCCTGACCTCCGGGCGCTTGCTGGCTGCGTCGTTACGGTGCTGCATGGGCCGCGTAGCAGCGGACCTGGCCGCGTCGGCGGTACACGCGGTGTGCCTGATGCAGCGCGGCGTTTGTGACGCGGCCGGGTCCGCTGCTACACCTGTGGGAGTGGCGGGGCGGTGTCGATCATGCGGCGTACCTTGTTGACCAGTTCGCTGATCTGGAACGGCTTGGTCACCATGTCCATGCCATGGCCGAGGAACTGTTGGCGGCTGACGGCGTTTTCGGCGTAGCCGGTCATGAACAGCACCGGCAGCTCAGCACGGTGGTGGCGGGCGATGTCGGCCAGGTCGCGGCCGCTCATGTGTGGCAAGCCAACGTCGGTCAGCAGCAGGTCGATGCTGGGGTCGCTGTGCAGCAACTGCACGGCGTGGTGCACGTCCTCGGCCTGGGTGCAGCGGTAACCGCTGTCCACCAGCACCTCGGTAACGAACAGGCGCACTGCCGCCATGTCTTCCACCACCAGGATGTGTTCGCCATGGCCGCTGTGGGCCTGGGGCAGGGGCACGCTGTCCTGCAGGTCGGCGTCCTGGCCGGCCGGCAGCAGCAAGGTGACTTCCGTGCCATGGCCGACCACGCTGCGAATGCGCACGTCACCGCCGGACTGGGCGGCGAACCCATAGATGGTCGACAACCCCAGCCCGGTACCCTGGCCCAAGGGCTTGGTGGTGAAGAAGGGGTCGAAGACCTTGCCGATCACCCCATGCTCGATACCCACGCCATCATCCTGCACGCTCAGTACCACGTAAGCGCCGTCGGCCAGTTTCAGGTCGCCGTGGGAATGGGCAGCGAAGGTGCTCACGCGAACGTGGCCGCCGCTCGGCAGGGCGTCGCGGGCGTTGATGACCAGGTTCAATACCGCGCTTTCCAGCTGGATAGGATCGACCAGGGCGATGGCCGCCTTGCTGGTCAGGTCCAGCTCAAGCTGAATACGCTCGCCCATGGTGCGGCGCAGCAGGTCTTCCAGAGACAGGATGTGTTCATTGACGTCGGTGGCGCGGGTGTCCAGCGGCTGCTGGCGGGCGAAGGCCAGCAAGCGGTGGGTCAGCGCCGCGGCGCTGGTGGCCGAGCCCAGGGCCGCGTCGGTATAGCGCAGCACGGCATCGTTACGACCTTCGCTGATACGTTTCTTGATCAGCTCCAGGCCCGTGATGATGCCCGTCAGCAGGTTGTTGAAGTCGTGGGCGATGCCGCCGGTCAGTTTGCCCAGGGCGTCCATCTTCTGCGCTTGCAGCAACTGCGCTTCAGTACGGGCGCGCTCGGCCACTTCTTTGGCCAGCTGATCGTTGGCGCTGTCCAGTTCCTGACGGTGCGAGCGCTCGCGCTGGCGGTGCTCGGTGACGTCCTCGACGAACACCAGGCTATGCCCCGGGGTGCGGTAGGGGCTGATCTGCCATTCGGTCTCGCGCAACTGCCCGTCGACGCGCATGTTCAGGGTGCCGCGCCAGCGCTCGCCGATGGCCAGGCGCAGGCGCAGTTCGTTCAGCACGTCGTCCTGGTCGGCCGCGAAGCAGTGCTGCAGCCGCTCACTGCCGTGGTTGTCCTGGATCAGGTCGGTGAAGGCCTGGTTGCATTCCACCACATCGAGCGTGGCGTCCATTACCGCGATGGGCGCGGCAATGTTGACGAAGATCTCGCGGAACCGCGCCTCGCTCTCGCGCAGCGCGTGTTCGGTGTCGCGCACCCGCAGCAGGGTGCGCAGGGTGGCCAGCAGCACGTCCGGGTCCACGGGGTGAATCAGGTAGGCGTCGGCACCGTTGTCCAGGCCGGTGATGATGTCACCGGTCTGGATCGACGCCGCCGACACGTGGATCACCGGCAGCAGCGCCGTGCGCGGGTCGGCGCGCAGTTGGCGGACGATGTCGAAGCCGCTCATGTCAGGCAGGTTGACGTCCAGGATCAGCGCGTCAAAGCTCTGCGCGGCGATCAGCGCCAGGCCTTCGGTGCCGGTGCCGGCCTCCTGCAGCCGATAGCCATGACGCTCCAGGCGCCGCCGCAGGGCATAGCGGGTGGCGCTGTTGTCATCGACGATCAGCAGGCTGGGTTCATCCTTCATCAGCAGTGTCCTGGGCCATGGCCAGCGGAATGATCACATAGAAGGTCGAGCCCACGCCCGGCTCACTGGTGACGCCGACCCGGCCGCCCAGCAGCGCGGCAAAGCGCTTGCACAGCGACAGCCCCAGGCCGGTGCCGCGCAAGCGCTTCTGCAAAGGCGAGTCCACCTGGCTGAAGTCTTCGAACAGGGTATCGTGCAGCTCGGGGGGGATACCGATGCCAGTGTCACTGACGGCGAAGCGTACCTCGCGTTCGTTCTCAAGGCTGGCAGAGATGCGCACGTAGCCGCGTTGGGTGAATTTCAGCGAGTTGGAAATGAAGTTGCGCAGGATCTGCGCCAGCTTCTTGTCATCGCTGTACAGCCGCGGCAGGCCCACCGGCTCTTCGAATATCAGGTCCACCTGGGACATGTCGACGATGGGCCGGAACATGCCGCGCAGCGCCGAGAACAGGTCGAACATGTCGAACCAGGCCGGCGAAATGCTGATGCGGCCGGCTTCGATCTTGGCCAGGTCCAGCAGGTCGTCGACCATGTCGCTGAGCTCGCGCGCCGCGCCGCTGACGAACGCCACCTGCTTGTGCTGCTCGGGGCTCAAGGGCCCGTCCAGCTCGTCACTGAGCAGGCTGGCGATGCTCAGGATCGAGCCCAGCGGGGTGCGGAACTCATGGCTCATGTACGACAGGAAACGGCTTTTCAGGTCCGAGGCCTGGCGCAGCTCATCGGCCTGGTTGTCGAGTTCGCCATACAGCGCCAGCACGCCCTGGTTGGTTTCTTCCAGTTCGACGCGCAAGGCCTGTGCTTCGCTTTCCAGTTGAGCGATCCGCGCCTCGTAGGCGGCGTTGGAAAGGGTGGGAAGTTCAGGCATTGGGCAGCTCCAGGGTAATGACCAGCACGGTAACATCGTCGCGCCCACGACAGAAGTCGCGGTGCAGTACCGTGGCGATCACCGCGGGGTGGCGGAAAATCAGGCCTGGGTAGTCGCGCAGGTTCCAGCGCGATTGCAGGCCATCGCTGTACAGAATCAGGCACTGGCCGCTGACCTGAGCATAGTCGAAGCCCTGGGCCTTGCGGTATTGGCCACCGACGATGCCAGGGTGCGAGGCCAGCCCGCGGCTGCGGTCAGGGGCCAGCAGGCTGGCGCCGATGTTACCGATGCCAATGAAGTCCAGCCGGTCGGCCTTGGGGTCGAACTGCGCCACGGCGACGGCGCCGCCACGGGTGCCGTTCATGGCCTGGTGCATGTCTTCCAGCAACACTACCGGGCTGGCAAACGGCGCCTGGGCGAACGCACGGGTGCCCGCGCGTGCAGCGCGTTCGGCGTCTTCACCATGGCCCAGGCCGTCGATGACCACGGCACTGATGCCTTGGCCGCTGATGTGCACCTGGAAGGCATCGCCACAGGCCGGGTCGTCATGCAGCGAATGCTGGCTGACACCTACTGGCAGGTCCGCGGCCTTGTCCCCCTTGCGCCAGAAGCGCGCCAGCAGCACCGCGCCACGCTCGTCGGCGTACATGTCGAACACCTGGGCCTGGCGGTCGATGGCGCCCAGGCCGATGCCCTGGGTGCCGCCGGTGGAAAAGCCGTCGGTCAGGCAGGCGCTGCGGTCGAAGCCGGCGCCGCGGTCCACGGCGATGACTTCCACCCCGGCGCCTTCAGGGCGGGGCAGGGTGCGCAGGTGCAACTCGCCACGGCTGGCGTGCTTGAGGATATTGCTGCACAGCTCGGTGACCACCAGGGCCACCCGGCCGGCGTCGGTTTCGTCGAAGCCCAGGTGTTCGGCCAGCCGCTGCGCGGTGCGCCGGGCATGGCCGATCTGGCTGTTGTCTTCAATCACCAGGACCTGGGTGAGGGCACTCGGGAACGTCATGTCCATCGCGTAATGGTCACCCGTGTGCCCGCGCCCGGCGCGGTGTCCAGCTCGAAGTCGTCCACCAGCCGGCGTGCGCCGGTGAGGCCCAGGCCCAGGCCGCCGCCCGACGTCCAGCCATCGGTGAGGGCCAGCTTGATGTCGGGGATGCCGGGGCCTTCATCGCGGAAGGTCAGGCGCAGGCCGGTACGGCCGTTCTGCTCGACGATCTGCCAGTCCATGTCGCCACCGCCGCCATACACCATGGTGTTGCGCGCCAGTTCGCTGACCGCCGTCACCAGCTTGGTCAGGTCGATCAGGCGCATGCCGCAGTCGGTGCACAGCTTGCGGGCGGTCTGGCGGGCCAGCACCACGTCCTGTTCGATGCGTACCGGTTGGGTGCCGCTGGAGAGGACAGTCATTGGGCTTCCACTCGTTCGCGCAGCAGTTTCATGCCGCGCTCCACGTTCAGCGCGGTGCTGACGCCGGGCAGGGTCAGGCCCAGCTCCACCAGGGTGATGGCCACGGCGGGTTGCATGCCGACCAGTACCGTCTCGGCGTCCATGATGCGTGACAGGCCGGAGATGGTGCCGATCATGCGGCCGATGAACGAATCGACGATGTCCAGGGCAGAGATATCGATCAACACACCACGAGCCGAAGTGCGGCTGATGCGCTCTGACAGGTCGTCCTGCAACGTCAACGCCAACTGGTCATGCATGTCGACCTGAATGGTGACGAGCAGGAAGCTGCCCATTTGCAGAATAGGGATGCGATCCATAGGCTCAGACCGCCTTGCTGACGGTCACGCCCAGGCGGCGCAGGGCCAGGGCCAGGGCGTCGGCCAGGTTGGCCTTGGTGACCACACCTTGCAGGTCCAGGCCCAGGTGCACGATGGTCTGGGCGATCTGCGGGCGCACGCCGCTGATGATGCAGTCGGCACCCATCAGGCGAATGGCGGTCACGGTCTTGAGCAGGTGCTGGGCCACTAGGGTGTCGACGGTGGGTACGCCGGTGATGTCGATGATGGCGATTTCCGAACCGGTGTCGACGATGCGTTGCAGCAGCGACTCCATCACCACCTGGGTGCGCTGGGAGTCCAGGGTGCCGATCATCGGCAGCGCCAGCACGCCTTCCCAGAGCTTGACCACTGGGGTGGACAGTTCCAGCAGTTCTTCCTGCTGACGCTTGATCACGGCCTCGCGGGACTTCTGGAAGGTACGGATGGTATGCATGCCCAGGCCGTCCAGCAATTCGGAGATTTCCCAGAGCTGCTCGGCCAGGGTGGCGGGGTTGGCTTCGAATTCACGTTGCAGCAGGCCGAACAGCGGGCCCTTGAGGGAGAAGATGAACGCGGCGGTCTGCTGTGAGTCCTGGCCGGCGAGGGCACGGCTGTGCGACAGTTTTTCAAGAAACTGGCGGGCAGGTTCCCAGTTGCTGCCGCCCAGGTTTTTCGAATCACCGTTCTGCGAACCCTGTACCACCAGGCTGAGGAATTCGCCACATTGCTGGCGTACTTCGTCGTCCTTGAGGTGGCGGGTGGCACCGCTGGTTTCCAGGTCCTTGAACCACTGGCCGACCAGGTCGGCGTGGGACTTGTTCAGGGCGTCCAGGGTACGTTGCTGCAGTGCTGCCATGTGCGTGTGCTCCTCGGTGTTTTCTACTCGGTGGGGCGCCTTCGCGCCGCACAGATTATTAGTCAAACAGTGACAATAGGGTGGGAAATTAGTTGTGCGGGTGAAACTTAATTTCTGGCGGCCGGGGTAGCCCTGCAGTCGATTCATCTGAAGTGCCGTTCAGATAGGCCTGCAGGCCCTCCAGCAATGCGTCGAACACCACGCGACAGCGCGGGGTGTGACGCAGGTCTTCGTGCATCGCCAGCCAGGTGTCCAGGGGCAGGCTGAACTCGCCGGGCAGCACCCGGACGAGTTGTGGGTCACGGTGCGCCAAGGGTACCTGGCATACGCCCAGCCCGGCTCCGGCGCGCAGCATTGCCAACTGCGCCAGGTCGCTGTCGCTGCGCAGGCTGAAATGCTGGCGGCGCCATTGGCCGATGGCCTCGCTGGCCGCGCGCAGGAACGGGGTTTGCTGGTCGAAGCCGATCAGCGCATGGTGGAGCAGGTCATCGAGGGTGGCCGGCGTGCCCCGGGCATGCAAGTAGCGGGCATGGGCGTGCAGGCCCAGTTCGACGCTGCCCAGGTGGCGAGCGATGAGCGCTTCCTGTCGCGGTGCGGTCATGCGCACGGCGATGTCTGCCTCGCGGTTGAGCAGGTCTTGCACCTGGTTGCTCAGCACCAGTTCGATCTTCAACGCCGGCCACCGGGCTTGTAGAGCCGTGATGATCGGCGGTAGCACCTCGGAGCCGATGATTTCGCTGCTGGTCAGGCGCACGGTCCCCCTGACCTCGCCCTGGCTGTGCGCCGCGCGCTTCATGGCGCTGGTGCTGGCCAGCATGGTCTCGGCATAGGGTTTGAGCGCCAGCCCCGCCTCGGTGGGCAGCAAGCCGGCCGGGGCGCGGGTGAACAGTGTTATGCCCAATTGTTGCTCCAGCGCGGCCACATGGCGGCCCACGGTAGGCTGAGCCACGCCCATGGCGCGGGCTGCGGCGGATAGCGAGCCATGGCGCAGCACGCCGAGGTAAGAGCGGTAGAGGTCCCAACTGATATCGAAGTCCATGCATGAATGTATAGCGATGCCACGGTTTTGAACAATTCTGTTTTGCTGATTCAGCCACCAGAATGGTGCTATCCATCAGCGGAGTATCACCCATGAATGACAAAACAGCCTTGGTACTGGGGGCCACGGGCGGTATCGGTAGCGAGATGGTGCGCCAGCTGGTGGCTGCGGGATGGCGTGTTCGCGCCCTGCATCGCCACCCACCGGTGTCGGCAGGCCCCGTGCATTGGGTGGCGGGCGACGCCATGCACCGTGAGGCGGTGCTGGCGGCGGCGCGGGGTTGTTCGGTCATTGTGCATGCCGTCAACCCGGCGGGGTATCGCGGCTGGGGCCGACTGGTGCTGCCCATGCTCGATAACACGGTGGCTGCGGCGACAGCCCAGGCGGCCACCGTAATCCTGCCAGGTACCCTTTACAACTTTGGCCCGGACAGCTTTGCACAGCTACGGGAAAACAGCCCTCAGCGCCCGCATAGCCGCAAAGGTGCCATCCGGGTGAGGATGGAACAGCGCCTGGCGGATGCCACTGGGCAGGGCGTGCGGGTGATCATCGTGCGTGCCGGGGATTTTTTCGGGCCTTCGGCGGGCAACAACTGGTTCTCCCAGGGGCTGGTGAAGCCGGGGCGCCAAGTCAGCCGGGTGAATGTGCCGGGTGTGGTGGGACACCAGTGGGCCTACATTCCGGATGTGGCATGCACGATGATGGCGCTGCTGGCGCGGCGGGAGCGGTTGGTGCCTTTCGCGGTGTACCACATGGCTGGGCACTGGGATGCGGACGGGCAACAGATGGCCCAGGCGATCGTGCGGCGGGTGACCTGGCGCGGTGTCAGGGCGCCGTTGGTCAAGCGGTTTCCGTGGTGGCTGGTGTGCCTGGCGGCCCCCTTTGTCGAGACGTTCCGCGAGTTGTGGGAGATGCGTTACCTGTGGCGTGAGCCGGTACGCATGGGCAATGAGCGGTTGCTGGCGGAACTGGGCGCTGAGCCGCACACCCCTCTGGATGAGGCCATCGAGACCACCCTGCTGGGATTGGGATGTTTCCCCGCAGAAGCCCCATAGCGGCAATTGTCGGTTGTGGGAGCCTGCTGCTGCACGGCGTTCGTGACGTGGCCAGGTCCGCTGCAGGACCGGGCGCAAGCCCGGGAAGCAGACGACGCGGTCCGCTTCCCGAGCCCCGCTGGGGCCCGCCGAGAAGACCTCAGCCCAGCGGCGGGGTGCGCAGGGGGATCTGGCGTTTGCTGCCGGTGGCCTCGAACGCCGACGCCAGGCGCAGCAGCGCCGAGTCGTCATAGGCACGGCCGGCGAACGTCAGGCCCACCGGCATGCCGATGTCGGCCATCACGCCCATGGGCACGGTCACCGTGGGCACGCCCAGGTGGCGGATGGCGAGGTTGCCGTTGGCCACCCACACGCCATTGCTCCAGGCGATGTCCGCCGAGGCCGGGTTGACGTCAGCGTCGGCCGGGCCCACGTCGGCCACGGTGGGGAACAGCACGGCGTCGAGCTTCAGGGTGGTCATCCAGTCTTCCAGGTCGATGCGCCGGGTCTGCTCCAGGCCCCGCAGCCCGTCCGGCAGCGTCGGGATCTGGTCCCACGGGGTGATGCCGCGCTCGGCCATGCGCACGTACTCGTCCATGCCGGCCGCCAGGTCGCCCTCACGGTTAGGCAGGGTGCCGGGGTCGTGGGGGAAGATCTTTGGCCCGTCCACGTCCTTGAGCCGGTTCAGTGCGGGGTCGCCGTTGGCCTGCAGGAAGTCATCGAATGCCCAGGCGCTCAGGTCCCATAGTTCATGGTGCATGAACTCGGGCGACACCAGCCCGCGGGTGAATACCGTCGGCGCACCGGGGCGGTCGCCTTCGCAATTGGAGACCAGCGGGAAGTCGACTTCCACCACCTCGGCACCGGCCGCTTCCAGGGCTCGGCGTGCCTGCTGCCACAGGTCGATGACACTGGCGCGGGTGTGGATGCGCTGGCCGGTGGGCCCGCCGATGCCCGGTGTTTCAGCGGTGCCTGCCTCGGGGTCGGCGTTGATGAACATGCGCGGCACGCCGAGGCGCTTGCCCGCCAGCGCCGCCGGCTGCGCTGCCAGGGCCGGGTAGCTGGCCGGGCGTACCGAGCTGACGCTGGGGATAGGCACCCAGGGTTGCAGGCGCCACAGGTCGCCGCGGGTGTCGGGGTCTTCGGCCACCACCACGTCCAGGACTTCCAGCAGGTCGGCCATGGTGCGGGCGTAGGGCACGACCACGTCCATGGTCGGCGTGAGCGGCCAGTTGCCGCGCACCGAGATCACCCCGCGTGAGGGGGTGTAGGCGCACAGGCCGTTGTTGGAGGCCGGGCCACGGCCGCTGGACCAGGTTTCCTCGGCCAGGCCGAAGGCGGCGAAGCTGGCGGCGGTGGCGGTGCCGGCACCGTTGGACGAGCCCGAGGCGAACGGCGCGGTCAGGTAACCAGCGTTATAGGGGCTTTCGGCGCGGCCATAAACGCCACGCTGCATGCCGCCATTGGCCATGGGCGGCATGTTGGTCTTGCCCAGGCAGATGGCGCCGGCCGCCCGCAGGCGCTCGATGGTGAAAGCGTCGCGGTAGGCCACCAGGTGGGCGAAGGCCGGGCTGCCGGAGGCCGCGGTCAGGCCCTTCACCAGGTAGCTGTCCTTGGCGGTGTAGGGGATGCCGTCCAGCGGGCCGAGGGTTTCGCCGCGGGCGCGGCGGGCGTCCGAGGCCTGGGCTTCGGCCAGTGCCTGGGGGTTGCGCACCACCACGGCATTGAGCTCGCCATCGTAGGTGTCGATGCGCGCCAGGTACGCCTGCACCAGTTCCACGGCGGTGGTCTGGCCCGATTCCAGGGCGGCCCGCAACGGAGCGATGGAAACTTCGGTGACCTCGATCATGCGGGTACCACTGGCAGGAAGGCGGGGGTGTAGGTGTTCATAAGCAATTCTCGTCGCAGGGCGCGTGGGCCACAGGTTGGGTACAGACGACCTAAACGGCTATTTAACACCATGTTGCTCCCCGGGGCACCGGGGTCGATGGTGGAGCGGCGGTATGGCAGGGTAGAGTGTCGCAAGTCTGTAAACTCACGAGGGATTGCGATGTCAGCCGACCAGCCACGCTACGAACGGATTCTGCTCACCAACGACGACGGTATCGATGCCCCGGGGCTTGCGGTGCTGGAACACATCGCTGCGCAATTGGCCCGCGAGGTGTGGGTGGTGGCGCCCTTGCAGGACCAGAGCGGCACTTCCCACTCCCTGAGCCTGCACGCGCCGTTGCGGCTGAGCGAACAGGGCGAACGGCGCTTCGCCGTCACGGGCACCCCGGGAGATTGCGTGGCCATGGGCCTGGCTCACCTGCTCAAGGATAACCCGCCTGACCTGGTTCTCTCCGGGGTCAACCGGGGTGCCAACCTCGGGATCGAGACGGCCTACTCGGGCACCGTCGGCGCGGCCATGACCGGCATGCTGTTCGGTGTGCGCTCACTGGCCCTCAGCCAAGCCTTCAGCGACCGTGACGCCGTGCCATGGGCGGTCGCGCGCGAGCATGGCGCGCGGGTGGTTGCGCAACTGCTGGACATGGGCTGGCCGCAGGATGTGTGCTTGAACATCAACTTCCCCAGCACCACGCCCGATGCGGTGCGTGGCCTGAAGCTGACCCGCCAGGGCAGCGGGGTATTGAATGGTTTGTCCGTTCGTTCCGAAGTGGACCCGCGTGGTATCGGTTACCACTGGCTCAAGCTGGAACGCCATGGCCGCCCGGACCAGGACGGTACCGAGACGGCCGAACTGCGCGCCGGCCACATCACCGTGACCCCGCTGCAGTTCGAGCGCACCCACAGCAGCGCGTTGGCGGCGTTCCTTTGAGCGGCCCACACTTGGCCCGTGTCAGCCCTTGCGGCGCATCATCAGCAGGGCAATGACCACTGCCACCGCCGCCAGTGCGGTGGCAATCACCCCCACCGACCCCACGCCATAGTCACGAATGCCCACGCCGCCGACGATAGCCCCCAAGCCAATCCCGGCATTGGCCGCCGAGATGTTCAACGACGCTGCCAGCGCCTGGGCGCTACCCCCGGCCTGCATGACCCGCACCTGGCACACCGGAAACAGCGCGGTATAGCCGATGCCCCAGGCCACCAGCGCGGCCACCAGGCCCAGGTGGTTGGCTGCCAGGGGCACCACGGCCAGCATGCCCGCGCCCATCACCAGCAGGAACAGCACCATGGCTCCCAGGGGCCGCCGGTCCACCAGGCTGCCGCCCCACTGGTTGCCCAGCATGCCCACCGCGCCGAAGCCCATCAGCCACCAGCCCACCTGGCTGGGGGGAATGCCGGCCAGGCGCTCGAGCAGATCGGCCAGGTAGGTGTAGGCAGTAAACATGGCCGTGAAAGCCACGACCGACAGCAGCACATGCGCAAGGAAACGTGGCTGGCGCAAGATGGCGGTCTGCGGCGCTGCCTGGTCAGCCTTGGGTGAGGCGGGCAGGGCGGGCATCCGCCAGTGCATCAGCAGGGCGATCAGCAATGACACCCCGGCCAACACCCAGAAACTCCCCCGCCAGCCAATGCTGTCGGCCGCCACGGTGCCCAGCGGCACACCGAACACCAGTGCCGCGGAAATACCCAGGTAAACCTTCGACACGGCCTTGCCTTCGTTACCCGGGCCGGCCAGTTGCCCGGCCGTTTCGCTGGCTGTGCCCCAGAATACCGGCAGCCCGAGGGCGGGGATGAAGCGCGCCACCGCCATCATCCAGATGTTGGTGGACAGCGCCGCCAGCACGTTCGAGGCGGCGAACACCAGCAAGATCACCGTGAACAGTTGCTTGCGCGGCACATGGGCCAGGCGGGCGGTCAGCACCGGCCCGAATAGCATCACCGTGAACGCGAACAAGGTCACCACCTGGCCGGCCAGGGCGATGGAGATGTTCAGGTCGCGGGCCAGGGCTGGCAGCAGGCCGACGATCAGGAATTCGGTGGTGACGATGATGAACGCGGCCACCATCATGATCAGTATCGGCAGGCCCGTGTGTGAAGTAGCGGGGGCGGTAGGCGTGGCGTGGGCCAACGTGGGCGACGGCATGAACAGGGTACTCCAGTAATAGATTGGCCTAGGCTATTGGAGAATTTCGTGTTCATCTCTGGCATTTACGACTAGCTGATCTGAATCATATTCATTAATGAGGGTGCCGATGTATTCTTCTGAACGCCTCAAGGGCCTGGACGTGTTCGTCACCGTGGCGGACCTGGGCAGTTTCACCGCAGCCGCCGAGCGCCTGAACCTCACGGGTTCGGCGGTGAGCAAGAGCGTCGCGCGCCTCGAGGCCCGCCTGGGCACGCGGCTGTTCCAGCGCACCACACGGCGCCTCTCGTTGACCGAAGCCGGGCAGACCTTTTACCGCACCTGCGCCACCGTGTTGTCGGACCTGGAAGAAGTGGAGGGCGTGCTGGCCCTGGAACAGACCGAGCCCCACGGCAAGGTACGCATCGACCTGCCAGCGTCGTATGGGCGCCTGCATGTGCTGCCGCTGATTCTCGACTTCGTCCGCCAGCACCCCCGCTTGCAGCCTCACGTTTCATTCTCCGACCGCTTTGTGGACCCGGTTCACGAAGGGATCGACATCGTCGTGCGCCTGGGTGGTTCGGATGCCTGGTCATCGGCCGTGGGCCACCGTTTCTTCGGCACCCAACGGCTGATCTTCTGTGCCTCGGCCCAGTACCTGCGCGAGCACGGCACGCCGCTGTCGGCGCCTGACCTGGAGCACCACCAATGTGTGGGCTATGGCCAGAATGACGGCATGGTCAGCCCCTGGTACTTCAAGGGCAGCCAGCCGGGGGACCTGGAGCGACGCATCATGCACCCCCATGTGGCGGTGGGCGATGGTGAGGGTGAGGTGATGGCGGTGCTGGCCGGCCTGGGCATCGCCCAGTTGCCCACTTGGCTGGCGCAGAAGCACCTGGACAGCGGCGCCATGGTGGAAGTGCTGCCGCACCTGGCTACCGATGGCTTGCCCATGAACCTGGTATGGCTGAAAAGCCGCGAGAACCTGCCCAAGGTGCAGGCGTTGTTGTCCTACCTTGCCAAGCGCCTGACCCCTTCAGGCAGCCACCCTCCCAATGCAGAAGCGGGCTTGCCAGCAAGCATTTAAAGCCACACAGGTTCCCACAGGGGACATTTGACACCCTGCAAGCCACGTCATACGATGTCATACAAATCCACCGCTCTGCTGTCGAGTGGATCAATAAAAACAATAAAGGAAGCCGCAGCATGACAATCGATATCGGGCCCGCGCCCCAGTCGCAGGCCGCCCCGTCTGTGTCCCGCCCCCTCACCAGCCGCTACCGCTGGACCATCTGTGCCTTGTTGTTTGTCGCCATTGGCATCAACTACATCGACCGGCAGATGATCGGTATCCTCAAGCCCACCCTCACGGCGGACCTCAAATGGTCCGAGACCGACTACGCCACCATCGTGTTCTGGTTCCAGTGTGCCTACGCCATTGGCTTTCTGACGTTCGGGCGCATCATCGACAAAGTGGGCGTGCGCATCGGTTATGCCCTGGCCTTTACCGTGTGGACCCTGGCCAGCATCGGCCATGGCCTGGTGCAAGGGGTGACGCAGTTCGCCCTGGCGCGCTTCGCCCTGGGCTTTGGCGAATCGGGGAGTTTTCCCGCCAGCCTGAAAGCCGTGTCGGAGTGGTTTCCACAAAAGGAGCGCGCCCAGGCCACCGGTATCTTCAACGCTGGCACGGCCTTCGGCCCCATCGTCACCCCGCTGCTGGTGCCGGCCATCACGTTGGCCTGGGGCTGGCGCGCGGCGTTCATATCCATTGGCGTGGTCACCGCGCTGTGGCTGATCGCCTGGATGCTGATGTACCGCAGCCCGCAACAGCACGAGAAGGTCAGTGCCAAAGAGCTGGACTACATCCAGAGCGACACCGACCCATCGCTGCCGGTCGACGCTACCCCGGCGAAATTCTCCTGGTTCAAGCTGCTGACCTTTCGCGAAACCTGGGCCTACGCGGCCGGCAAGTTTCTCACCGACCCCATCTGGTGGCTGTACCTGTTCTGGCTGCCGGACTTCCTGGGCAAGACATACGGCCTGGACCTGAAGTCCTTCGGACCGCCCCTGATCGCGGTCTACCTGCTGGCTGACGTGGGGTCGGTGCTGGGTGGGTGGGGCTCGTCCCGGCAGTTGAAGAACGGGCGCAGCGCCAACGCGGCGCGCAAGACCACCATGCTGCTGTGCGCGTTGGCGGTGATCCCTATTGTTACCGCCCAGTTCGTCTCAAGCCTGTGGCTGGTGGTGGCAATCATCGGCCTGGCGGCGGCTTCGCACCAGGCGTGGTCGGCCAACCTGATGACCTTGCCTTCCGACCTGTTCCCGAAACAGGCGGTGGCGTCGGTGATCGGCATCGGCGGCACGGCGGGCGCCATGGGCGGCATGCTGATGACCACCTACAATGGCTACATTCTGGACGTGTTCAAGTCCTACCAGCCGATTTTCATCGTGGCCGGCAGTGCATACCTGGTGGCGATCGTCGTCATTCACCTGCTGACGCCGCGGCTCAAGCCGGTGGCGGCGGAGCGCCTGCTGCGAGGCTGAACGACCACCCCTGCCCGGTAAAACCGGGCAGGGGGCAGTGCGCTACCGTGATCAGGCCATCTCGGCCTTGAGCATGGCGATCTTGGTGTTGATGTTGTCCTGCGCTACCTGGGTCTTTTCCTTGGTCAGGTCGGCGACTTTCTTGTCCACGGCAGCCTGTTGGTCAGGCGTCATGGCGTTGTACTCGTCCTTGGTCACCCCCGTCAGTTCCTGGCGCATCTTCTCGGCGTCGCTTTCGTTCATGTACTCCTTGAACTGATCGCTGGCCGAGCTTGCGGTGCTGCTGGTGCTGCCAGTCAGGTCCGACGCGGCGACGGCCAGGCTGGCGGAGTTGGCCTGGGAGTCCGAAGCCGCGGCGGTGGTGGTCTGCGCGCCGCTGTTGTCAGCGGCAGCCACGGCCGATGCCACCGACGCCGTCGCGGCCTGGGCCTCGGTGGTGTCGTCGGTGCTGTTGGCGGTGGCCGCCTTGAGGTTGACCATCATCTTGGCAAAGGCTTCATCGAAGCTTGAGCTGTCGCTGCTGGTCTGCGCCGAATCGTCGGTGCTGCTGGACGTCGTCGCGGTCAGCGGCGTCGCCGAGGTGGCGACGGTGGTGTACTGGTCCTTGTCCGCGGCGGTCAACGTCGCCGCGGCAGGGGTTTTCACAGCAATGTGCTGGGTCGTGCTGTTGGTGATGAACATCCTTCACCTCCTGAGTGTCGGGTGGTGGCCAATTACAGCAAGATGGGTGCCAAGGGTGGGCAAGGTGGGGTTGGCTCAACGTTTGCGGGGTGACGGCCTGTCTGGCCGGCAGGGGGCGGGTCAACAAAGCGGCAGAAGGTCGCCGCCTGATGCCATTCATTGCCGCTGCAGGGGGCCAGTCACTCATTGTTGAGTGACTGCGCAAGCGTTGCCTGGACGTTCAAGGCATTCCGCACAGCCCCGGCACGCTCGGCTACCGATCATTACCTTTTTAGAAACAGTGATTTACCAAACATGTAAGCAATTTAACATTGCGTTGCCAGCACTTTGGTATACCCTCGCGACACTCTGCCGCATACGTTTGCGCGGCAGCTGGCTGGAAGCCAACCTCGACACCCATGGATGACCTGCCCGGAGCCCCGTGCAGGTTTTTTTTGACGTGTTTCTGAAACCGGTTTCAGTTCAGTAAAACCAGAGCCCGGACCACCCGTGGCCATGCCTTGCCTGACCGAGAGAATACCCATGCAAGCCCTTGAACCTGATCCTTCGCAACCCTCCCCGTGGCATGCGCCGCTCAAACGCCGCACGGTGCTGACCGCCTTCGCCGTGGCCGCGCTGCAGGCTGGCATGGCCAGTACCCTGGGCTGGTCGCCGCTGGCGCTGGCCGATGGCCCGGAGCTGGATGCGCAGGGCTTTTTCCTGGTGTCCCAGGTGCTGACTGGCTACGACGACCTTGACCCCCTGATCGCCGGGCGTATTGCCCGCGCGCTGATCGCGCAGAAACCGGGCATGGCCGCGTCGTTGGCCAACCTGAGCAAGCTGGCCGCCGTGCCGGCCAACCGCGAGAGCGCCGAGGCGCTGCTGGCTGCCGCGCGGCAGATCAATGAAGCAGATGCCGCCCTGGCCCTGGTGGCGGCATGGTTCAAGGGCACCGTCGGCCACGGCCAGGACGCGGTGCTGATTACTTACAAGGATGCGCTCATGTACCGCCCCGCCAGTGATGGATTGATCGTGCCCACCTACTGCGGCAATGGCCCGCTGTGGTGGACCGCCGCCATTCCCGATGCCAGTGCATCGATCTACGGCCCGAGGAGCGCAGCATGAGAAAGCCAGTATTTGACGCCAATGGCGATGTGACCGCCGACGTGGTCGTGGTGGGGTCCGGCGTGGCCGGAGCGTTGATCGCCAACCAGTTGGTGGCCGAGGGGCACTCGGTGCTGATCCTCGAAGCGGGCCTGCGCATTCAGCGCGCCCAGGCGGTGGAGAACTGGCGCAACATGCCGTTCGACAACCGCATCGGCTCCGACTTCCAGGGCCTGTACCCGCAAGCCGAGCACGCGCCCGCGCCGCTGTACTTCCCGAAGAACAACTACGTGGGGCTCAGCGGGCCGAGCGGCAGCAGCTTCCAGCAGGGTTACCTGCGCACCCTGGGCGGCACCACCTGGCACTGGGCGGCGTCGTGCTGGCGCCACCTGCCGGTGGACCTGCGCATGCAGTCCGAATACGGCGTGGGCCGTGACTGGCCGATCAGCTACGACGAGCTGGAACCCTACTACTGCCGCGCCGAAGAGGCGATGGGCGTGGCCGGCCCCAGCGACCCGGAAATGCAGAGCCCGCGCGAGCGCAGCCAGCCGTACCCCATGGACATGGTGCCGTGGGGCTACGGTGACAAGCGCTTCGCCGAAGTGGTCAATGCCCACGGCTACAAGCACATCCCCATTCCCCAGGGCCGCAGCACGCGGCCGTGGAAAGGCCGGCCGACCTGCTGTGGCAACAACAATTGCCAGCCGATCTGCCCGATCGGCGCCATGTACAACGCCATCCACACCATCGAAGAAGCCGAGCGCAATGGCGCCCTGGCGCTGACCGAGGCAGTGGTCTACAAGATCGACACCGACGAGGGCAACCGCGTGACAGCCGTGCACTGGCTGAGCGCCGATGGCAAGTCGCACAAGGCCAGCGGCAAGGTCTTCGCCCTGGCCTGCAACGCCCTGGAGACCCCGCGCCTGCTGCTGTTGGCCGCCAACGAGCGCAACCCCCACGGTATTGCCAACTCCTCCGACCAGGTGGGGCGCAACATGATGGACCACTCCGGTTTCCACTGTTCGTTCATTGCCAACGAGCCGCTGTGGATCGGCCGTGGCCCGGCGCAGAGCAGCTGCATTGTCGGCCCGCGTGACGGCGAGTTCCGCTCCAAGTACTCGGCCAACAAAATGATCCTGAACAACATCACCCAGGTCGCCAAGGCCACCGAGCAGGCCCTAGCCATGGGCCTGGTGGGCAAGGCGCTGGAAGCCGAAATCCGCCGCCGTTCCACCCACGGCGTCGACCTGTCGATCAGCCTGGAGCCGTTGCCGGACCCCAACAACCGCCTGACCCTGAGCACCACCCGCAAGGACCCGCACGGCCTGGCGTGCCCGGATATCTACTACGACGTGGGCGACTACGTGCGCAAGGGCGCCGAGGCGGCCCATGCGCAGTTGGAGCACATTGGCAGCCTGTTCGGCGCCACCGAGTTCGTCATCACCACCAGCCTGAACGCCAACAACCACATCATGGGCGGCACCATCATGGGCAACGACCCGCGTGATTCGGTGGTCAACGGCGACTGCCGCACCCACGACCATGCCAACCTGTGGCTGCCCGGTGGCGGCGCCATGGCCTCGGCCAGCGTCGTCAACACCACCCTGACCATGGCGGCGCTGGCGATCAAGGCCGCCGACGACATGAGCAAAGCACTGGCGCGGGGTTGAGCACATGACCTTTACCTTCAAAGCCCACCTGCTGGTGGCGATGCTGGCAGTGGCGGGCGTGGCCCGTGCCCAGGACACCGTGCCCGCCCCGGCAGTGACGCCCGTTGGCGGCGTGCTGTCCCAGGAAGAGCAGGGCCGCCGCCTGGCGGTGGCTGCCGATTGCATGGCTTGCCACACGGTGCCCGATAGCGGCAAGTCGTTCGCGGGCGGGTATGCGATCAACTCGCCGTTCGGGTCGATCTATTCCACCAACATCACCCCGTCGAAAACCGCCGGCATCGGTCATTACACCGAGGCGCAGTTCGCCCACGCGGTGCGCGATGGTGTGCGCGCCGACGGCGGTTACCTGTACCCGGCAATGCCTTACACCTCGTACGTGCACATGAGCGACAGCGACGTGGCCGCGTTGTATGCCTATTTCATGCACTCGGTGGCGCCCATCGACACCCCGGCGCCGACCACGGCGTTGAACTTCCCCTTCAACATTCGCTTGTCCATGGCCGGCTGGAACCTGCTGTTCCTCGACAGCCGCACCACCCGGGCAGCGCCGTTGCCGACCCCGGAGCTGGTGCGCGGCGAGTACCTGACCAACACTCTTGAACACTGCGGTGCCTGCCACACCCCGCGCAACCCGCTGATGGCGGAAATCAAGGGCCAGGCCTTGTCCGGCGGCATGGTGGGGCCGTGGTACGCGCCCAACATCACTTCTGACAAGGTCAGCGGCATTGGTGGCTGGAGCGACGCAGAGTTGGTGCAGTACCTGCGCACCGGCCACGCCGAGGGCAAGAACCAGGCGGGCGGCGGCATGGCGGAGGCAGTGCAGAACAGCCTGCAATTCCTGCCGGACACTGACTTGCAGGCGATCGCGGCGTACCTCAAGAGCACCAACCCCGTGCGTAGCGAAGGCGAAGTACGCCCGGCCTATGAGTTCGGTGCGGCCCACAGCGGTGAAGACCAGGTGCGCGGCATGGCCCCGTTCAACGCCCATGACAGCGTGCGTACTGGTGCCCAGTTGTACAGCGGCTACTGCGCCAGTTGCCACCAGCCGGGCGGGCAGGGCAGTGCCAACCAGGCTTACCCGTCGCTGTTCCACAACACGGCGACCGGCATGGCCAACTCGGCCAACCTGATCGCAGCCATTCTGTATGGCGTGGACCGCCAGGAAGGTGGGCACCATGTGCTGATGCCACGTTTCGACGAGGTCAGCTACGTGGCGCAGTTGAACGACCAGCAGATCGCTGACATCGCCAACTACGTGCTGCGCAACTTCGGCAACCCGTCCCATGAAGTCAGCGCCCACGACGTGATGATCGCCCGCCAGGGTGGCGAGAAACCATTGCTGGCGGTGGTGCAGCCGTACATCGTGCCCGCCATGGTGGTGGGTGTACTGGTGGTGCTGGCAGTGCTGGGCTGGTGGCTGCGGCGCCGGCGTTTGCCTGCGGTGGCTTGACCGGCACCCGGCAGGAGCGGGGTGCCGGCCATCCGGCGAAGCTCGGGAAGACCGCAACGCGCACGGGCTGATGCGCCGCGGTGTCTGGTCCCGAGCTGGCGCTTGGTCGTGCAGGGGATAAACCGTTCAGGTGGTATCCAGCCATCGGCCTTGCGATGATACCCCTCCTGGCCAATGGAGCTTCCCCGTGGACTACTTCGCCGCCCTGACCGCCTTCGTCGAGGCCGCCGATGGCAATAATTTTTCCCGCGCCGCCGAGCGCCTTGGCATCAAGGCCTCGACGGTGTCGCGCTATGTAAAGGATCTGGAGCAGGACCTGGGCATCGCCCTGTTCAACCGCTCCACCCGTACCTTGCACCTGACCGAAGGCGGGCAGACTTTTCTGCACCACGCGAGGCGGGTATTGGCTGAACTGGAACAGGCGCGCGCCGCCACTTCCGCCTTGAACCAGCACCCGCGTGGGCTGCTCAAGGTCAGCGTGCCACCGGCCTTTTCCCGCCACCACGTGCTGCCCTGGCTCGGCGAATTCCTGCAGCGTTACCCGGATATCCAGGTGGAACTGGTGCTGGATGATGCGCGGGTGAACCTGATCGAGAGCGGCATGGACCTGGCGATCCGCCGCGGTACCTTGCCTGACTCCGGCCTCAAGGCGCGCAAATTGGCGGATGAGCAGTGGGTGCTGTGCGTGGGCAAGGCCTTCGCCGCTCGGCATGCGCCGCCGGAGGGGCCGCAACGCCTGATTGATTACCCGGCGATCCTGGGCCCTGGGCCCGCTGATGAGGTGATGTTCTACCGTGAGCAGACTGGCGTGGCCGTGACCCTGCAAGGCCCGCTGCGCATCAACGACCTGGACGCCCGGCGCCTGGCGGCGGAGCAGGGCCTGGGCCTGGCGCTGCTGCCACTCTGGTTGGCGGCCGACGGCCTGGGCAGTGGCCGCCTGCAGCGCTGGCTGCCCGAGTGGCAGGTGCCCGCGGGGGAGGCGGCGCTTTGGTTCGTCTATCCGCCCAAGCGCATTGTCTCCTCCAAAGTGCGCAGCTTTATCGACTTCATGGTCGAGCGCGTCGGCACACCACCGTATTGGCTTAACTGAAACGAATGTCCAGGGCCCGCAGATGGGTCTGCAGGCCCGCGTCCTGAATAGGGATGAGGAACGCTTCGCGGTCCGATTCGTTGTAATGGGCATGCCAGTACCCGGGCGGTGTGACGAACGCCAGGCCAGGCGCCCAGTCCACGCGGGTGGGGTTGCGGATCTGCCCGGCATCGTCCAGTTCGGTGCCCACCAGGGTGTAACAGCCTTGCGGCGCATCGATGATGAAATCCAGGGCGATGGATTGGTGACGGTGGGGTTTCTGCACCGAGCCTGGCGGCAGAATGCCGTACATGGCCCACAGCACGTGGGTCACGGTGCGGGTCTGTGGGAAATGTCGGTTGCCCAGCAGGATGCTGATGCGGCTACGGTCCTGGGCCCGGGGATCGTCGGCTGCTTCGCGCAGCTTGGCGTTGGCGACCTCGGCCGGGTACAGCGTGGCGCTGAAACGGTCCTGGCCGGTGGTCACGCCCAGGTAGCGCAACAGCGGTTCGTCGTGCACGTAATAGAAGCGGCTATCGGCATTGGCGGTCAGTGTTGTCGCCTGCAGGCCTGGCAGTGCGATGAAGCAGCCCTGATGCCAGTCGAACTGGCTGTCGCCCTGGCTCAAGCGGCCAGCGCCCGCGATCACGTACAGCACCTGCGAGGTGGCGTTGGGCGCCAGGCGCAGGTTGTCGCCGGCGTTCAGGCGAATGAAGTTGGCACACAGCCCTGGCCCGGTGGCGGGCCCGGCGCAGCCCAGGTGTTCGCTCAGGTCCAGCGGCACTACCCGGGAGGGGCCATCAGCGCACAGCGTGGCGGGGAAACTGTGGTAAGGGATACGGCTGATCAGGTTGGCGCTGATGGGGTTGGCGGCCTTGCTGTATTCGAAGTATTCGGCGTCAACGGTCGCGGCGGGGATGAAGGCACTGTTCATGGGGCAGGCTCCTTTTTGGTTGATGGAGCCACTATACGAAGAGGGGCGGGGGGGATTAATGGCCCTGGGGGCACAGGTGTTATGTGGAAAGGGGAGGCCATTGATCCTCACCCCCGCGCCCAAGGCCGCAGCCACACCCCCAGCCCCACCAGCAACGCTAGCCCGCATACGCAACTGACCGCCAGTTGCACCCACATGCCGGGTAATGGATGCACCACCAGGGCCGCCAGCAACATCGCCACCGCACCCAGCAACCAATGGCTGCGCCACGGCAATTGCCCGAGCAGCGCCTGGCGGCGCATCAGCAGTACGCCGGTCAGCAGCACGCCGCACAAGGCCGCCATGGCGATGCCGATCAGGCCGAATACCCAGGGCAAGACGCCAAGCAGCACGGCGTTCAGCAAACTGCCCGCCAGTTCGCAGTTGAGCGGCATGCGGGTGTCGCCGGCCGCATAGGCGTAGCGTGCCAGCAGGGCATTCCAGGCGCCGAACATCAGGGGGGCGCAGAACCAGGCCAGCAGGTCCGGCAAGGGGCTGCCAGCCGACTGGTTGGGCAATAGCAGGGTGACCAGTGCCGCCGAGGCGCCGATCAGGCCGGTGACGGCCGGCACGGTCAGCAAGGTGGCGCTGCTCAGACCCTTGCGCAGCAAGGTCAGGCGCTGTGCGCCGGCGCTGCCGCTCATCAACCCCAGCAGAACCTGGTTCAGGCTCATCAGGGCAATCAGCGGCAGGTTGATCAACTTGCGCGCCAGGTTGATCCAGGTCACCGCGCCTTCGCCCAGCAGCGACGCGACCATGCGCTCCAGCAGCGCCAGGCCCTGGCTGGCCAGGTTGCTGCTCAGTAACGGCCCGATGCGTTGCAACAGTTCGCGTACCGCCCCTGGCGCCTGTTCGCGCTGCCAGGGGCGCCAGCCGGCGCGCAGCAGCGACGGGACCAGCACCGCGGGCATCAGCCAACTGCCCAGCACACAGGCACAGGCCAGGCCTGTGGTCGTGGCGTCGTGGCGCAGGATGGCCAGGTACAGCACCGGCGGCAGGTTGAACAGCAATGAGCCCAGGCCCGCCAGCACAAACCGCGAGCGAGCCTGCAGGGGGACGCAGAATAGCGCATGCAAGAGGAAGCCCGGTGCACACCAGGCCAGCCAGTGCAGCGAGCCGGCAGCACGGGCATAGCCATCGCTGTCCAGGCCCGGGCCGATGGCGCGCACCAACAGCGGCGCGGCCAGGCTCAGTACCAGGGCAAGCCCCAGCCCCAGCAAGAACAGGCGTGGTACTAGCGCCCCCAGCCAGGCGCGCTGGCCGTCACCGTCACGCTGCTGGAACAGCGGCAGCGCCGCGGCACTCAACAGCCCGGCCGCCAGCGCCATGCGCAGGGCTTCGGGGAGGAACAGCGACACCAGGAAGGCATCGCTCTGCCCACCGGCGCCCCAGGAAGCCACCAGCAACCATTCCCGGGCAAAGCCGGCGGCCAGGCCCGTGAGGGTGGCCAGGGTCAACCACAACGTCGAGCCGAACATGGCAGGTCTCAGTGGAACAGGGTGAACAGGCCTTTGCCGCCCACCTTGTAGTTGAGGTTGCGGCAGCGCTCACCTTTGACCTCGGCATTGGGGCCGCCGACGATGGCATAGGGCGCCACCGGTTTGCTGACCACGCTGTTGCCCCCGACGATGGCCCCTTCGCCAATGTGCGCGCCGAACGACAGCAGCGCACGGCTGGCGATCCAGGCATAGTCTTCAATGAAGATCGGCCCGCCCACGGCCCAGAATTCCGGGGCCTGGGTATCATGGCCGCCGGCGATGAGCAGCACATGGGAGGCGATGGTCACGTGGTTGCCGATGATCAGGCCACCCCGGGCGTCCAGCTGGCAGTGCCAGCCCACCACGGTGTCATCGCCAATGCGCAGGCTGTCGACGCCTAGCACTTCGGTGTTGCGCCATACCGTGGAGCCCTTGCCGATCTTCGCGCCCCCCAGGCGCAGCCAGGCCAGGCGGATGGTGTGGCTGGGGATCTTGCAGATCAGGATGTTGTAAGCCTGCTCCCAGGTACGCAGCATGCGGTCACGCAGGGTCGCCCAGTTCTTGCCATACAGCGGGATCAAGGCGCCCTTGATCTCGCGGCCCAGCAGCGCGTAGAAGCGCCGGGCCAACGGGTTTTCGATGCGCGGTTCGATGTTCACGTAACTGATGAAGCACAGCGTGTCGCCCTTGAGCGGTTGTTCGAACAGCACCTCGTTGGCCAGCATCCAATCGTAGGCGGCTTGCAGTTCTTCGGTGCTCACACCCATCTTGATGGCGTATTCAGGCAGGGCGTGGCGCAGGTTTCGCGAATGATAAATCCGATGTCTCATGGGCGATTTCCGGGGAGTGCGAGAGGGGTGTCGGCGGCAGCGCGCAGGCGCCTGGCTTCTTGAAGGTTCAGGCCCAGCAGCAGCCAGAACAGAGCGACCAGCACCATGGTAAAACTGAAGTAGTGGTCAAACAGGCCGCTGACCAAGGCGGCCAGCAGGCCGATCAGGGTGCCCATCCACAAGGCGTTGTCGTGGGTCAGCACCAGGGCAGCGGTGGTGGGGCGGGTGTATTTCCACCAGCTGCGGATCACCACCAGGAACATCAGCAGCCCCAGCACGCCCAGCTTGTAGATGTAGTTCAGGTACAGGTTGGAGATACCCCACAAGGTGGTACCGGGTACCGGTGGGTCTACCTTGAAGCCGATGCCCAGCGGGTACATGGCCATGGCGCGCGGGAAGTTGGCGTATTCGTCGAAGCGCACCGAGGTACTGGCGTCATTGCTGGAGAACAGGTCCATGACCCGGTCCTGCAATGGCGGGTAGAACATCAGCAGCAGGGCAGCGCCCACCAAGGCGACCATCAATGCCCGGCCGGTATATGGCATGCGCCTGCGTGCCAGCCAGATCAGCACCAGTACCAGGCTGATCAAGGCGCCGCGCGAACCGGTCAGCAGCAGGCCGAACAGCCCCAGCAGGGTCACCGCTATACCCAGCGCCTTTGGCCAGCCCTTGCGGGTCAGCCCGAAGCAGGCGGCCAGCGGCACCAGCAGGGCCATGGCGCCACCGGTGATGTTGGGGTGCGTCCAGGGCGACGCCATCCGCCCCGAGAGGCCGGCCAGGCCTTCGCTCAATTGGTCGACGGAGCCGTAGCCCAGCCGCCCGAGGATGTCGGTGAGGGTGTCGGGGGTGCGGTCCTTCAGGTACACCGGAATCGACAGCAGCAGCAAGCCCAGGGTGCCCAGCAGCAGTGCGATGACCAGTTGCTCGCGCTTGCGCGGGGTGTCCAGCAGGCGCGGCACCAGGAACAGGGTCGACAGGTTGAACATCCACCGTACCCAGTTGACCGGCCCGTTGCCCGCGGCATCGATGACGATCTGGCCAACCACGAAGGGCAGGGCGGTGAACAGCATGAACGCGACCACCATGCGCTCGGTGTGCAAGGCCTTGGGCGCGCGGTGCATCTGGCCGAACAGGTGCTGGGCCATGACGCTGGCCCATACCAGCATCACCAGGGCTTCGGAGACCGTGGTACGGATACCGATGGTTACCGTGGTGTACGGCAGGAACGTGGCGACCACCGCAAACAGCAGCAGCCCCCACAACGGCTTGCGAATGATGGTGATGATGGCGGCGATGCCGACCATCACTGCCATTACCTTGGGGGCGGGCAGCAGCCAGGCCAGGATGCCGAAGGCGACACTGACGATCAGGGCGAGGGGAAAAGCCAGTGGCATCAGCGCAACTCCTCGAGCAGTTCATCGAAGCGGCGCCGGTAGGCAGCCTCGCCATACCCTTCGGCCCAGGCCTTGAGCGGTGCAGCGTCGGCCACGGGCTCGGCGGCCAGCCGGGTCATCAGTTCAACCAGCGCCGGGGTGTCGGTGGGTGAGAACCGCGGGCTGTCGGCCGGGGTGATCTCGTCAAGCGCCGAACCGGTGGCGACCGCCACCGGCGTGCCCTGGGCCAGTGCCTCGATCACCGGCAGGCCGAAGCCTTCGGCGTAGGAGGGCTGCCACAGGCGGGCGGCGCCGGCATACAGCGCCTGTAACTGGGCGTCCGTGAGGTCACTGAGAAAATGCAGGCCGTGCAGGTGCTGCTGGGCGCTGGGCAGATGCTCGCGGGCGCCTACCAACACCAGCTCCGGTACGTCCGGGTTCTGCTGGCGCGCTTGCTGCCAGGCGCTGACGAACCAGGGAATGTTCTTGCGCGGCTCGCGGGTGCCGACGGCCAGCCAGTAGCGGGCGGGCAGTTGCAGGCCACTGATGTCGCCTGGCTCGCCGCTGAACGGCAGCACCAGGTTAGGCAGCACGCGCACCTTGTCGCGGGCCTCGGGGAACAGCTTGACCAGTTCGTCGGCGGTGTACTGGGACGGTACCCATACCCGGTCCGCCACCTTTACCGACCAGCCGATCGACAGTTTATCGGTGTAGCCGTAGATACGCGCCTTGAGCTGCGAGCCGTGAGCATTGGTGAGGGTCAGCTGGAAAAGGTCGTGCAGCTGCAGCACGTACTTCAGGCCGTCCGGCTTGCGCCCCAGGGGCAAGCCCATGTTGAAGTTGGCGATGTACGTCTCGATACCGGCTTCGCGCAGGGCACCGGGCAGGAAGCCGGCTTCGAACTTCAGGCGCACCGGTAGACGGTGCAGGCCCTGCAGGGGTGAGCCCCAGCGTGGGCAATGGGCCTTGCGGCGAATACGGTGGTCTTCGGGGGCCACGGTGAACAGTTGCAACTGCACGGCCGGGTTGGCCCGCAATGCCTCTTCCAGCGCCAGGGTCTGGCGGCCAATGCCGCTGTTGGGGTAGCTGGTGGCGGGGCGATAATCCAGTCCTATGCGCATACGCTGGTGTCTTCCATAGGTTGCAAAAGGCGAAAATAGACCTGTTCGAGTTGGGCGGCGGCCACCGTCCAGTCGTGGTGGCCGCGCACATAACGGCGCGCGGCATCGGAAAGGTGTTGCAGGCGCGCGGGGTCGCGCACGGCGTCAGCCAACAGTTGCGCCAGGCCTTCGGCGGTTTCGCTGCCCAGGTAGTGCTGGCCGTTGCTCACCGCCAGCCCCGACACGCCCTGGCCGGTGGTGACCACGGGCAGGCCGGCGGCCATGGCTTCGAGCACCTTGAGTTTGGAGCCACCGCCCTGGCGTAGCGGCGCGAAAAACACCGCCGTCTGCTCTTGCAGGGCGCGCAGGTCCGGCACGAAACCCTGGAATTCGACCCGAGGGTCGGGCCAGCGTTCGCGCCACTGCGCTGGCAAGCCAAAACCGCACACGGCCAGGCGCACCTCGGGGTTCAATGCCCATACCTTGGGCATGATCTCATCCAGGGCCCATTCCACCGCGTCCAGGTTAGGGCTGTATTCGTAGTTGCCAATGAACAGCAGGCGCTGGCTGTCGAATGCTGGTTGCACCGTGGCGTAATGGGGGCAGTCCACGCCGTTGACCACCACAGCGGCCTGGCGCTGGAACAGCACCTGCATCTGCTCGGCGTCTGCCTCGGTGACGGCCACCAGTTGCGCGGCCTGGGCGAACACGCGTTTTTCCCACCGCCGGTAACGCCACTGGTCATAGGCGGTGAACGGCTTCAGCCACGCGGGGAAACGGTCGTAACTGGCGGCGCCCAGGGCCGACTCGATGTTGTGTTCGGTCAGCAGGAACGGCTGGCCGTGGCGGCGCAGTGCTGCTTCATACGGCTGGAAGGCATAGCTGTGCTCGATCTGTACCACGTCCCAACGGGCGTTGAGCAACTGGTCGAAATAGTGCTCCAGCCCCGGGGCCAGGCCATTGATGCTGGCCAGCATCGGGTAAGGCGCGGCCGCCACCGCCAACAAGGTCTTGAGGCTGCGCAACGGGCGGCGCGGCAGCACGATCAACTGCTCCAGAAACGGCTCCAGCGCGTTGCGCGTAGCCTGGTCGACGTCGGTCTTGGCTTGCACCAGCAGGGTAATGCGGTGCCCGCGCGCGGCGAGGCTGCGCAACAGATGGTACTGGCGGGTCTTGCCGCCGCTGGTGGTTGGCCAGGGCAAATAGGGCAATGTCCAGAGAATGCGCATTGAATCGTCCTTGTCACCAGACCAGCATCTGCAGGCTGGTCTTGAGCGGAACACTGATGCCCTGGGCGTTGGCCAGGTCGGTGCGGGTGCCCTTGAGCGGGTCGAACAAAGCGGCCGAGGTTACCGACGGCAACGTCACCGAACTGCCCGATGCACTCCAGAACAGCCACAGGTGGGTACCGTCGGCGCGGGTCCAGGCCACGTTGTACAGATCGCCCGGGCCGTTGGTGTAGGTGGGGGCGTCCGCCGGCTCCAGGCGCGCGCCCGTGACCCCGAGGAAGTTCTTGAGGGCGGTGTACACCGGTTTCGGGCTGCCATTGATGTCCACCAGCCCGTAGTACTGGTCGCGCGGGGAAGCCCGGGCGTCCAGGTCGCTGAGGTTGAACAGGAAGATGCGCTGGTAGTCCATGGCGCTCATCAGTGCCAGCCGGCGCAGGGTGTAGTCGGCCTGCCCGTCGACGCCGATGACGGCCTGCATTTCCACTGGCCCGGCGTAGCTGGACCAGCCCCATTCGGTGGCCCACACCTGGGTCACGCCCTTGGCGTGCAAGGCGCTGTTGATGTAGTTGCCGCGCTGCAGGAAGTCTTTGGCGGTGGTGTCGTCGCCTTCCGGGTACTCGGAGTAGGGGTGGTAGGCGGCGACGATATTGGCAGTGGGCAGCCCCTGGGTCAGCAGGTCGGACAGCATCAGGCCGTCGGTGCTGTGCATCTGGCTGTAGTAGGCCATGCCCGCGGTAGCCACCGGTTTGTCAGGGATGGCGTTGCGAATGGCCTTGGCGGTAGTGAACAGCAGGTTGCCATAGGCGCTGGGGTCTTCCTTGGGCAGCCAGATAATGTTCGGCTCGTTCCACACTTGCCAGGTGTTCACCTGCGGGTAGCGCTTGGCGAGCATGGTCATGCGGTCGGCGAACACGCTGAAATCGGTGGGCGGGTATTGGTCGCGGCTGGCGACATTGGCCGGCGCGCTACTGTCGAAGCTCGCTGAACCCACCATGTAGGCGAGTATGTTGTACTTGTGCGCAGCCATGGCGGTCATGGCGCCGTCCAGGGCCGTGAGGTCGAAATTGTTCTGGGTGGGCTCGATGATCGGCCAGTGGATGGTCAGGCGCACCCAGTTCAGGCCCAGGTCATCTAGCGCGGTCATCTGCTTCTGGTACACCGCGGGGTCGAAGTACTGGAACTGCGCGTTGACCCCCAGGAAATCACTCCACTGCACCGCTCGCGGCCCCTTCAGCGTGATGTCCGCCTCGGCCTTGTCGCTCCACTGCAACGCACTGAACGCCACGGCGACGGCCAGTAAAGCAGGTATCCATACGATCGGCTTCTTCCACATGATCAGCGCCCTCCACAGGCGTCCTCGAACATTTGCGCAAATCGAGCGGCGGTAAGCGGCCAGGTACGCTGGCTGCCGATCAGGCTGGCGTGCTCGGCCCAGCGAATCGCCAATTCCGGGGTCGCGCACAGGTGGCTGAGTTCCGCGGCGAGGGCGGGCACGTTGCCTTGCGGATAGATGACGCCATTGTTGTGCGCCACTTCTTCAGCGAACGAACGGGCATCGGACGTGATGGCGCCGCGCCCGCAGGCCACGGCCCATGACAGCGCGCCGCTGGTGCCGCGCAGGTTGCCCAGCAGTTTGAGTTTGCTCGACTCGCGGTACGGCAGCACCATCACATGGTGTGCCTGGATAACCTTGGGGATATCGCCAGCGGGCACGTCCAGGCCCCACTCGATGCTGTCGTTGAGCTGCAGCTGGTTGATGCGCTGGCGCAGTTGGTCGAGGTAGCTGCCGGAGGGCCCGAAGGCCATTTCCGGTTCGCTGCCACCGGCCAGGGTGAGGCGGATCTTGTCGCGCAGCGCCGGTTGCTGGCTGAAGGTCAGGGCAAGGGCATCGAGCAGGTCCTCGATGCCCTTGCCGCGGTAAATGAAGCCGAAGTACAGCAGGCGCAAAGGTTCCAGCGGTGGCAGCGGCGCGGCCGGGATCTCCAGGTTGCCATGGGGGATGACCACCATTTGCTCGGCCTTCAGGCCCATGCGCTGGCGCAGGCACTGGCTGCCGGACTGGGTGAGGGTGACCAGCCGGGTAAGGCTGCGGGCCAGTTGGCGCTCTTCATGCAGGCACAGGGGGTCGGCGAGTACCGTGGCCACCTGCGGCAGCGGGTTGGGCATGCCCTGGGCCAGGGACAGTGGCCAGGGCAGGTGTTCCCGGCGCCATACCAGGCGCTCGGGGTCGTGCACGGTGGCGGTCAGGGGCAGAAGGGGAAAGCGCGCGCGCAGGGCCCGCAAACCGCTGAATTCGGCCAGGCGCCCACCGCCGACCTCGGCATGCACCAGGTCGATGCCTTGCCAGTCGAACGCTTGCAGGGCGGCCTGGGTGCGAGCCACGTCATTGCCCAGGCCAGCCAGTGGCGTGCTGACGCGCACGCCATGCTGTTCCAGGGCGTTCTTCAGGTGCCCGGCATAATCGGCTATGCCGTTCTGTTCCGGTGGCAGCGGCGCCAGCAGCGCGATGTGCATCAGGCATGGCTCCGGATGCGGGTCATGAAGTTCAGCACCTTGGCCGGGATCTCGAAACGGCGGCGGTTGATGATGATGCCGTCGACCCGCTTGAACGCGGTGGTCAGAATCGACAGGGCATTTTCCAGTACCGGCACCGTGGTTTTCTCGGCTTCGACGATCAGCGCGATCAGGTCGGCTTCACGCAGGGTCACGAAGGCTTCCTGGTTGGAGAAGAAGCCACTGGCATCGAGCAGCAGGATCTCGCCGGGCTGGGCCGGGGAAATGCCGTCCACTCGCACCACGTGGCCACGCTCCACCAGCAGGTTGCGCAGGTGGTCGATGACAAAGCTCACGCCTTCGCCCTTGCGCGCCGAGGTCAGGCCGATGCTCAGGCCATTGAGCGCCACCTGCTTGAGCGGTAGTACCCCGTAGAGCCGGTACATGCTGGCGGTGAAGGCGCTGATGCGCTGGGTATCCTTGGCGCTGATGTCCTGCAGGCTGGTCCACACCTTGATGCCGAAGCGCTCCTCGATCTTGTCGCCGTCGTGGATACGCTGGTCCAGCAGGTAGAAGAAGTACAGCGCCAACAGGCCAACGGCCAGGCTGATCGGGATGGCGAACAGCAGCATCAGCAGGCTTTTCGGGAATACGCGGCTTGGGTTCAGGGTGGCTTGCTCGATGACGGCGATGTTGCTGATCTGACTGGCGTCCAGTTCGCGGTCGATACGGGCTTTTTCCAGGCTGTCGCTGTACAGCGCGAAGCTTTTCTCGGCGGCGTCGAGTTCAAGCTGCAACTGCGACAGTTCCGGTTCGATGCCCACGGCCTGGTTGCGGTCGCCTTCGAGCTTGGTCAGCTGGGTCTGCTGTTGCGTGGCCTGGGACTTGAGGCGGCTGAGGCTGGCGGCCTGGTCGGCGTAGCTGTTCTGCAGGCGGGTGTAGATGGGGTTGGGCGCCATGTTCTGCGAGCGTTGCACCGTGGCGTTCTCGCCGTTCATCAGCGCTTGCAGGTTGGAAATGGCGGTGTTGATGGCGCGTACCGGAGGGGCATCGTCCTTGAAGGTGCGCAGCAGTTCCTGTCTCTCGATCTGCTTGGTATTGATGCGTTGTTGCAGGTCTTCGCGGTCAGGGTTGCGGGCGATCTCGCGGGCAATGCTGATTTCCTTGGGGATGGTGTTCATCTGCTGTTTGAGCACGTCCAGGCCGGCCTGGGTGGCCGCGATGGAACGCAGGGTGTTCAGGTGTTCGCCCTTGAGGTCGTTGAGGTTGCGCGACACATCGTTCAGGCGTTCGGTGATGGACACCGCGCCCAACTGGTCAAGCAGGACCTGGATGCGTTTCTTGTAATCCATGATGCGCTGCTGGGTAGCCTTGCTCTCCCCCTCGTAGAAGGAGTAGAGGCTCTTGCGGCCCAGGGTCTGAGTGCGTGCTTCCTGATACTTGTCGATCCAGCTCTTGACCACGGTCTGGGCCACTTGCGGGTCGTTCCAGGTGAAGCTGATCTCCATCACCGACGAACCGGTGGCGTGGGTCACGGTGAAGTTGCGCTCCAGCTGGTTGGCCAGGCGGTCCACGGGGGTCTGCTTTTCCACCAGGCCCAGCAGTTGCAGGAAGCCGCGGCCGATGTCGGCCAGGCTCTGCGCGGCGCTCTTGACCGCGTACTTGATGCTGGCCACCACGCCTTCCTGGCGTGGCTGGTGGGACAGGTCATCCAGGTACTGTTCGGCCACCAGGCGGGTGATCGGCCGGCCGGTGAGCATGCGTTCCTCGTCGGTGACCGGGTCGCGCTGCAGCGGGATCACTGCGGTCTGACGGTCGGAAACCTCGATGGGCAGGGTGCTGTCGCGGCCCGGCTTGACCAGCAGCAGGGCGGTGGACTCATAGCGGTTGGGCAACAGGAACGCACCCAGCAGGATGACCACGAAGGTGACTGCCACCGTGATTTTCACTTCTCGCTTGAAGATGAAAAACAGGCGCAGCAAATCGCGGAAGGAACGGATATTGATCATGTCTGTTGTCCTTTACGATCAGTTATTGTTGTTGCGCAAGTCGTAGGTCACACCGACGCCAATGGATTTGGAGAATGGAATGAGTTGGTTCAGGTACAGATCGACCGACTCGATACCATTGCCCACATGGGATTTGGGCACGAACACTACGTCACCGCGCTGCAGCAATACGGGGCCTCGATCGTTGTTGGCAAACAGGGATTTGCTGTAATCGAAGAAGTAGGTCTTGTAGCGACCGTTGTCCTCCTGGCGCATGAGCGCCACGTTATGGCTGTCGGCAACCGCCAGCACGCCACCGGCACCGATGATGGCCTGTTCCAGGGTGGTTGCTACGTTGACCGCCAGGGTAGTGGGGGTACGTACCGCGCCGCCGACAAACACCGTGTTGCTCGGCGCGGCGTTGATGTTGATGGTCAGGGACGTCTCGCGGTAGATCTTCTCCAGCTTGACCTCCAGCACCTTGGTCAACTCCTCGGTCGACAGCCCGGCCGCTTTGACCTGGCCCACGTAAGGGTAGGAGAAAGTGCCGTCGTTCTGCACAGGGAACAACGTCAGCTCATAGATCGAGTTGGCCGTGAAGGCCGAAATCGACGGGGCTTCGCCAGTATTGCGCACGATGCGCAGGGTATCCCCGGCACGGATGCGTTCGGCGGGCAACGGTTTGCCGGCCAGTGAGTTCCCCGCCTCATGAGCCGCTCTGAGCACGTCACCACTGGGCAATGAAACCTTGGCTGGACTGCTGCATGCTCCGAGCATGACAACCCCTAACATAAGCAACGCTTTTTTCATTGGTCAGTCTTCCTGTGGTGCATGAATTACAGCTCCCTGGCAAAACCCTGTCGGCCAATCGTCAATGGTTGATTCAGGCCTTGGGCGGCTCCGGCACGCGGCCATAAATGTCGGTAAAGCGCACGATGTCGTCCTCACCCAGGTACTCGCCGCTCTGCACCTCGATCATCACCAGGTCGATGACCCCGGGGTTGACCAGGCGGTGGGTATGGCCAGGCTTGATGAAGGTCGACTCGTTGGTGTCGAGCAGGAACTCGCGTTCACCATTGGTGACCCGCGCCATGCCGCTGACCACGATCCAGTGTTCGCTGCGGTGGTGGTGCATCTGCAGTGACAGCGAGGCATTGGGGCGTACCACGATGCGCTTGATCTTGAAACGCTTGCCCTCCTCCAGCACGGTGTAGGTGCCCCAGGGTCGAGTGACGGTGCGGTGCAGGCGGTAGGCGTCATGGCCCTGACGCTTGAGCTCCTGGGCAATGTACTTGACGTCTTGGGTACGGTTGGCATCGGCGATGAGCAAGGCGTCGGGGGTGTCGATGATGATCAGGTTGTCCAGGCCCACGCCGCCCACCAGGCGTTTGCGCGAATCGATATAGCAGTTGTGCACGTCATGCAGCACCGTCTCGCCATTGCACTGGTTGCCGTTGGCATCTGCCGGGCTCAAGTCGCGCACCGCCTGCCACGAGCCGATGTCGCTCCAGCCCAGTTGGCAAGGTATGACCGCGACTTTCTGTGAACGCTCCATGATGGCGTAGTCCACGGAAATATCCGGCGCGTTGGCGAAAGCGTTGCTGTCCAGTTCCAGCTGGATCTCGCGGTTACCGTCCTTGCGATGGCTGGCGGCCAGGCAGGTATTCACCGCTTCCAGCACGTCCGGTGCATGCTGCTCGAATTCGCGCAGGATGGCATCCACGCGCATGCAGAACATACCGGCGTTCCACAGGTGCAGGCCGCCCTTGAGGTATTCCTGGGCGGTAGCGGCATTGGGTTTTTCCACGAACTGCGCCACCTGGTAACCGCCATGGCTCAGGCCCTTGCCTTTTTCGATGTAGCCGAAGCCGGTCTCGGCATGGGTGGGCACGATACCGAAGGTCACCAGCCAGCCTTCGTCCGCCAGGCCGCGCGCCGCCTGCACCGCCGCTTCGAAGGCCTGGGTGTCGGTGATCAGGTGGTCGGCCGGCAGCACCAGTAGCTGGGCGTCCTCGCCATACAACCGCGCAGTGTGCAGCGCGGCCGCGGCGATGGCGGGCGCGGTATTGCGACCGAACGGTTCGAGAATGAAATCCAGACCGGCGTGTGTCTTGTTCAGCAGCCGGTAGTCGTCCAGGGTGCGGAAAAACACCTCGCGGTTGGTGACCGTCAACAGCCGTTCCACCCCCGGCAGGGACGTGGCGCGCATGAACGTCTTCTGCAGCAGGCTTTCGCCGTCTGGCAGGCGCATGAACGGCTTGGGCATGGCTTCACGGGAAACCGGCCACAAACGGGTGCCAGCGCCGCCGGCGATGATGCAGGGGATAAGCGCGCCCATTCAATATACCTCGCGGGTCAGAAGCACTGCCGGAACAGTGCGGAACAGGATGTAGAGGTCAAACCACACCGACCAGTTTTCAATGTATTCCAGGTCGAACTCCACGCGTTTTTCGATCTTTTCCAGGGTGTCCGTTTCCCCCCGGTAACCGTTGATCTGGGCAAGGCCGGTGATGCCGGGCTTGACCCGATGACGCGAGGTGTACTCCTTCACCGCCTCCTCGAACAGAATGCCGGCCGCCTTGGTAGCGGTAGCGTGGGGGCGCGGGCCAACCATCGACATACTGCCACCCACCACGTTGAACAGTTGGGGTAGTTCGTCCAGGCTGGTCTTGCGAATGAAACGCCCTACGCGGGTAATGCGCGAGTCACCCCGCACGGTCTGTTTTTCGGCATTGGCGTCGGCCTGGTGCTGGTGCATCGAGCGGAACTTGTACACCTCTATCAGGCGGTTGTTGTAGCCATAGCGTTTTTGCTTGAACAGCACCGGCCCCGGCGAGTCGAGCTTGATGGCCAGTGCCACCAGCAGCATGATCGGCGACAACAGCAGCAGGGCGAAAACCGAGATCAGCATGTCCTCCACCCGCTTGAAGAACGGCGACCAGCCGCGCAGGGGCACTTCGGAGGCATTGAACATGGGAAGGTTGGCGACTTCCGTGATGCGGTTGTGGGAATGGCGGAAGGCGACCATGTCGGGCACAAGCAGTACGTTGACCGGCAGGCGCCGCAGTTCGCGAATGATGTAGTCCATGCGGTTTTCGGCCGACCAGGGCAGGGCGACCAGCACCTGGGTGACCTTTTCTTCGCGGATCAGTTGTTCCAGGTCCTGGGAGTTGCCCAGCAGCGGCAGGTTGACCAGGGTCTTGGGCAATCGGGCGATACGGTCGTCGATGAAGCCGACGACCCCAGAGCGAATATCCTGGTGCTGCAGCAGGTATTCGGCCAGGCGCTGGCCGTTTTCAGTGGCACCCAGTATCACGGCGTTCTGCAGGAAGACGCCGCGCATCATCAGTTGCTGAAACACGGTAAGAAGGATCAGGCGCTCGATGCCAAACAGCACGAAGGTGCCGAAGAACCAGATGGCCAGCTCCAGGTTGCTGATGAAGTCGAACAGCGACAACGCTCTGTGCATGAACAGCAACAGGCAGAAAGCCGACGCCCACGCATAGAACGTGGTCTGGAAGCGCAGACGGTTGCTGAAAATCGATTCGGCATACACACCCAGCGCCTGGAAAATCAGCACGCTGAGGAAGCCGAAGAAGCACAGCATGGCGATGTAATTCTTGGTGGCGGCGGTTTCGTTGTTCTGGTCCAGGGCCAGCAGCAGCAAGCCAGGGGCGATGGCGGTAAGACCGTGGACCAGACGAATGGCGAACAGGAAATACTCGACCATGCTGGGTCGTGTCATCAGCAGGCTGTCCACGGGTTGCAAGCGCATATTTCCTCCCTTCAGACCATTGGCAATCCAAGGCCGACAACTAGAATTGCGGCAGTTCCATTCAACGTCACCGGTATGACTTTTTTACGCGGGTTCCCATCCTTGGTGGCAATTTATTGTCGTTATGAGGTGACCGGGAAAGATGCGTCATTATTTGGCTGATGGCACAGAGCTACTGTAGAACTGGGTGGCGCTAAAAACAACTGCCGCTGTGGCACTTTGAAACCTGAGTAAAGTCCATGAAACACCGCCTTGCGAATGAAAAAGCGCGACGCGCCAAAAAAATATTCAAGACTTGAAAACTGTATGGCTTTTTTTGACGCCTCTGTAGTCGAAAACAGACCATGTATTTTCGTTGATAGCGGAGGCAGCATGGCAGCGCGCAAGGCTTTTTTGATTCTTCATGGCAAGCAGGCCCTCAACGACGAGGTTCGTCGCGCCGTCGAGGCCCAGCGGGCGGCAGGCTGGGAATTGGCGGTTCGCCTGACCTGGGAGGCAGGCGACGCGCAACGGTTGGTCCATGAGGCATTGGGCCAGGGGGCGGGGTACATCATCGCCGGCGGTGGCGATGGCACCTTGCGCGACATCGCCGAGGCCATGGCCCTGGCAGGAACGGATGCCAGCCTGGTGTTGCTGCCGTTGGGTACCGCCAATGATTTTGCCCGCGCGGCCGGCGTGCCGCTGGATTGCGCCGGCGCCCTGGCGTTGCTGGACGTGCCGGCGCGCCCGATTGACCTGGGGGAGGTGGGCGGGCAACTGTTCCTCAACATGGCCACCGGTGGCTTTGGCAGCCAGGTGACGGCCAACACGTCCGACGACCTGAAAAAGGTACTGGGCGGTGCCGCGTACCTGTTCACCGGGTTATCGCGCTTTGCCGAGCTGCGGCCTGCCTACGGTCAGTTGCGTGGCCCGGACTTCGAGTGGGAGGGGCAATTGCTGGCACTGGGCATCGGCAACGGGCGCCAGGCCGGCGGCGGGCATGTGCTGTGCCCCAAGGCGCTGGCCGACGATGGCCTGCTGGACATCAGCATCCTGCCGGCGCCCACCGAAGTGTTTGGTACCTTGAAAGACCTGCTGGCCGGTGGCCTGGGCGTCGACAACCTGTTTGTGCGGGCACGCTTGCCGTGGGTGCAGATCCACAGTGCCGAAGGTCTGGACATCAACCTCGACGGCGAGCCGCTGACGGGCGACAGCCTGAAATTCAGCATTCGCCGAGGAGCCCTGAACGTGCACCTGCCCGTCAGCTCGCCGCTGCTGGGTGGCAAGGGCCCTGTAACGACCGGATAGTGGAAATTAAAACAGTGGGGCACGGTGAAACCCTCACGGCTGCGGCCAGCCTTGTGGGACCGGACGCCAGCTCGGGAAGCAGGCACTGTGGTGTGTCAGGCCTACCGTGGTGCGGCATTCCCGAGCTTCGCCCGGTCCCACAGTTACAGTGAAACCCTTGCGGCTGCGGCCAGCCTTGTGGGAGCGGGCGTCAGCTCGGGAAGCAGGCGCTGCGGTGTGTCAGGCGTGCCGCGGTGCGGCCTTCCCGAGCTTCGCCCGGTCCCACAGTTTACAGTGAAACCCTTGCGGCTGCGGCCAGCCGTGTAGGACCGGGCGTCAGCTCGGGAAGCAGGCACCGCGGTGTGTCAGGCGTGCCGCGGTGCGGCGTTCCCGAGCTTCGCCCGGTCCTACCGTTACAGTGAAATCCTTGCGGCTGCGGCCAGCCTTGTGGGAGCGGGCGTCAGCTCGGGAAGCAGGCGCTGCGGTGTGTCAGGCCTACCGCGGTGTGGCCTTCCCGAGCTTCGCCCACAGTTACAGTGAAACCCTCACGGCTGCGGCCAGCCTTGTGGGACCGGGCGTCAGCTCGGGAAGCAGGCGCTGCGGTGTGTCAGGCCTACCGCGGTGCGGCGTTCCCGAGCTTCGCCCGGTCCTACCGTTACAGTGCAAACCTTGCGGCTGCGGCCAGCCGTGTAGGACCGGGCGCCAGCTCGGGAAGCAGGCACTGCGGTGTGTCAGGCCTGCTGCGGTGTGGCCTTCCCGAGCTTCGCCCACAGTTACAGTGAAACCCTTGCGGCTGCGGCCAGCCTTGTGGGACCGGGCGTCAGCTCGGGAAGCAGGCGCTGCGGTGTGTCAGGCGTGCCGCGGTGCGGCGTTCCCGAGCTTCGCCCGATCAGTCATCCAGGCTGATGATGCGCTCGCGCACGGCAAACAGTACCAGGCCGGCGACATCGAAGATCTGCAAGCGCTTCATGATCTGCGAACGATGGGTTTCTACCGTTTTCACGCTCAGCCCCAGGCCATTGGCGATCTCACGGGTGGATTTGCCGCGCACGATCAGGCGCAGGATTTCCAGTTGGCGCGCAGTCAGTTTGTGGCTGTCGTCCGCCGCCGCTTTGTTGCCTTGTACGCGGATCAATGCCTGGTTGATCACCGTATGGGCGATGGCCGGGCTCAGGTACCGTTCGTTGCCGCGCAACGCATCCAGGGCCTGTTCGAGCTCGACCGCGGTGGTGTCCTTGAGCAGGTAGCCGTGGGCGCCCATTTCCAACGCCTGCATGATCATGTCCGGGTCGGTGTGCATGGACAGGATCAGTACTTTGCTGCGCAGGCGGGCGGCCTGCAGCCGGCCCAGCGCATCAAGGCCACCAGTGTCGCGCATGGACAGGTCGAGCAGCACGATGTCCGGGTCCAGGTGGCGCACCATTTCCAGCAACTGGTTGCCATCGCTGGCTTCGCCTACTACCGCGTAGCCGGGAATGTCGGATACCAGGGCGCGCACGCCCGCTCTGATCAGGGAGTGATCATCTACAAGCAGTAATTTGCAGATCATAAGCCTTTGCCGAGGTTGGCGCGTTCGAGGGCCCGCGGGGCCCAGGGAAAGAGTGCTTCAAGTTGGGTGCCCTGGCCGGGCTGGCTGGTCACTGTCAGCCAGCCGCCGGTCAGGGCAGCGCGCTCCTGCATGCCGGACATGCCCCGCAGCCCGGCGGCGGCGGGGTCTGCAACGGGGGTGAAGCCCACGCCATCATCGCTTATGTACAGGTGCAGGCCTTCCGGCGTGCGGGCCAGTCGCACCAGCAGGTTGGCTGCCTGGGCGTGGCGCAACAGGTTGGTGACGGCTTCCTGAGTAATGCGAAACGCCGCCACCGCCATCTCCTCGGGAATGCCGGTCATCTGCTGGTGGCACTCCAGGCTCCAGTGTACGTCGGTGTTTTCCAGGGTGCGCAGCAGGTGCGCCCGCAGGCTGGCCTCCAGGCCCAGGCTGTTGAGTTGCCGTGGGTTGAGGATGGCCGATACGTCGCGCACCTTGTTCAGGGTTTCGTCGATGGTGTCGCGCAGCGTCGCGAATTCATCTTCCAGATCGTCGCCCCTGCGTCGCTGCAGCCACTCGGTCTGCATTTTCGCGGCGGTCAGCAATTGGCCGATGTCGTCGTGCAGTTCACGACTGAGGCGGTGCCGTTCGTTTTCCTGAACTTCCAGCAGCCGGTTCGCCAGTTCCTGAGGCTTGAATGCGATGGACTTCTGCGCGGTGCGATGTTGGGCAATGACGCTGAGCATGGCCGCGATGTTCAGCAGCAACAGGGCCAGCGACATGCTGGCGCCATTGATGAATGCCAATGCATTGCCCAGTAGCGAAAACAGGCACAACAGGACTGTCAGCCAGCGCATGTGCTGTATGCCCCATGGCCACTGAACGTATTTTCTGAAACTGGCGTACATAGAGAACGGAGCCAAGAATTAGTCGCTGCTGAAAACCGGTTAGGGCGTTGTTGAAACCTGTCTCCAAGGCTCCATGCTCTGACGTTGGCGCGGGTGGCGAAGGTTGCCGACAGCGCACGACAACGGGGCGTTGACTTCCCGGCGCTGGCCATTGACAGGCAGTCAGGGCCGCCGCGCCGAAACGAAATCTGGTAGGCCATGGTATCACTTCATCGACAGTTTGGTCGCGCGTTCGGCTTATATGTCCGAACGGTCAGGTTGATGTGGCTTAGTTGCAGTGCACGGCGTGACAAGTGTCATTGTGCCATCATTTTTCATATTCAAAGGGATTCAGCGCCGGCCGCGTCAATGGGATGAGGGAGGAAACAGAAGTAGTAACTCAGCACAGGACCGCGCACGGCGCGGCGGTAACTTGGCTGTAAAGCATAAGTTACAGCGATGAGGGGGTTCTGTACCTAGGGGAGAGGCTGATGCTCGCTAGGAGTATCACCGGTCCTGGGGTCATCCCATCAAGTGCGAGGCGCGTTCTCGCTGTATGGGAAACGCTACAAAGCGCTGCAAATAGACTCAGGCGCCCTGGCCGTGGGGCCGCTGTCCAGCGCCTGCCGTCAGGTGTCGCGGCGAGTTGTGGTCGGGATCGATACTGACCGCCAGGGCATGCACCAGTGCCGCCTGCTCTTCCGTATCCAGGCTCAGCTGGCCGGTGCGCGGGTCGATCAATTCCAGTTGCCAGGCCAGCAGCGTCAGGCACTCATTCAGTGCTTTGAGGGTAGGGCCCTCCAAACGATTGCGTGGTCGCGCCAGGCCCAGCAATTGCTGCAACTGCTGGCAGAACGCCGATACTTCACCAAGCGACAGGCCTTGAGCCCTCTGGCTCAGGCTTTCCAGGGTCTCCACCAGGCAATCGGCCGCGTCCTGGTCATTGCAGAACATTTCCAGATGGTTCAGGCATTCCTGCAGCTTGTTCAGCATGGCCTGGGCGTCGACGAGAAAGTCGGGCAGGGCGCATGACCACTGAGTGTCATTCAGCATGTTGATCTCCACAACTCCGTGCGGACCTGTTGACCCCGCACCATGGGTGCGGAATTGTGTTCAGGCCAGTCAAGCTTAGCTGTAATCCGCTTGGGTGCGGTCGGCAAATGTAAGGTCATTTTCAATGTGTCCCGCAGGCCACAGAATAGACACATTGGCGGGGCGAACTCGGGGAAAATCAGGCCATCATGGCCAATACCGCGGCGATGGCGGGGTGCGAAAAGAAGGGCAACCAACGGCCTGACTCCGTTCATGCATTGAGAATGGCGTCACATTAATGGCTATTGGATATCGCGAATATCAGGTTCCGCCCGATTGCCTATAGGGGAAACCCTGATAAGAAGGTGGGGGTTCTTAGCAGATTTGTATCGCGCAATGGGGTGTAGGCGATGCGATAAGTTAAGCATGATGTTAATATGACATCAATGATCGCGCCAGTGCATTTCATCGGTCTTCAAGATCAGTGCAGGGCTGCCGATAACCTTTGGTGAGAACACTCAGCAACGTCCCCAGGAGTCATAGATGGCCGGCATTCTCGACACAGTAGACCAACGTACGCAGCTTGTGGGTGAGAACCGCCTGGAGATTCTGATGTTTCGCCTGGCAGGCCGCCAGTTGTTCGCCATCAACGTGTTCAAAGTGCAGGAAGTGCTGCAACTGCCCAAGCTCACGCTGATGCCCCAGCGCCATGCCTATGTGTGTGGCGTGGTCAACCTGCGGGGGCAGACGCTGCCGGTTATCGACCTGTCCCAGGCGATCGGCATGCGCCCGCTGCAACCGGGGCCCAACAGCACCATCATCGTTACCGAGTACAACCGCTCGGTGCAGGCATTCCTGGTGGGCGGCGTGGACCGGATCGTCAATATGAACTGGGAGGCGATCCTGCCGCCGCCTACCAGCGCGGGGCGCCAGCATTACCTGACCGCCATCAGCAAGGTCGACGACCAGTTGGTCGAAATCATCGACGTGGAGAAGGTGCTGGCCGAGATCGTGCCATACAGTGCCAAGGTCTCGCGCGACAAACTGGAAGATCCGGTGCTGGCGCAAGCCCGGGGCCGGGAGGTTCTGCTGGTGGACGACTCCACCGTGGCCCTGTCGCAGCTGCGCGATACCCTTTCGCAGTTGGGCGTGAAAATGCATGTAGCCAGTGACGGGCTCAAGGCGTTGAACATGCTCAAGGCCTGGGCGGACGCCGGTGAGGTGCTCACGGACAAATTGCTGATGGTGTTCACCGACGCGGAAATGCCGGAGATGGACGGGTACCGCTTGACCACCGAGATCCGCAACGATGCGCGCCTGCGGGGGCTTTACGTGGTGCTGCACACCTCGTTGTCGGGCAGCTTCAACGAGTCCATGGTCAAGAAGGTGGGCTGCGACAACTTCCTGTCCAAGTTCCAGCCCGACAAACTGGTGGATGTGGTGCGCCAGCGGTTGATGCTCGACAACTGACCCGCCGCGGCTGCCACGCCAGCCGGCGCTGATGTTGCGGTAAACTGCGGCTTTCCTGACCGTCGGAAGCCGCCCATGCACCTCAGCGCCCTGTACCGCTACCCCCTGAAGTCGGCCATTGCCGAACCCCTTCAAACGTCGGCGATCGAGCCTCTGGGGCTAGCGGGTGACCGCCGCTGGATGCTGGTGGATGAAACCACCGGGCGTTTCCTCACCCAGCGGGCCGAGGCGCACATGAGCCAATTGGGCGCGGCCCACCTGGATGATGGTCTGCGGTTATCCGCGCCCGGCCTCACCTCGCTGTTCGTGCCTACCCCCACACCCGACGCCGCCCTGCGTGGGGTGACTATCTGGCGCGATACGTTGCGGGTCCCCGATGCCGGTGATGAGGCGGCGGCCTGGGTGTCTTCCTTTATAGGCAAGCCCACGCGGCTGGTGCAGGTGCCAGCGGAGCGGGCGCGCCTCACTGAGGCTGGCTATGGCCTGGATACCGACAAGGTTGGCTTTGCCGATGGCTTTCCGTTGCTGTTGATTGGCCAGGCGTCGCTGGACGACCTGTCCGCGCGGGTCGGTCGCGAACTGGAGATGCTGCGCTTTCGCCCCAACCTGGTGGTCGGCGGCAGTGAGGCCTTTGCAGAAGACGGCTGGAAGCGCATTCGAATCGGCGACGTGGAGTTCCGGGTGGTCAAGCCGTGTTCGCGCTGCATCCTGACCACGATCGACCCGCAGACCGGGATGCGTAGCGACGACCGCGAGCCACTGGCGACCCTCAAGACCTACCGGCAGGTGGAAGGCGACGTGATGTTCGGGCAGAACCTGGTCAGTGACGGGGTAGGGCGGTTGGACGTCGGTATGCCCGTGACGGTGATTGACTGAACGGAGGACCGGTTCGGGCGCTGGCGAGCCAGCTCCCGCCAGGGCCAGGCAGCCCTGGGGTTGGTTTCAGCGCCTACTGATCGTCGAAGAAACGCTCATTCCAATCGGCAATCGGCTGGGGGGTGTTGAGCTTCTGACCGTAGATCACGGCATACGACAATACGTTCTGCACGTACTGACGGGTCTCATCGAACGGAATCGACTCCACCCACACGTCGAAGCTCAGGTGGTTGGCGCCGCGCAGCCATTGCTTCACCCGCCCGGGGCCGGCGTTGTAGGCGGCCGAGGCCAACACGCGGTTGCCGTTGAACTGGGCATGCACCTGGCTCAGGTAAGCGGCCCCCAGCTGAATGTTCTTGTCCGGGTCGATGGCCTGGGAGGGTGAAGCCAGCGGAATGCTGAACTTGCGCGCGGTTTCCTTGGCGGTGCCGGGCATAAGCTGCATCAGGCCCATGGCACCTACGCCGGAACGGGCGTCGTCCATGAAGGCGCTTTCCTGGCGGGTGATGGCAAATACCCAGCTTGAATGGATACCGCGGTTGGTGGCTTCGCGGACCAGGGTGTCACGGTGGGCCATGGGGAAGCGGATGTCCAGGTCGTCCCAGTACTGGGCCTGGCTGATGGTGCGGATGGCCGGGAAGTACCAGTGCATGTCATAGGCCAGCTTGGCCTGGGCGACCATTTCGTCGCGGCTGAACAGGTTGCTCACGTAGTACCACTCGCGGCGGGCGTCCACGACCTGGCCGCGGTCGAGCAGCTCCATGGCGCGGCGTATGCCAGGGGTGTTGCGCACCTTGGTCATCAAGGCGTTGCTGATCACCAGCGGGCGGTTGGCCAGGGAGTAAGGCGCCTGGGTGCGGTCGGCGGCCAGGAAACCATAGAAATCCCGCTCCTTGGCCACATTGCGGTACAGCACCGCCACCTGCGGGTTCTGCGGCTGGGCCAGTTCCAGGCTGCGCGCCTGCCAGTATTTCCAGCGGTTGGTGGTGGCCAGGTCCTGGGGCAGGCGCCGGGTCAGGTCATAGGCGTCCTGCCAGCGGCCCAGGCGCAGCAACAGGCGCAGGCGCCACTCGGTCACGGTGTTGTCACGCAGCTCGGGGTCGTACTGGGTCATGAGGTCCAGTGCGCGGGGGTCATAGTTGCGCGCCAGGGTCAGGCCGATCTCCCGAGCGATGGCCACCTTTTCGTCACGGGAAAAGCGCATGCTGGTGGCATAGCTGTCGAGCATCTGCATGGCGCGGTCCGGGTCCTGCTTGGCCAGGCGACGCAGGCCCAGGCCCACTACGTCGGCCATGGCCTCGGTAGCAGGCTGGAAACGCGACGGGTCGGTGAGCAGTTCCGGGTTCTGGGCCACGCTGATCAGCAGGCGGCCCTGGTTGCCCAAGGTTGGCAGCGTCGCCACCAGGGCGTTGGCCAGGGCGTAGTTGCGGGTGTGGGCGGCCAGTTTCAGGCGCTGCCAGCGTTTGTCTTCGGTCAACTGGCCGTCGGCGGCCCACAGGCCGAACAGCGCTTCGCAGGCGTCGGGCTGGGTCTTGCCGGTCAGCCACAGTTTCTGTGCGCTGGCGTAGCCTTCGGCCTTCAGGCCATGGCTGAGCTGGTACTGGCCGTTGAGGCAGTCCAGTTCAGTGAAATTCAGCTTGGGATCGTAATATTTGGCAAAGGTTTGCCAGTCGCCACGCTCGGCCAGCCAGCGCAACCAGCGCAGTTTCATCCAGTTGGCCTGGGGCAGGTCGCCGTGGGCCGCGAGAAATTTCTCGATTTCGTCGTTGCTGGCGGTTTTCAGCCGCGCGGTCAGCTCGTCATAGGCCAGGTAGGGTTCCAGGGGGTAGTCGGCCAGCAGGGGCGCGTACTGGAAGTAGGGGCCGCTGTCGCCCTTGGCCAGGGCGCGCTTGGCCTGGTCGTAATACTGGCGCTGGGTGGTCAGGTCCACTGCATGGGCGCAGGAGACGGCGGTGGCAGAGAGCAGCAGGCAGGACAAGAGGCTAAACAGGCGACCGCGCATGAGACATCCGTGCAGATAAGGCATGACAAGTGCGGCGTGGCCTGCACTGATTGCTCACTAGCTTAGCCGGTTGCGGGTGGGCGATGAAAGCACTGTGCTTGTATCTGAACATGAATTCGCCGCGAAGCCGCCGTGCGACGGCATTTACTGTGCTGGGCGCCCAAGTCAGGTAGAATGCGCGCCCGGTTTTTGGAGAAACACATGACCCTGCTCAAATTAAGCGATGTGTCCCTCGCTTTCGGCGCGATGCCGTTGTTGGACAAAGTGTCCTGGCAGATCGCCCGTGGAGAGCGGGTCTGCATCATCGGTCGCAATGGCACTGGCAAGTCCAGCATGCTGCGCCTGGTCAAGGGCGATCAGAAGCCTGACGATGGCGAGGTCTGGCGCGCGCCGGGCCTGAAGATCGGCGAGCTGCCACAGGAACTGCCGGTGGCGGACGACCGCACCGTGTTCGACGTGGTCGCCGAAGGCCTGGATGGTGTGGGCGCGCTGCTCGCCGAATATCACCACCTGAGCCAGAACATCGTCACCGATGAAGACCTGACCAAGCTCATGCACGTGCAATCGGACCTCGAGGCCCGTGACGGCTGGCGCCTGCAGCAACTGGTGGACAGTACCCTGAGCCGCCTGCAACTGCCGGCCGACAAGACCCTGGCGCAGCTGTCCGGTGGCTGGCGCCGCCGCGTGCTGCTGGCCCAGGCACTGGTGTCGGAACCCGACCTGTTGCTGCTGGACGAGCCCACCAACCACTTGGACATCGGTGCCATCGCCTGGCTGGAAGAGGCCCTCAGCGGTTTTGGCGGCGCCGTGCTGTTCATCACCCACGACCGGTCCTTCCTGCAGAACCTGGCTACCCGCATCCTGGAACTGGACCGCGGCGGCCTGATCGACTGGAACGGCGACTACGCCAGCTTCCTGGTGCACAAGGAAGCCATGCTGGCGGCCGAAGAGACCGCCAACGCGCTGTTCGACAAGCGCCTGGCCCAGGAAGAAGTGTGGATCCGCCAGGGCATCAAGGCGCGTCGCACCCGCAACGAGGGCCGCGTGCGCGCCCTGAAGGAATTGCGCGTGGAGCGCAGCGAGCGTCGCGAACGCCAGGGCAAGGCCAACATCCAGCTCGATACCGCGGAGAAATCCGGCAAGCAGGTGATGGTGGTCGAGAACGTCAGCTTTGCCCACCCGGGCGGCCCGTTCCTGGTCAAGGACTTCTCCATGGTGCTGCAGCGTCAGGACCGCATCGGCCTGCTGGGTGCCAACGGCACCGGCAAGACCACCCTGCTGAAGCTGATGCTGGGTGATCTGGAAGCCACCAGTGGTACCGTTGCCGCCGGCACGCGCCTGGAAGTGGCCTACTTCGACCAGTTGCGCCACCAGTTGAACCTGGAAAAAACCGTGATCGACAACCTGGCCGAAGGCCGGGACTTCATCGAGATCGACGGCCAGAACCGTCACGTGCTCAGCTACCTGGGCGACTTCCTGTTCAGCCCCCAGCGTGCCCGCACGCCGGTCAAGGCGTTGTCCGGTGGTGAGCGCGCGCGCCTGCTGCTGGCCAAGCTGTTCAGCAAGCCAGCCAACCTGCTGGTGCTCGACGAACCGACCAACGACCTCGACGTCGAGACCCTCGAGCTGCTGGAAGAAGTGCTGTCCAGCTTCAAGGGCACGGTACTGATGGTCAGCCACGACCGGGCCTTTCTCGACAATGTGGTCACCAGCACCCTGGTGTTCGAAGGCGAGGGCAAGGTGCGCGAGTACGTGGGCGGCTACCAGGACTGGATTCGCCAGGGCGGCTCACCCAAGTTGCTGGGCGTGACCGAGAACAAGTCGGGCAAGGCCGAGCTCAACAGTGCGGTGGTGGAAGCCCCGGCTGCCGTGGCGGCGCCAGCGGCCGAGGCGCCGGTGGCCAAGAAGAAGCTGAGCTACAAGCTGCAGCGCGAGCTGGAAGCCTTGCCAGGTGAGATCGACGCCCAGGAGCAGAAGATCGCCGCGCTGGAAGCGACCATGGCTGATGCTGGTTTCTACCAGAAGCCGGCGGCAGAGACCGCCAAGGTCATCGCCGAGCTGGAACAGGCGCAGGCCAGGCTGGACGAGATGGTCGAGCGCTGGGCTGAGCTGGACGCCTGAGGCGCAGCTTCAAGCCGCAAGCTGCAGCAAGAGGCGCGCACCGCTTCTGGCTTGCAGCTTGTGGCTTCCTGCTTGCAGCTCCGAATACCCTATTCGGCCTTCTTCAGCCGCACGGCCAGCACGTCACATGGCGCGCCATGAAGCACGTCGTTGGACGTGGACCCCAACAGCAACGCCAGGCCGTGGCGGGCGTGGCTGCCCACCACCACCAGGTCGCACCCCTTTTCCTTGGCCAGGCCATGGATTTCCTGCTTGGGCTGGCCATAGGTCAGGTGGCAGTTGTCTTTGGTCAGTTCCGGGTACTTGGTGATCAACCGCTCAAGGCGCTCCTTGGCCTGGTCGAACTGCTGTTGTTGCAGTTGCGACAGATCCATGGGCACGTCGCCGCCAAAGGCCATGGCCATGGGCTCGACGATGTGCACCAGTGATAGCTTGGCGTCCTGGCTGGCGGACAGTTCGCGGGCCCGGTGAATCACCGGATCGCACTCTTCGGTCAGGTCGACGGCGACCAGAATGTGATGGTAGGGCATGGGAAGCTCTCCTGACGATGGCGATAGCCTAAGTATGGCCTGTTTCAAGTCGGTCTGTCTGAATGGCGCTAACCAACTCATTTCTAAAGTTTTACAGGGTGCACAGTCATATGACGGTATGGATAGTGGTGTCAATCCTTGCGCTGGTTTTAAGCCCCATGGTCTGGCTGCGCCCCTCGCGCAAACAGAGTGGGCAGATGGCCTTGCGCATGGAAGCCCGGCGCCTGGGCCTGGCCATGCAACTGGCACCCCAGCAGTGGCCGCACTGGTTGCCCACGGAGCCGCCCAGCCCCTGCGCGCAGTACTGCCGGCCGCGGCGTTCGCCACAGGCCGCGCAGTTCTGCTACTGGCAGATAGCGCCGGGCACCTGGCTGAACCAGTGGCGCGAGCCTTGTGAAGACCCTGCGCTGCTGGCGCAGTTCAGCACATTGCCGGGCAATGTCTACAAGGTTGAGGCAGGTCAACAGATGGTTGCCCTGTACTGGGGGGAGCGTGGGGAGGCCAGCGTGCTGGTAGCGATTGACGCGGTGCTGAAGGCGCTGGCGTGAGAGTGGCACTGGCCTTTTTCCGACCTGCGCCCGTCCTTCAGGGTATCGCGAACCCGTTGGAAAGCCGAATGCCCACACCCCAGGCAATAAAAAGCCCGATAATCTGCGTCGGGCTGGGGTTGGCCAGGCAGGCCGGTAAGACATTTCTGCGTGTTTGGTCGACAGTGTAGTCGCGAACGAATCTTACGCCCGTCCTTGGCAATTTTTCCTCTTTTTATTTTCAAAACCTGTTTGGCAGCCGTGCAGTCCCGTGTTTCTGGCTGTCACAGCAGCATGCCATCCTGTTGCCGAATGTTGCGTCATCAGGCGGAAAGGCTTCCTGCGCCATTTTGACGCACGCGTGACCGTAAAGTCGCGTTTTTGCGGCGTTTCAGCGCATTTGACAATTGCCGTTTTTTCCCTGAATGTGTGCATACCCAAATCAAACGGGCGTATGAATTGAGCGTTTGTCTTGTAGGAGCGCTCTTACAGAATCCCGACAATCACGCTGACGGGTGTGTCTGGCGGCGGGGGAGCGGCAACTGGCGCGAAGGCGCCTGCCGGCCCCGTACCAGCGTTTGGCGTGTACTGTTCAGCTTCCATATCGTGGAGATCAGTTGATGATTTACGAAGGTAAAGCCATCACGGTTAAGGCTCTTGAAAGTGGCATCGTCGAATTGAATTTCGACCTCAAGGGTGAGTCCGTCAACAAGTTCAACCGTCTGACCCTGAGCGAACTGCGCCAGGCCGTCGACACCATCAAGGGCGATGCCTCGATCAAGGGCGTGATTGTCAGCAGTGGCAAGGACGTCTTCATCGTCGGCGCGGACATCACCGAATTTGTCGACAACTTCAAGCTGCCCGAGGCCGAACTGGTCGCCGGTAACCTGGAAGCCAACCGCATTTTCAGCGACTTCGAAGACCTGGGCGTGCCCACCGTGGCGGCGATCAACGGTATCGCCCTGGGCGGCGGCCTGGAAATGTGCCTGGCCGCTGACTACCGCGTCATGGCCGAGACCGCCAAGGTTGGCCTGCCGGAAGTCAAATTGGGTATCTACCCAGGCTTCGGCGGTACCGTGCGCCTGCCGCGCATCATCGGTGCCGACAATGCCATCGAATGGATCGCCTCGGGCAAGGAAAACCGTGCCGAAGACGCCCTCAAGGCGGGTGCGGTAGATGCCGTGGTCGCGCCTGAGAAGTTGAAGGACGCTGCCCTGGACCTGATCAAGCGCGCCATCAGTGGCGAGTTCGACTACAAGGCCAAGCGCCAGCCGAAGCTGGACAAGCTCAAGCTCAACGCCATTGAACAGATGATGGCCTTCGAGACGGCCAAGGGCTTCGTCGCCGGCCAGGCCGGCCCGAACTACCCGGCGCCGGTCGAAGCCATCAAGACCATCCAGAAAGCTGCCAACTTCGGTCGCGAGAAAGCCCTGGAAGTCGAAGCCGCCGGCTTTGTGAAAATGGCCAAGACCTCGGCCGCGCAAAGCCTGGTGGGCCTGTTCCTCAATGACCAGGAGCTCAAGCGCAAGGCCAAGGCCTACGACGAGCTGGCCCACGACGTGAAGCAGGCCGCCGTGCTCGGCGCCGGGATCATGGGCGGCGGCATCGCCTACCAGTCGGCGGTCAAGGGCACGCCGATCCTGATGAAGGACATCAACGAGAAGGGCATCGAGCAAGGCCTGGCTGAAGCCTCGAAGCTGCTGGGCAAGCGCGTCGAGAAAGGCCGCCTGACCCCGGCGAAGATGGCCGAGGCGCTGAACGCCATTCGCCCGACCCTGTCGTACGGCGATTTCGGCCACGTCGACATCGTCGTCGAAGCCGTGGTCGAGAACCCGAAGGTCAAGCAAGCCGTGCTGGCTGAAGTGGAAAGCCAAGTGAAGGACGACACCATCCTGGCGTCCAACACCTCGACCATTTCCATCAGCCTGCTGGCCAAGGCCCTCAAGCGCCCGGAAAACTTCGTCGGCATGCACTTCTTCAACCCGGTGCACATGATGCCGCTGGTGGAAGTGATCCGTGGCGAGAAGTCCAGCGAAGTCGCGGTGGCGACCACCGTGGCCTACGCCAAGAAAATGGGCAAGAACCCCATCGTGGTCAACGACTGCCCGGGCTTCCTGGTCAACCGCGTGCTGTTCCCGTACTTCGGCGGCTTCGCCCGCCTGGTCAGTGCCGGCGTCGACTTCGTGCGCGTGGACAAGATCATGGAGAAATTCGGCTGGCCCATGGGCCCGGCCTACCTGATGGACGTGGTCGGCATCGACACCGGCCACCACGGCCGCGACGTGATGGCCGAAGGCTTCCCCGACCGCATGAAGGATGACCGTCGTTCGGCCATCGACGTGCTGTACGAGGCCAACCGCCTGGGCCAGAAGAACGGCAAGGGGTTCTACGCCTACGAAACCGACAAGCGCGGCAAGCCGAAGAAAGTCGCCGACGCCTCGGTGCTGGAAGTGCTCAAGCCGATCGTCTACGAGCAGCGCGAACTGACCGACGACGACATCCTCAACTGGATGATGATCCCCCTGTGCCTGGAAACCGTGCGCTGCCTGGAAGACGGCATCGTCGCCACCGCGGCCGAGGCTGACATGGGCCTGGTGTACGGCATCGGTTTCCCTCCCTTCCGTGGCGGTGCATTGCGTTACATCGATTCGCTGGGCGTGGCCAATTTTGTCGCCCTGGCAGACCAGTACGCCGACCTGGGCCCGCTGTACCACCCCACCGCGAAGCTGCGTGAAATGGCCAAGAACGGCCAGAGCTTCTTCGGTTAAGCGCCCAACGACCAGAGCGAGAATGATTTTATGAGCTTGAATCCGAGAGATGTGGTGATCGTCGACTTCGGTCGCACGCCAATGGGCCGCTCCAAGGGTGGCATGCACCGCAACACCCGCGCCGAAGACATGTCGGCGCACCTGATCAGCAAATTGCTGGAGCGCAACGTCAAGGTCGACCCCAACGAGGTCGAGGACGTTATCTGGGGCTGCGTCAACCAGACCCTGGAGCAGGGCTGGAACATCGCGCGCATGGCCTCGCTGATGACCCAGATTCCCCACACTGCGGCTGGCCAGACCGTCAGCCGCCTGTGCGGCTCGTCCATGAGCGCACTGCACACTGCCGCCCAGGCGATCATGACCGGCAACGGTGACGTGTTCGTGGTCGGTGGCGTCGAGCACATGGGCCACGTGGGCATGATGCACGGTGTCGACCCCAACCCGCACCTGTCCCTGTACGCCGCCAAGGCGTCGGGCATGATGGGCCTGACCGCCGAGATGCTGGGCAAGATGCACGGCATTACCCGCGAAGCCCAGGACGCCTTCGGCGTGCGTTCCCACCAGTTGGCCCACAAGGCGACCGTGGAAGGCAAGTTCAAGGATGAGATCATCCCGATGCAAGGGTATGACGAGAACGGTTTCCTGAAGATGTTCGACTACGACGAGACCATTCGTCCGGACACCACCCTGGAAAGCCTGGCCGCGCTCAAGCCTGCTTTCAACCCAAAAGGTGGCACGGTGACAGCGGGCACTTCGTCGCAAATCACCGACGGTGCCTCTTGCATGATCGTCATGTCGGCCCAACGTGCTCAAGACCTGGGCATCCAGCCGCTGGCCGTGATTCGTTCCATGGCCGTGGCCGGTGTCGACCCCGCGATCATGGGCTACGGCCCCGTGCCGGCGACCCAGAAGGCGCTCAAGCGCGCGGGCCTGAGCATCACCGACATCGACTTCTTCGAGCTCAACGAAGCCTTCGCCGCACAGGCCCTGCCAGTGCTGAAGGATCTGAAAGTACTCGACAAGATGAACGAGAAGGTTAACCTGCACGGCGGCGCCATCGCTTTGGGCCACCCGTTCGGTTGCTCCGGGGCGCGCATTTCAGGCACCCTGTTGAATGTCATGAAACAGAACAACGGCACCCTCGGGGTGTCCACCATGTGTGTCGGTCTGGGTCAGGGCATCACCACCGTCTTCGAACGCGTCTAGGCATTCGTGAGTCGGCGAACCGGGGCCAGGTGCCCCGGTTTTTGTTTTTACAGAATATTTGTTTTTCAGCGAGGCAGACATGCACTTACAACCAGGGCTCTACCGCCACTACAAAGGCCCTCAGTACCGGGTTTTCGGGGTCGCGCGCCACTCCGAAACCGAGGAAGAAGTGGTCTGCTATCAGGCGTTGTACGGCGAGTTTGGCCTGTGGGTAAGGCCCCTGAGCATGTTTCTGGAGTCGGTAGAAGTTGACGGCGAGCGCGTACCGCGCTTTGCTTTGGTCGAGGCCGAACCGAGCCTGTTCGACCCGCCCGGTGACGTGATCGCTTGATCATCCGCGCTTGACCTCACTCCGTCACCACTATATATAGCGGTGCCTCGAAGGCACCAATCGCTTTCATTTCTAGTATTCAGGAATTTTCTGATCCATGGGCAAATCGCTGGTCATTGTGGAATCCCCGGCTAAGGCCAAGACCATCAACAAGTATCTGGGCAACCAATACGTGGTGAAGTCGAGTATCGGCCATATCCGAGACCTGCCCACCAGCGGTTCGGCTAGCGCCACGAAAGAACCGGTGAAGCGTGGCAAGGCCGCGGCCGCCGAGGCACCTGCCTTGTCGCCCAAGGAAAAGGCGCGCAAGCAACTGGTGGCGCGCATGGGCGTCGACCCGGAGCACGGCTGGAAAGCCCAGTACGAGATCCTTCCCGGCAAGGAGAAGGTGATCGAGGAGCTGCGCCGGCTCGCCAAGGATGCTGACACCATCTATCTCGCAACCGACTTGGACCGCGAGGGGGAAGCCATTGCCTGGCACCTGCGCGAAGCCATCGGTGGGGATGACAGCCGCTACAAGCGCGTGGTGTTCAACGAAATCACCAAGAAGGCCATCCAGGAGGCGTTCTCGACGCCGGGCGAACTCGATATCGACCGGGTCAACGCCCAGCAGGCGCGCCGCTTCCTCGACCGCGTGGTGGGCTACATGGTCTCGCCGCTGTTGTGGGCCAAGATCGCCCGTGGCTTGTCCGCCGGCCGTGTGCAGTCGGTGGCGGTGAAGCTGGTGGTGGAGCGTGAGCGCGAGATCCGCGCCTTCATCCCGGAAGAGTACTGGGAGATCCACGCCGACCTGGGCACCGCGAAGAACGCCAAGGTGCGCTTCGAAGTGGCGCGTGAAAAGGGCGAGGCGTTCAAGCCGCTCAACGAAGCCACCGCCATGGCGGCGCTGGAGAAGCTCAAGGCGTCCACCTACAGCATCGTCAAGCGCGAAGACAAACCGACCAGCAGCAAGCCGTCGGCCCCGTTCATCACCTCGACCCTGCAGCAGGCCGCGAGCAACCGCCTGGGCTTCGGTGTGAAGAAGACCATGATGATGGCCCAGCGCTTGTACGAGGCCGGCTACATCACCTACATGCGTACCGACTCCACCAACCTGTCCACCGATGCAGTGGACATGGCGCGCAGCTACATCGAGAAAGAATTCGGCAAGCAGTACCTGCCGCCGGCGCCCATGGTGTACGGCAGCAAAGAGGGCGCACAGGAAGCGCACGAAGCCATTCGTCCGTCCGACGTCAATACCCACCCGACCAAGCTGGCCGGCATGGAGCGTGACGCCGAGCGCCTGTACGAGTTGATCTGGCGCCAGTTCCTGGCCTGCCAGATGCCGCCTGCGCAATACCTGTCGACCACGGTTACCGTGGCCGCCGGCGACTTCGAGCTGCGCGCCAAGGGCCGTATCCTCAAGTTCGACGGTTACACCCGTGTCATGCCGCAAATGGCCAAGCCAGGCGATGACGACGTGCTGCCGGAAATGGACCAGGGCGAAGTCCTCAAGCTGATCGAGCTGGACCCTACCCAGCACTTCACCAAGCCGCCGGCCCGTTACTCGGAAGCCAGCCTGGTGAAAGAGATGGAAAAACGCGGTATCGGTCGCCCGTCGACCTACGCGGCCATCATCTCCACCATCCAGGACCGCGGCTACGTGGCCCTGCACAACCGTCGTTTCTACTCCGAGAAGATGGGTGACATTGTCACCGAACGCCTGTCGGAGAGCTTCTCGAACCTCATGGACTATGGCTTCACCGCCGGCATGGAGGAGAACCTCGACGACGTGGCCCAGGGTGAGCGCGACTGGAAGAACGTGCTGGATGAGTTCTACGGCGACTTCAAGAACAAGCTGGAAGTGGCTGGCTCGGCCGACAGCGGCATGCGTGCCAACCAGCCGACGCCGACCGACATCACCTGCCGCGAATGCGGCCGGCACATGATGATCCGTACGGCATCCACCGGTGTTTTCCTGGGCTGCTCGGGTTACAGCCTGCCGCCGAAAGAACGCTGCAAGGCCACCATCAACCTGGTGCCGGGCGACGAGATCGCCGCCGACGACGAGGGTGAGTCCGAGTCGCTGGTACTGCGTGGCAAGCACCGCTGCCCGATCTGCGCGACCGCCATGGACGCTTACCTGCTGGATGAGAAGCGCAAGCTGCACATCTGCGGTAACAACCCGGACTGCGTGGGTTACGAGATCGAGGAAGGCAATTACCGCATCAAGGGCTATGAAGGCCCTAGCCTGGAGTGCGACAAGTGCGGCAGCGAGATGCAGCTCAAGACTGGCCGTTTCGGCAAGTTCTTCGGGTGCACCAACCCTGACTGCAAGAACACCCGCAAGCTGCTGAAGAGTGGCGAGGCGGCGCCGCCGAAGATGGACGCGGTGAAGATGCCGGAGCTCAAGTGCGAGAAGGTCAACGACACGTACGTGCTACGTGACGGTGCCTCGGGGTTGTTCCTGGCCGCCAGCCAGTTCCCGAAAAACCGGGAGACCCGTGCGCCCCTGGTGATCGAGATCATCCCGCACAAGGACGAGATCGACCCCAAGTACCACTTCCTCTGCGAAGCGCCGAAGAAGGACCCGGACGGTCGCCCGGCGGTGATTCGCTACAGCCGCAAGACCAAGGAGCAGTACGTGCAGACCGAAGTCGACGGCAAGCCGACCGGCTGGCGCGCGTTCTACGACGGTGAAAGCTGGAAGGTCGAGGACAAGCGGGCCAAGGAAAAAGAGCCGGCCTGATTCATGCCCAACAAAACCGCGCTTCGGCGCGGTTTTTTTTTCGCCTGCGCCTGCTGGTCTCTGGGAATGAGCAAGGCTCGAGTAGCGGGCACCAATGATTTGCCTTGCAGCAAACGCCTGCCATCGCCGAAACTGTTCGTCTGCCCGAACCCCGTCTTTCCCGGAGGGTGCCCCCATGGCCCACGAACTCTATACCCGTACCAATCAGAAAATCTATTTTGCCGGCTTGTCCCTCGAGGCCTTGGGCAAGGCCGAGCAAGGTCAGGCAATGAATGCCATGGCGCGTATCCAGGCCGAGCGCGAATCGGCGCTGTTTCACCTGTATGGCGCCCTGCTGGGGTTGTGCCATGAGATCGCCGGCTTCTACCGTTTGCCCCAGGCGGCTACCCCGCGTGCCGAAGAGCTGTTGACCCGCGAAGTGCTGGCCCAGATTGCCATTCCCGAAATGGCCGAACTGGTAGAACTGGCCCAGGCCCCCGGTACTTGGGTACATGAACTGCTCGCCGCCCATGCGGCGCTGCACCGCCCGCCCCAGGCCCCCAAAGTGGCCAAGGGCGATGTCACTCAGCCACTGATCGTGGCGGTCAACCTCGATGCCCCTGATGAGCCCGAGGAACTGACTCGCGAGGTGCTTGAGGGCTGGCGTCAGCAGCTCAAGAGCCTGGCGGTTCGTTACCGTGATGGCCTCAGTGAGTGCTGATTGCGTCAACCGCTGCTACAATGGCGCCCTCACGTGGAGAACCCCTTTTTATGCCAACGTCCTTTCTTGAAATTGTCGAGTTGCCTGACGGCCGAATTGAATTGCGCCGTGCCGAGGATGAAGGCTCGCTCGTGACCTTGAACTTCTCCGAAGACGCCAAGGCATTCCTGCAGGGACAGCATGTTGAAGTCGCCAAGGCCATGCTCAGCGTCGGCGTGCAGATGGCCGGCAAAATGGTCGAAGGCGAGATCGAAAAAGAAGAAGGCCCGCGCGTTCTGCATTGATCGCTTGCAGGCGCCCCTGTCAGCCAGGTCTGGCAGGGATATCACGCGGCCACGTCCGTTGCTTGCTTGCGTGCGAGCTGTGTAATCGGCCGCCGGGTATCAGGCCATGCGGATGTTCAGGCTCTGGGCATCACCGATACGTGCGGCTGCGATCAACTGCTGACGAGCGCTGGCAGGCAGTGGATTGACCCAACTCACCACGGTATGGCTGCGGCCCAGGCGCAGGGCTTCGCCGGCCAGTTGCAGGGCCGTCTGGTTGCCGCCTGGTTGCAGGATCAGGATGCGCTCGCGGTTGAGCCCTGCGTCCCGAAGCCAGGCCTGGGTCAGGCTGGCGGGCGGGGCGATCAGGGTCAGCCAGCGCGCATCCAGGTCTTCGCTGAGTTCGCGCAGCATCGGTGCCAGCAGGTTCAGGCAGTTCCCGGCAGCGCCACGCAATGACACTTCACTGAAGGCTTCGGGCTGTGGGGCCGTCCAGGGCACTTCGCTTGCGTGGGTGAACAGCGGCGCGACAGGTTGGGCCATGAAGGCCTCGAACAAGGACAGTTGAGCCGATTGCATCGGTTGTGGGAACTGCATGTAGCCTCCTTTATCGGCGTATGACGCCGACGCTCAAGCCTTCGATGACCAGGTCCTGGTCCTTGAGGTTGACTTCGATGGGTGCGAACTCGGGGTTTTCCGCCAGCAGGAATACCTTGCTGCCTTCGCGCTTGAAGCGCTTGACGGTGACCTCGTCGCCGATGCGCGCCACCACGATCTGGCCGTTGCGGGCCTCGCGGCAGGTGTGCACGGCCAGCAGGTCACCGTCGAAGATGCCGACGTCCTTCATGCTCATGCCGTGCACGCGCAGCAGGTAGTCGGCCCGGGGGTGGAAGAAGGTGGGGTTGATGTTGCAGGATTCCTCGATGTGCTGCTGGGCCAGGATGGGGGCACCGGCAGCAACCCGGCCGATGATGGGCAGGGTGGATTCGTCGGCCTTGGCCTCGAAACCAGGAATGCGGATGCCGCGGGACGCGCCAGGGGTCATCTCGATGGCCCCCTTGCGCGCCAGCGCCTTGAGGTGTTCTTCAGCGGCGTTCGGCGACTTGAAACCCAGTTCCTGGGCGATTTCCGCACGGGTGGGCGGAAAGCCGTTGTCGTCGAGGCAGCGCTTGATGAAAGCCAGGATCTCGGCTTGGCGTGGCGTCAGTTTCAGCATGTCGATCGCTCTGTCTTTTTATACAGTGACTGGGATTATATACAGTATGCGGGGCTTGGCAATCCTGCTTTTGTTGCCGCTCGTCCCCCAGGTGTTCGGCGCCGTCCAGCGGCCAAGCGATACGCGCGGGCCAAAGGCCATTGCTGTGTGGTTAAATACGTGACCGGCCAGGCATAAAGCGCCCGCCCAGGCTTGACAGGTACATGGGTTGAAACGTATGTTTCAAACAGGTGTTTGTCAGGTGGAAATAGAATGGCCCAGTCGGAAACCGTTGAACGCATACTCGACGCTGCCGAGCAGTTGTTCGCGGAAAAAGGTTTTGCCGAAACCTCGTTGCGGCTGATCACCAGCAAGGCAGGGGTCAACCTGGCGGCGGTGAATTATCATTTCGGTTCAAAGAAGGCCTTGATCCAGGCAGTGTTCTCGCGCTTTCTGGGGCCTTTCTGCATCAGCCTCGAGCGTGAGCTCGAGCGGCGCCAGGCGCGCCCAGAGCACAAGGCCAACCTGGAAGAGCTGCTGGAAATCCTGGTGGAGCAAGCCATGGTGGTGCAGCCGCGCAGCGGCAACGACCTGTCTATCTTCATGCGCCTGTTGGGTCTGGCCTTCAGCCAGAGCCAGGGCCACCTGCGCCGCTATCTGGAAGACATGTACGGCAAGGTATTCCGCCGCTACATGCTGCTGGTCAACGAGGCCGCGCCGCGCATCCCGCCGCTGGAGCTGTTCTGGCGCGTGCATTTCATGTTGGGGGCGGCAGCGTTCAGCATGTCCGGTATCAAGGCCCTGCGGGCCATCGCCGAGACCGATTTCGGCATCGACACCTCCATCGAGCAGGTCATGCGCCTGATGGTGCCGTTCCTCGCCGCTGGCATGCGTGCCGACAGTGGCGTCACCGACGATGCCATGGCCGCGGCGCAGTTGCGCCCGCGCAGCAAGTCCACGGCGCCAGCGCTGGCCAAGGCCTGATACAAATGGCGATGGGCGCCGCAGGCCGCTTGGGCTAAGCTAGCGGCCCATGCTTACTCCGAATCCGCCGCGCTGCACTGGCGCCGGCTATTTCCCGTTACCGATGCCACTCCGTGAGGCTCTGAGCCTGGCGGGGCGGCGTGTGTGCACCCGCGAATCAAGGACTACCTCATGACTTCCCGCCTTCAAGGCTCGTTGATGGTCGATATCGCCGGCACCTGGCTGACCGCCGAGGACCGTCACCTGTTGCGCCAGCCTGAAGTGGCCGGCCTGATCATCTTTGCCCGCAACATCGAGCATGCCCGTCAGGTGCGCGAATTGACGGCCTCGATCCGCGCCATTCGCCCGGACCTGATTCTGGCCGTGGACCAGGAGGGCGGCCGCGTGCAGCGCCTGCGCCAGGGCTTCGTGCGCCTGCCCGCCATGCGTGCGCTGGCTGACAACCCCAATGCCGAACACCTGGCCGAGCAATGCGGCTGGATCATGGCCACCGAAGTGCTGGCCGTGGGCCTGGACCTGAGCTTCGCCCCGGTACTGGACCTGGACCACCAGCGCAGCGCGGTGGTGGGCAGCCGTGCGTTCGAGGGCAACCCCGAGCGCGCCACGGCCCTGGCCGGTGCGTTCATCAAGGGCATGAATGCGGCGGGCATGGCAGCCTGTGGCAAGCATTTCCCCGGCCACGGCTGGGCCGAGGCCGACTCCCACGTCGCCATTCCCACCGATGAGCGCAGCCTGGAGCAGATCCGCGCCCTGGACCTGGTGCCGTTCGCCCGCTTGAGCAAGCAGTTGGCGGCGGTGATGCCGGCCCACGTCATCTACCCACAGGTCGACAGCCAGCCGGCCGGATTCTCCCGGCGCTGGCTGCAGGACATCCTGCGCGGCGAACTGGGTTTCGACGGGGTGATCTTCAGCGACGATTTGTCCATGGCCGGGGCGCACGTGGTCGGAGATGCCGCCAGCCGTATCGAGGCGGCGTTGAGCGCTGGCTGCGACATGGGCCTGGTGTGCAACGACCGCGCCGCGGCCGAGCTGGCTCTCAGTGCCGCGCAGCGCTTGCAGGTGACGCCTTCGCCGCGTATCGCTGGCATGCGTGGCCAGGCCTTCAGCAACGTCGAATACCGCCAGCACCCGCGTTGGCTGGAAGCCGTGGGTGCCCTGCGCGATGCCCAGTTGATCGACTGATGAGGCGCGGCGCCTGCTCCCCGGCGGGCGCCCTGTCCCGCAGGGGAGGCTGGGCCTTTGCCTAGCGCTTACGCGGCTTGCGGCCCGGCAACGGCTCGAACAGGGCGTCGATGTCCTCGGGCGCAAGCTTCCAGTCTCCGGCCTCGCGGCCATCGAGAATGCCCGCCGCCAAAGCCGATTTCTCCAGTTGCAGGTGCTGGATCTTTTCTTCCACCGTGCCCCGGGTAATCAGCTTGTACACAAACACCGGCTTTTCCTGGCCAATGCGGTACGCACGGTCCGTGGCCTGGTGTTCGGCCGCCGGGTTCCACCACGGGTCGTAGTGGATCACCGTGTCGGCGGCCGTCAGGTTCAGGCCCACGCCACCCGCCTTGAGGCTGATGAGGAAGATCTGCACCTTGCCCTTCTGGAAGTCCTGCACTGGCACGCGGCGGTTCTTGGTGGCGCCGGTCAGCAGGGCATAGTCGATGCCGCGCTGTTGCAGTTCCTGCTCGATCAGCCCGAGCATGGAGGTGAATTGCGAGAACAGCAGGATGCGGCGTTTTTCCAGCAGCAATTCCTCGATGATCTCCATCAGGCTGGCAAGCTTGCCCGAACTGCCGCCACGGCTTGGCGGCGTGGCGCTGTTGACCAGGCGCAGGTCACAGCACACCTGGCGTAGCTTGAGCAGGGCTTCGAGGATGATGATCTGGCTGCGGGCCACGCCCTTGCGGTTGATCTCTTCACGCACCTTCTTGTCCATGGCCAGGCGCACGGTTTCGTACACGTCGCGTTGGGCTTCGTTGAGTTCCACCCAGTGGGTGATCTCGGTCTTGGCCGGCAGTTCGGTGGCTACCTGTTCCTTCGTGCGGCGCAGCAGGAACGGCTTGATGCGTGCATTGAGGTGCTGCAGGCGTTCCTGGTCGCCATGCTTCTCGATAGGCACCCGGTAGTCGCGGTTGAACGCTCTGGCGTCGCCCAGCCAGCCTGGCAGCAGGAAGTGGAACAGCGACCACAGCTCGCCCAGGTGGTTTTCCAGCGGCGTGCCGCTCAGGCACAGGCGCTGGCGTGCCTTGAGCTGGCGCGCCGCCTGGGCAGCCTTGCTGCCTGGGGTCTTGATGTACTGCGCTTCGTCGAGGATCAGCACATGCAGGGGTACCTTGGCCAGCGCGTCGAGGTCCTTGGGCAGCAGGGCATAGGTGGTCAGCAGCAGGTCGTAATCGAACAGGTGGTCGAAGTGTTTCTTGCGCGCGGCGCCGTGCAGGGCCGCCACCCGAAGGGTCGGCGCGAAGCGCTGGGCTTCGTCCTGCCAGTTGGGGATCAGGCTGGTGGGCATCACCACCATGGCGGGGCGGTCCAGGCGCCCGGCGTTCTTCTCGCACAGCAGATGCGCCAGGGTCTGAAGGGTCTTGCCCAGGCCCATGTCGTCAGCGAGGATGCCCCCGACTTCGAGCTCGCGCATGGCCTGCATCCAGCTCAGGCCCTCGGCCTGGTAGGGGCGCAACGTGGCAGCCAGGTCGGCCGGTGGCGGCGTGGGCTGGGTGCGTATGTCGCGCAGGCGTTCGGCAAAACCACGCAGGCGCTCGCCACCTTCCCAGCTCAGCGGCAGCTCCTTGAGGGCATTGAGCCGCGTGGCGTCCGGGGTCGGCAGCCGCAGGCGGGTCTCGCTGGGCTCGTCACGCAGGTAGAAATCGCCCAGGGTCGAGAGCACCGGCTTCAGCCGGCCATAGGGCAGCGCCACCTGCATCAGCTTGGGCTTGTTGTGCGCCTGGGGGCTGTGGATGGGCACCAGGATCTGCTCGTCATCACGACGCCTGGCCAGTTGGGCCGGGTTGAGCAGTTCAGGGTGGGTGCGCAGCAGGTTGAGCAGGATCGGCAGCAGGCTCAGGCGTTCGCCATTGATGACGATACCCAGTTCCAGGTCGAACCAGTCGCGGTCCGGCGCCTCGTCCACTATCGCGTACCAGTCGTCCACGGGCGTCAGGTCGAAGGCGAAGTCATCCGAATACTCGATTTCCCAGCCTTGCTCGCGCAGCATCGGCAGGTCGTTGAGTACAAAGCGCAGCCAGGCGCTGTCACTGGGCAATTCGAATATGTCGCCAGCGCTTTCCGGCAGCGCCTTGCTCTGCCGGGTAGCGATGCGAAACCCCAGCGCCTGCAGGGTTTCGCGCAGGGCTTTTTCGCTCAGTGGCTGGCGGGCGACAGGCGACTCGTGGTGGGGGCGGGCGCTTGACACATAGTGACCGGCGTAGCCATACGCCAGCGCCGCCCGGTGCTGGATGTGCCGCTGCATGCGGCCGTTGCGCGGCTCGAAAGCGCTGAACTCGACGCTGCCCAGCCACAAGCGTGGCCGGGGCTCGAGGTGTTCCATCAGGTGTTCGGACATTTAGCTGGCAGACACCTTGTTCATAACCATCGTGCTCATGAGGCTTTCGGCGCCAGGCGTTCGAACAGCGCTTCCAGGGTATTGAAGCGCTCGTCGGCACGTTCCATCGGCACCATGAATTTGAACAGCGTGGCGCCTTCGAATTTGTAGCGGTTGGGCTGGCCCTGAATCAGTTTGATCAATACCAGCGGGTCCACCGGTGTTTCGGCGGCGAACTCGATACGCCCGCCTTGCGGGCCGGCATCGACCTTCTTGATGCCCAGGGTCTCGGCCTGCAGCTTGAGCAGCGTCAAGCGCACCAGGTTCTTGGTTGGCTCAGGCAGCAGGCCGAAGCGGTCGATCATTTCCACCTGCAGGTCCTTGAGGCCATCTTCGTCCACCGCCGAAGCGATGCGCTTGTACAGGATCAGCCGGGCGTGCACGTCGGGCAGGTAGTCTTCGGGGATCAGCGCCGGCAGGCGCAGGTTGATCTCCGGGCCGCCGCCCAGCGGCTGGTCGAGGTTGGGCTGTTCGCCCTTGCGAATGGCCTTCACGGCCCGTTCGAGCATTTCCATGTACAGGGTGAAGCCCACGGCCTGGATCTGGCCGCTCTGGCCTTCGCCCAGCAACTCGCCGGCGCCACGGATTTCCAGGTCGTTGGTGGCCAGCACGAAGCCTGCCCCCAGGTCCTGGGTGTTGGCGATGGCTTCCAGGCGCTTTTCGGCGTCCGGGGTAATCTGCTGGCGGGGCGGGGTCAGGAGGTAGGCGTAGGCCTGGTGGTGGCTGCGCCCCACGCGGCCACGCAACTGGTGCAACTGCGCCAGGCCGAACTTGTCGGCACGTTCGATGATGATGGTGTTGGCGCTGGGCACGTCGATGCCGGTCTCGATGATGGTCGAGGCGATCAGCACGTTGAAGCGCTTGTGGTAGAAGTCGCTCATCACCTGTTCGAGTTCGCGTTCGCGCATCTGCCCGTGGCCGATGCCGATGCGGGCCTCGGGCACCAGTTCGGCGAGGTCGGCGGCGCACTTCTCGATGGTCTTCACGTCGTTGTGCAGGTAGTACACCTGGCCACCACGCAACAGTTCACGCAGCAGGGCCTCCTTCACGGTGCTCTTGTTCTGCTCCATGACGAAGGTGCGCACCGACAGGCGCCGGGCGGGCGGGGTGGCGATGATGGACAGGTCGCGCATGCCCGACACGGCCATGTTCAAGGTGCGCGGGATAGGCGTGGCGGTCAGTGTAAGAATGTCCACCTCGCTGCGCAGGTTCTTGAGCTGCTCTTTCTGGCGCACGCCAAAACGGTGTTCTTCGTCGATGATCACCAGGCCCAGGTTCTTGACCTTGACGTCGTCCTGCAGCAGCTTGTGGGTGCCGATGACGATATCGATCTTGCCGTCGGCCAACTCGTCCACCGCGGCGCTGACTTCCTTTGCCGACTTGAAGCGGCTCATCACCTCGACCCGCACGGGCCAGTCGGCGAAGCGGTCGCGGAAGCTGTTGTAGTGCTGTTGGGCAAGCAGGGTGGTGGGCACCAGGATGGCCACCTGGCGGCCGCCGTGCACGGCGATGAAGGCCGCGCGCATGGCCACCTCGGTCTTGCCGAAGCCGACGTCGCCGCACACCAGGCGGTCCATGGGCTTGGGCGCGAGCATGTCCTCGCGCACCGCCTCGATGGCCGATTGCTGGTCGGGCGTTTCCTCGAACGGAAAGCCGGCACTGAAGGTGGCGTAATCCACGGTCGGGTCGGCGAAGGCGTAGCCTTTGCGTGCCGCGCGCCGGGCGTAGATGTCCAGCAGTTCGGCGGCCACGTCGCGGACCTGTTCGGCGGCCTTGCGCTTGGCTTTCTGCCAGGTTTCCGAACCCAGGCGGTGCAGGGGCGCCAGGGCGTCGTCACTGCCGGTGTAGCGGGCGATCAGGTGCAGGTTGGCCACCGGCACGTAGAGCTTGGCGTTCTCGGCGTATTCCAGGGTGAGGAATTCAGCCACCTGGTTGTCGATTTCCAGCGTGGCCAGGCCCAGGTAGCGACCCACGCCGTGGTCGATGTGCACCACCGGCGCGCCTTCGCGCAGTTCGGTAAGGTTCTTGATCACCGCGTCGTTGTTGGCATCGGTACGCTTTTCACGGCGCCGGCGCTGCATCACGCGCTGGCCGAACAGCGGGCTTTCGGCGATCAGTGCCAGTGCCGGGTCGTCCAGCACCAGGCCTTCGTCCAGCGGGGCGATGGTGATGGCCAGGCGGTCTTTGCCGGTGGCGAAGTCGGTCCAGCTGTCCAGGGTCTTGGGTTGCAGTTTCAGGCGGCCCAGCAGTTCCAGCAGTACCTCGCGGCGGCCGGCCGACTCAGCGGTGAACAGCACGCGGCCGGGGAACTGGTCGAGGAAATTCGACAGTGCCGCCAGCGGCTGGTTGGCCTTGGCTTCGATGGCCAGGTTGGGCAGCGGCTGCGCCGGGAAACGATCCCGGCCCACGCCCGGTTCGATGTCGGCCTGGCTGGCGACCACGCGCGGCCATTGCTTGAGCCGCGCGAAGCAGTCTTCCACCGGCAGGAACAGCTCGGCAGGCGGCAGCAGCGGCCGCTGCTTGTCGATGCGGCGCTCTTCGTAGCGGTTGCGCACGTCGTTCCAGAAGTTCTCCGCGGCCTGTTCGATGCCTGGTAGCGAGAACACCTGGGTGTCCTGGGGCAGGTAGTCGAACAGTGTCGAGGTTTCCTCGAAGAACAGCGGCAGGTAGTACTCGATACCGGCGGGGGTGATACCACTGCTCAGGTCCTGGAAGATCGGCGTGCGGCGGAAGTCGACGTCGAAGCGTTCGCGAAAACGCGCCTTGAAGCGGGTGACGGCTTCCTTCTGCAGGGGGAATTCCCGTGCGGGCAGCAGGCGCACCGAGTCGACCTTGTCGATGGAGCGCTGGGTCTCCGGGTCGAAGGTGCGCAGGGTCTCGATTTCGTCATCGAACAGGTCGATGCGGTAGGGCAGCTTGCTGCCCATGGGGAACAGGTCGATCAGCGCGCCGCGCACGGTGAACTCGCCGTGCTCGTACACCGTGTCCACGTAGCGGTAGCCACTGGCTTCCAGGCGCGTGCGCATCTGCTCCACGTCGAGCTTCTGGCCCACGTCCAGCACCAGGCTGCTGCCGAGCAGAAACTGGGTCGGCGCCAATCTGTGTAGGGCTGTGGTGATAGGCACTACCAGAACGCCGTGGTCCAGCTCCGGCAGGCGGTACAGGCTGGAAATGCGCTGGGAAATGATGTCCTGGTGCGGCGAGAACAGGTCGTACGGCAGGGTTTCCCAGTCGGGAAAATGCAGCACGGGCAGTTGCGGCGCGAAAAAGCGCAGCTCCTGTTCCAGGCGGTCGGCACTCTGGCTGTCGGCCGTGAGCAGCAGGGTGAAGCGCCGGGCGGCGCTGGCTGCCTCGGCGATGGCCAGGCTCAGGGCGGCCCCAGGCAGGTTGCCCCAGGTGTGTTTCCCCGCGGTGGGGGACAGTAGCGGAAGACGCAGGACAGGCACGGGAGGTCGAGCTCCAAGCGTTGCGACAAAGACAACGATTGTACCGGCACCGGGCCGGGCTGTCAGTTTCGACCGCACGAAAACGAAACCTTGGCGCAAAAGCCCGGTCCATGAGCTTGTGTCGACAGGCGCTCATTGCTCCCGGCAACGCCCGAAGTCATAATGTAGCCCCTTTTTTCAGTCCCTACATGTGGAAGGTTCCCGTGACTCAGAAGCCCGACCAGTGTCTTGGTGAATGGATCGATCGTGAAGCGCTCGCCGAGGCGATGATTCCGCTGATCGGTCAGCTCTACCGCAATAACAACGTGGTGAGCTCGATCTATGGCCGCAGCCTGATCAACCGTTCCGTCATTCAGATCCTCAAGGCCCACCGTTTTGCCCGGCATCGCCAGGCCGACGTCGTTGAACTGTCTGTCCACGAGACGTTTCCCCTGCTCAAGGCCATGAGCGAGCTGAAACTGGGCGCCGCTTCGGTGGACCTGGGCAAGCTGGCGGTCAAGTTCAAGGAAGAGGGCAACGGCCGTACTGCCGAGCAGTTCGTGCGTGAAGAAATGGCCGACATCGTGGGCCAGCAGAACGCTTCCCCGCGCAAGGGCAAGGACGTGGTGCTGTATGGTTTCGGTCGCATCGGCCGCCTGCTGGCACGCATCCTGATCGAGAAGACCGGTGGCGGCGACGGCCTGCGCCTGCGGGCCATCGTGGTGCGCAAGGGTGCCGAGAACGACCTGGTCAAACGCGCCAGCCTGCTGCGTCGCGACTCGGTGCACGGCCCGTTCGATGGCACCATCACCATTGATGAAGCCAACAGCACCATCACCGCCAACGGCAACCTGATCCAGGTGATCTACGCCAAGAACCCGACCGAGGTGGACTACACCCAGTACGGCATCAATGATGCGCTGCTGGTGGACAACACCGGTGTGTGGCGTGACGCCGAGGGCCTGGGCCAGCATCTGACCTGCCCGGGTATCGACCGCGTGATCCTGACCGCACCGGGCAAAGGCAAGCTGAAGAATATCGTCCACGGTATCAACCACGGCGAAATCACCGCGGACGACAAGATCGTCTCGGCAGCTTCCTGCACCACCAACGCCATCGTGCCGGTGCTCAAGGCCGTCAACGACCAGTACGGCATCGCCAATGGTCACGTCGAAACGGTTCACTCGTACACCAACGACCAGAACCTGATCGACAACTTCCACAAGGGTTCGCGTCGTGGCCGCAGCGCCGCGCTGAACATGGTGATCACCGAGACCGGCGCCGCCACCGCTGCCGCCAAGGCCCTGCCTGAGCTGGCCGGCAAGCTGACCGGCAACGCCATTCGCGTACCGACGCCGAACGTGTCGATGGCCATCCTGAACCTGAACCTGGAAAAAGCCACCACGCGCGAAGAACTCAACGAGTACCTGCGCCAGATAGCCATGCACTCGGACCTGCACAAGCAGATCGACTACGTGAACTCCCAGGAAGTGGTATCGACCGACTTCGTCGGCTCGCGCCACGCCGGTGTGGTCGACGCCGAAGCCACCATCTGCAATGACAACCGCGCTGTGCTGTACGTCTGGTACGACAACGAGTTCGGTTACAGCTGCCAGGTGGTACGCGTGATGGAAGACATGGCCGGTGTGAACCCACCTGCGTTTCCGCGCTAAGCTTCAGTCCGTGAAATGAGAAAGCCCCGGCAGAGATGCCGGGGCTTTTTTGTGCGTGCGGCGAGCGCCTGTGCCTGCCCTCAGGCCCGCGCGGCCTGCGCGGTGCGCAACGCATGTTTGTTGCCATGGAACAGCACCAGCGTGGCGATCAAGCCCAGCACCGCCGCGCCACTGAGCCAGATGCCCGGTGCCGCCTTGTTGTCCAGCACGTGGATCAGGTAGGTGCAGGCCGCCGGGGTAAAGCCGCCAAAAGTGGCCGTCGCCAGGCTGTAGGCGAGGGAGAAACCGGTGGTGCGCACTTCCACCGGCATGATCTCGGTGAGCGCCACCACCATGGCGCCGTTGTACGAGCCGTACAGGAACGACAGCCATAATTCGACCATCAGCAGCCGCTCGAAGCTCGGCGCCTGGACCATCCAGCTCAGCGCCGGGTAAGCGGTGAGAATGGCCAGTATGGTGGCGGCCAGCAACAGCGGTTTGCGGCCGATACGGTCGGAAACCGCCCCCATCACCGGCAGCCAGATGAAGTTGGAAATCCCGATCAGCACCGTGACCAGCAGGGCGTCGAAGTCCGACAGGTGCAGCTCGGCCTTGCCGAAGGTGGGGGTGTAGGCGGTGATCAGGTAGAACGACACGGTGGTCATCACTACCAGGGCCATGCCGGCGATCACCAGGCCAAAGTTCTGGCCGATCGAGCGAATGACCTCCTTGAGGCTGGGACGGTGTTTGCGCGCCTGGAATTCCGGGGTTTCCTCCAGTGAGCGGCGAATCAGGAAGATCGCGGGCACGATCATGCAGCCCACCAGGAACGGTACGCGCCAGCCCCAGTCACCCATCTGTTCCGGGCTCAGCCAATGGTTCAGGGCCACGCCCAGCAAGCCGGCGAACACCACGGCCGCCTGCTGGCTGGCCGATTGCCAACTGACGAAAAAGCCCTTGCGCCCGGGGGTGGAAATTTCCGCCAGGTACACGGACACACCGCCCAGTTCGACGCCGGCCGAGAACCCTTGCAGCAGGCGCCCCAGCAACACTAGCAGCGGCGCGACCACGCCCAGGGTGGCGTAACCGGGGACGAAGGCGATCAGCAGGGTGCCCATGGCCATCATCGCCAGCGTCACGATCAAACCTTGTCGGCGGCCATGGCGGTCGATGTAGGCACCCAGGAAAATCGCCCCCAGCGGGCGCATCAGGAAGCCGGCGCCGAAGGTAGCCAGCGATAGCATCAGCGAGGCAAAAGCGTTGTCGGAAGGAAAGAAGGTCTTGGCGATGGCGGTGGCATAAAAGCCATACACCATGAAGTCGAACATCTCCAGAAAGTTGCCGCTGACAACGCGAAATATCGCTTTGCCCTTGCCTGTATTCGAGGCCATGGGAATGCACTCACTCAGATTGTTGTAATGGGGGGCCGTGAAGAGCCCTTCTTTAGTGGGGGCTGTTCAGGCATCGGCCGATCGGGCGGCAGAATTTTGTAACAATATGTATGAGTGTAGGATCTGGCAATGATTTTGCCTGCTGGGTGTAACGTTTCAGCTTAACCCTCACGGTGTCCCCGAGTGCAGAAGTGACACCCGAAGGTTGTCAGAAAGGCCCCTGGGTGCCAGCCAGATATTCAGGTACAAACGGGCCAAGTCATTGTCTTTGCTGGTAAAAAATACCTGCCCGTTACGCTCCACGCTGAGCCCTCGCGCGGCCTGGTAGACAAGGGCATAACGGTCACCTGCATGGATGTCGGTGAAGGTCTGGTGAAGGCGATCGATTTCGCCCTGGGCCGCCAGCAGTTGCCCGGGGTTTGCCTGGCGCTCCAGGGTGCGGTTGGCAGCCTTGATCACGTCGCGGCGGTCAATGTCATGGAAATAGAACAGTTCAAGGCGTTGGTCGCTCAACCGGTCCACGGCCTGTTGTGGGGGCATCCCCGCCTCGGCATAGAAGGCGGCGGCGTAGACATCGACGAATAGGTAATTGAGCACTGCCTGGTTTTTGCGCTCCAATGTCGGCGCCTGGCCCCACTGGGGGGCGAAGTTGGCTTCACGCAAACGATCGGCTGTATTGCCCAAGGCCAGCGAACAGAAGAAGAGCAGAAGCAACAGCGGCTTGTGGCGCATAATGGCGTCTTCCTCGAATGTCTGTCTCAAGGTTAAGTCAAAATTCGCCTTTTCACGCGCCATGCCCGTCCTTTTATTCTGCTCAACCTGCTGACCGCCCTGGCGGGCTGCAGCGGTGGCGACCCGGTGGAATCATTCAGCGGCCCGACCATGGGCAGCCGCTACAGCGTGCAGTATGTGCCCAGCGCGCAGACGCCTCAGCCCCGCCAGGTGCAGGCGGAAGTGGAAACCATCCTCGGGGAACTGGACCAGCAACTGTCGCTGTACCGGAGCGACTCCGAGGTGCGCCGTTTCAACGAATTGCCCGCCGATAGCTGCCGGGTGATGCCGCCGGCGGTGCTGGCCCTGGTGCAGTACGGCCAGTCGCTCTCCAGCGCCAGCGAGGGTGCCTATGACCAGACCGTGGGGCCGCTGATGGACCTGTGGGGCTTTGGCCCAGGCAGCCGTCAGCAGCAGGTGCCGCGCCCGGCCGTGCTGGCCTTGACCCGTCAGCGCGTGGGTTACCGCCACCTTCGCATCGACGGCGACCAACTGTGCAAGGACGCGGCGGTAGCGGTGGACCTCAACAGCGTAGCGGCCGGGTATGCGGTGGAGCGCATTGGCGCGCGCCTGCAGGCCATGGGGGTGGGTAGCTACCTGGCCGAGGCGACCGGCGAGCTCAAGGCGGTGGGCCGCAAGCCCGATGGCAGTGCCTGGCAGGTCAGCGTCCAGGCCCCGCGCCCTGACGACACCCACGCCAGCCGGGTGCTGGGTATTGACGGTTATGGTGTGGCGACCTCCGCGGAGCACACCCATTACTTTGTCCATGAAGGGCGGCGTTATTCCCATCTGCTGGATGCCCGCACGGGCGCGCCCGTCAGCCATGACCTGGCGTCGGTGACGGTGATTCATCCTTCGGCCTTGTCGGCCGATGGCTTGTCTACGCTGCTGATGATATTGGGGCCGGAGCAGGGGTGGGATTACGCCCAGGGGCATGACATCGCCGCGCTGTTCGTGCGCCGTGATGGCGAGGTGTTGTCCAGCCGCGGAACGCCGGCGTTCGAGCGCATGGCTGGGGCCAATGTGCCGGGCAAGTGAGGCCAGGGCGGTTCACTCGTTGGCCATTTCCCGCACCGCTTCCACCTTTGCCATTGACGCCTACCCCCAGAGATCAATAGCCTTTGACGCGACCAAGGGTTAATGTTCGCGGCGTTCACGCTTCTATAGACTGCATCCCCGAGTTTTCGATGCCGCGGCGCGGCATGTTGAGCCGGAGGTACCAGAGTGGTGTCTCGGCCTGTTCTGAAGGAGTACGCATGGCTGTCTACAACTATGATGTAGTGGTGTTGGGGTCCGGGCCCGCCGGTGAGGGCGCGGCAATGAACGCCGCGAAGGCAGGGCGCAAGGTGGCGATGGTCGATAGCCGTCGCCAGGTCGGCGGCAACTGCACCCACCTGGGCACCATCCCGTCCAAGGCCCTGCGTCACTCGGTCAAGCAGATCATCCAGTTCAACACCAACCCCATGTTCCGGGCCATTGGCGAACCGCGCTGGTTTTCGTTCCCGGACGTGCTGAAAAGCGCCGAGCAGGTCATCGCCAAGCAAGTGGCCTCGCGCACCACCTATTATTCGCGCAACCGGGTCGATGTGTTCTTCGGCACCGGCAGCTTCTCCGACGAGCAGACCGTGGAAGTTATCTGTGCCAACGGTGCGCAGGAAAAACTGGTGGCCAAGCAGGTCATCATCGCCACCGGTTCGCGCCCCTATCGCCCGGCCGACATCGACTTCCACCACCCGCGTATCTATGACAGCGACACCATCCTCAGCCTCACCCATACCCCGCGCAAGTTGATCATCTACGGCGCCGGGGTCATCGGCTGCGAATACGCCTCGATCTTCAGCGGCCTGGGCGTGCTGGTGGAACTGGTGGACAACCGCGAGCAACTGCTGAGCTTCCTGGACTCGGAAATTTCCCAGGGCTTGAGCTACCACTTCAGCAACAACAACGTGATGGTTCGCCATAACGAGGAATACGAGAAGGTCGAAGGCCTGGAAAACGGCGTGATCCTGCACCTCAAGTCGGGCAAGAAGATCAAGGCCGACGCCTTGCTGTGGTGCAACGGCCGTACCGGCAACACCGACCGCCTGGGGCTGGAGAACATCGGTATCAAGGTCAATGGGCGTGGCCAGATCACGGTCGACGAAGCCTACCGCACCAGCGTGCCGACCATTTATGGCGCGGGCGATGTGATCGGCTGGCCGAGCCTGGCCAGCGCCGCCTATGACCAGGGCCGTTCGGCTGCGGGCAGCGTGGTGGACAATGGCAGCTGGCGCTACGTGAACGATGTGCCGACCGGCATCTACACCATTCCCGAGATCAGCTCCATCGGCAAGACCGAAGCCGAGCTGACCCAGGCCAAGGTGCCATACGAAGTGGGCAAGGCCTTCTTCAAGGGCATGGCGCGCGCACAGATTTCCGGCGAGCCGGTGGGCATGCTGAAGATCCTGTTCCACCGCGAAACCCTTGAGATCCTCGGCGTGCATTGCTTCGGCGACCAGGCCTCGGAGATCGTGCACATTGGCCAGGCCATCATGAGCCAGCCCGGTGAGCTCAATACCCTGAAGTATTTCGTCAACACCACCTTCAACTACCCGACCATGGCCGAAGCCTATCGGGTAGCGGCGTATGACGGCCTCAACCGGCTTTTTTGAGCGGCTCCGGCCGGTGGCCTGAGCCGGCCGGGGAGACCGATTTCAGCGATTCCCGAGGGTGGCGGTGGCCAAACCGGGAAAGTCTGTAATCAGGCTGTCAACGCCGAAGTCGGCAAGCCGGCGCATCAGCGCCGGTTCGTTGACTGTCCACACCGACACGTGCAGCCCCTGGCGCTGGGCTTTGATCAGGCGCTCAGGGGTGCACAGCGTCCAGTTCAGCGCCAGCAGGTCGCAGCCATGGTTCTGCGCCACCTTCAGCGGGTCCAGCCAGGCGTACTCGGCCACCAGCCCGCGGGCGATATCCGGGGTCAGTTCGGCCGCGGCGCGCAGCACCTCCCGTGAGCTGGAGGTGATGGTCACCTTGTCCAGCAGGCCGTATTCCTGCGCCAGTTCGCGAATCGCCAGGACCGTGGTAGCGGCGCGGGTGCGCGAGGCACTCTTGACCTCCAGTTGCCAGTGCTCGAAATCGCAGGCCTTGAACAGTTCCTCCAGGCGCGGGATAGGGCAGGGGTGCACCCAGCCCGGGCCACCCTTGCGCGCATCGTAGGTGACCAGGTCGGCGGCATTGTGCTCCACCACCTTGCCGCGGCGGTCGGTGGTGCGCTTCAGAGTGGGGTCGTGGATGACCATCAAGTGGCCGTCACGGGACAGGTGCAGGTCCAGTTCGCAACGGCGCACGCCGTGCTTGAGGCATTCCTGGAAACTGGTCAGGGTGTTTTCCGGTGCTTCGCCTTTGGCGCCGCGGTGGCCGTAAATAAGGGTCACGTCTGTTCCTTCAAAAGAATTCACTGGGGCAGTGTGCGGTGAGGGCAGGCGCTGGCACGTCAGCGCCTGCCTGTCATGTCAGGCAGCCGGCTGGTCGTTTTGTTCGCGTTCCTTGCGCCGTTCGGCCTGCTGTTTCTGCAGGATGTAGCGTGCCAGCAACTGGCGCTGGGCGTCACTGAGGGAATCGAACTCCGTGCCGATGTCGAAACGGCCATCGGCCTTGGTGTCGCAATGGGTGACCTTGGCCCGCAACAGCAGCCCCAGGGCCTGGGGCATCAGGGCCATCTTCAGGGCAACGCGGCTGCCGGGGGCGAAGGGCTGGTCATGGCTGAACTCCACGCCGCCTTCGGACAATACCACCGGTTGTGGTTCGCCGATGTGCCCCAGCACGGTTTGCGCCACCACCTGGCTGAGCAGGTCGATGCGCTTGTTCTGCGCCTTGAGGAAGTTGCCCAGGGTACGGTCGTTGTCACTGAGCTGGCGCAGCAGGTGCTGGGACTCGAATTCGCTCAGGTGCAGTTCGCTGAGCAGGTTGAACAGCGGCGACGCATCTTGCAACGCATCTGTGCCCGCGGCGTCGGCGGCCGACAGCGGGCTAATTTCCAGTGCGATCCTATCGTCGATACGGTAGTATTCGCGGCGATCTTCTTCATCTAATGTCGACATGGCGAACCCATGGTAGCGGCGGTGGTCTGAGTGTAAAGCTGCTCGTCAAGCCCCGCCACAAGGACGTTCCTCTTCCACCCGAACAAGCCCCGACATGTTCAGACCTCTCTTCGTATTCATCGGCGCCCGTTATACCCGCGCCAAGCGTCGCAATCATTTTGTGTCGTTCATTTCACTGACCTCCATGATCGGTCTCGCCCTGGGCGTCATCGTCATGATCGTGGTGCTGTCGGTGATGAACGGCTTCGATCATGAGATGCGTACCCGCGTGCTCGGCATGGTGCCCCACGCAACCATCGAGTCCAGCAAGCCGATCAGTGACTGGCAGGCCCTTGCCGCTAAAGTAAAGCAGAATCCTGCGGTTCTGGAGGTGGCGCCCTACACCCAGATGCAGGGTTTGCTGACCAATAACGGCAAGGTGCAGAAAATGCTGCTCAACGGCGTCGACCCCGTCGAGGAGCGCAAGGTCTCGATCCTGGATCATTTCATCAAGCAAGGCAGCCTGGACGACCTCAAGGCCGGTGACTTCGGCATCATGCTGGGCGACAACGCCGCCAGCAAACTGGGCGTGCAGGTGGGCGACAAGGTCACCTTCGTGACCCCCGAGGTGAGCATCACCCCGGCCGGCATGTTTCCGCGCATGAAGCGCTTCACCGTCACCGGTATCTTCCATGTGGGCGCCGGCGAGATCGATGGCTACCTGGGCCTGACCAACCTCGACGACCTGGCGCGCCTGCACCGTTGGCAACCCGACCAGGTACAGGGCCTGCGGCTGAAGTTCGCCGACCTGTTCCAGGCGCCGCGCATTTCCTGGGAAATCGCCCAGCACCTGGGTGACCAGGACTTCTACGCCCGCGACTGGACCCGCACCCATGGCAACCTGTACCAGGCCATCGGCATGGAGAAATCCATGATCGGCCTGCTGTTGCTGCTGATCGTGGCGGTGGCCGCGTTCAACATCATTTCCACCCTGGTGATGGTGGTCAACGACAAGCGCGGCGACATCGCCATCCTGCGCACCCTGGGCTCCACGCCGGGGCAGATCATGCGCATCTTCATGGTGCAGGGCACGGTGATCGGCGTGGTCGGCACGCTGATCGGCGCGGTGCTGGGCATGCTTGCGGCGCTCAACGTCAGCGCCGCCATCGCCTTGCTGGAAAAAGTCATCGGGCACAAGTTCCTCAACCCCGACGTCTATTTCATCGATTACCTGCCGTCGCAACTGATGGCCAATGACGTGTTCATGGTCTGCGGCGCGGCATTGGTCCTGAGTTTCCTCGCGACCCTGTACCCCGCCTGGCGTGCCGCACGCACCCAGCCGGCAGAGGCGCTACGTTATGAGTGAGTTGGGCATGAGTGAAAAAGCAGTGCTGAGTTGCCGCAACCTGGGCAAGTCCTACGAGGAAGGCCCGGAGTCGGTCGTGGTGTTGTCCAACCTGCAGTTGGAGCTGTTTGCCGGTGAGCGCGTGGCCATTGTCGGCCAGTCGGGCTCGGGCAAGAGTACCCTGCTGAACATGCTGGGCGGCCTCGACACGCCCACCACCGGCAGTGTGTGGCTCGCAGGCGAGCAACTCTCGGCCTTGAACGAGAAAGCCCGCGGCCTTCTGCGCAACCGCGCCCTGGGCTTCGTCTACCAGTTCCACCACCTGCTGCCCGAATTCACGGCGCTGGAAAACGTGTGCATGCCGCTGCTGATCGGCAAGACGCCGATCCCCGAGGCGAAACAGCGCGCCACCGCGCTGCTGGAGCGCGTGGGCCTGGGCCATCGGCTGTCGCACAAGCCGGCCGAACTGTCGGGCGGCGAGCGCCAGCGCGTGGCCATTGCCCGTGCATTGGTGAACAAGCCGGGCCTGGTGATGCTCGACGAGCCTACCGGCAACCTCGACCAGCATACCGCCCAGGGCATCCAGGACCTGATGCTGGAGTTGAGCACGTCGCTGCGCACGGCGTTCCTGGTGGTGACCCACGACCTCAACCTGGCTCGCCAGATGGACCGCGTGCTGCGCCTGGAAGAGGGCCGTCTGGTCCCTATCTGAGCCACCCGGCGTTGCGCCCGGGCAAGCCCGGGCGCCTGCTTCAACCCTTTTTCCAGGTGCCTTGACGTATGTTCAGACCCTTATCCATCTTCGTCGGCGCGCGCTACACCCGGGCCAAGCGCCGCAACCATTTCATTTCGTTCATTTCCATGACCTCCATGATCGGCCTGGGCCTGGGTGTGCTGGCGATGATCGTGGTGCTGTCGGTGATGAACGGTTTCCAGAAGGAAATGAGTTCGCGCATCCTTGGCATGGTGCCCCACGCGACCATTCTGGGCGCCAAGCCGCTTGATGACTGGCAGCCGGTGGCCGCTGCCGCCATGAAGAACCCCGAAGTGCTGGCCGCCGTGCCGTTCACCGACATGGACGGCATGCTGTCCTACAAGGGTTACATGCAGCCGATTCAGGTCAGCGGTGTCGACCCTGCCCAGGAGGGCAAGGTCTCCATCGTCGCTGACCACATCGTTCAGGGCTCGATGCAGGATCTCAAACCGGGTGAGTTTGGCGTGGTCATCGGCGACATCACCGCGCGGCGCTTTCGCCTGAGCGTGGGTGACAAGCTGACCCTGATCGTGCCCGAGCTCAGCGGCGAGCCAGGCGGGATTACCCCGCGCATGCAGCGTCTGAATGTGGTGGGGGTGTTCAAGGTGGGGGCGGAGCTGGACGGCTCCATGGCCCTGATCCACATGGCGGACGCCGCGCAGATCCAGCACTGGCAGCCCAACCAGGTGCAGAGCGTGCGCCTGAAGCTCAAGGACCTGTACATGGCACCCCAGGTGTCCAAGGCCATCGCCGGCACCTTGGGTGACGGCTACAAGGCTGATGACTGGACTCACACCCAGGGCAGCCTGTTCAGTGCCATGAAGATGGAAAAGACCATGATCGGCCTGTTGCTGCTGATGATCGTCGCCGTGGCGGCGTTCAACATCATCGCCACGTTGATCATGGTGGTGAACGACAAGGGCGCCGACATCGCCATTTTGCGCACGCTGGGTGCCACGCCACGGCAGATCATGGGTATCTTCATGGTTCAGGGCACGGTGATCGGCGTGGTGGGCACGCTGATCGGTGGTGTACTGGGCATCATCGCCGCCATCAACGTCAGCGCCATGGTGGGCTGGATCGAGCGTGTCACTGGCCAGCACATCTTCACCTCCGACGTGTACTTCATCAGCAACCTGCCGTCCGACCTGCAGGCCGGTGACGTGGTGATGATCTGCAGCGCGGGCCTGATCCTGAGCTTCCTGGCCACGATCTACCCGGCCTGGCGCGCGGCACAGATCGAACCGGCGTACGCCTTGCGCTACGAGTAAACCCCGCACCCTGTGTGGGGCTGGCAAGCCAGCTCCCACAAGGGCGGCACAAACCGTTAAACTGGGCGGGTTTACTCACGTCCAGGTTTCCAACATGCATCCCGCAGCCGAACATTCGCCGTTGGGCAAGTCCAGCGAATACATCTCCACCTACACGCCATCGTTGCTGTTCCCTATCCCACGCGCCGCCAAGTGGGCCGAGCTGGGCCTGAGCGCCGACACCCTGCCGTATCAGGGCGTCGATTTCTGGAACTGCTTCGAGCTGTCGTGGCTGCTGCCGTCAGGGAAGCCCGTGGTGGCCATCGGCGAATTCAGCATCCCGGCAGACTCGCCGAACATCATCGAGTCCAAGTCGTTCAAGCTGTACCTCAACTCCCTGAACCAGACGCCCTTCGACAGCACCCAGGCGCTGGAAGCGTGCCTGGTGCAGGACCTGTCGGCCGCCGCCGGCAAGCCGGTGGGGGTGCGTGTGCGTCGCCTGGCGGACGTAGAGGCAGAAGGGGTGGTGGGGTTGCCCGGCGCCTGCATCGACGACCTGGATATCACTATCTCCAGTTACGAGCACCCGCAGCCTGAGTTGCTGCGCTGCGATGCTTCGCGCATCGTCGAGGAAAGCCTGCACAGCCACCTGCTCAAATCCAACTGCCCGGTCACCAGCCAGCCCGATTGGGGTAGCGTCGCGGTGCATTACCGCGGCCCGGCGCTGGACCACGCCAGCTTCCTGGCCTACCTGGTGAGTTTTCGCCAGCATTCGGACTTCCACGAGCAGTGCGTGGAGCGCATTTTCATGGACCTGAAGCGCTTGCTCGATCCGCAGGAACTGACGGTGTATGCGCGGTATGTGCGTCGCGGTGGGTTGGACATCAACCCGTACCGCAGCACATCGGCGGTGACGTTGGAGAACCTGAGGCTGGTCCGCCAGTAAGGTGGGTGGCGCAGGCTCAGGCTTCCCGAGCTGGCGCCCGGTCCCACAGCGTTGGTATCGCTGGCTGGGGTTTTCCCCGTGGGATCGGGCGCGCCGTGGGCTCAGATGCCCATGCCGCCCAGGGTCTGGATGATGTTGCGCAACGTGCCCGCCAGCCCTGGGTGCTCCACTTCGAAGCGCTCCGCGGCCAGGTTGACGCCGTCGGCGAGGTTGGGGTTGTTGGTGGCGGTTTCCAGCTGCAGCTCGGCCTCGATCTGGGCCATCAGGTCGTGCAGGTTGGCACGCTCCTCTTCATTCAGCGGCGGGTTCTGCTCCAATTGCTCGCGCAATGTGTTCAGTTGCTCTTGCAGTTCGCGGGCAGGCATGGCGATCTCCCTTCAATGATAGGCACTGCCATTGACCACGGCGCGCTGCCAAAGGTCCATGACTGACCTTTAGATTAATCCAGCGCCGCGTTGCCTGCATGATCTTGATCAACGTCGTTGTATCAGGGCTTTTCCCCCTTGTAGCGGCGCAGGGCGATGTCGGCCAGGCAGGTGCCCAGTTCTTCCAGGTGGTCGATCACCGAATGCACGCCCAGCGCGAACAGGTGCAGCGTGGCCTTGCCGCGCAGCAGGTCGCGTTCGCGGGATTCCAGCAGCGCCCACTCCGAGGCGGACAGCCCGCACAGCGAGCCGCAGGCCGCGAGCCCGACGGTCCACAGCCCGGCGTTGAGGCCAGATTGCAGCAGGCGCGGGTTACCACTGACGAGCACGCAGCCGTCCAGCTTCGATACGTTGAGGTGCATCAGTGCTTGCCAGCAGGCGTCCGGCGCGGGCCAGGGGTTGCCGTCGGTAGCCCCCACGGCTTTTACCCATTGGGGCAGGGGGGCGGCCAGCGGCAGGGCCAGCTCTTCCTTGAGTTCGTCCAGCCAGGCACAGGGAACACCCTGGTGGTGCAGCTGCTTCAAGGCTTGCAGGGCGCCCGGCGTGGGGCCGGCCTCGGGTTCGGTGCGCGCGCCGAAATCCACCAGGCAGCCGCTCAGGCTAAAGAGCAGCGCGGTGAAGGCGGGTACGCAAGGGGCGGTGTCAGGCATGTCGGCTTCCCTGTGTAGACCCTCGAAGGCTACGCAGGCGGCATGACAGTTGCGTGAACCTGTGATGACGTTTGGGTGTCTGTGTATCGGGCCAGCGACAAGACTGACGCGCCGGCTTCAGAAGCTTTATACTGCATCACTTTATGTCACGGGGCCTTCCGGCTGCCGATTCGAATCCAAGGAGTAACGTCTATGCGCTTGATCGGTGCAGGAATGATCGATCGTCTGGCCAAGGCCTGCCTGATCGCGGGTGTGGTCCTGGCCCCAGTGGTACAGGCAGCGGACGAGGACCCGTGGGAAGGCGTCAACCGGGTCATCTTCCGTTTCAACGACACGGTCGACACCTACGCGTTCAAACCGATCGCCCAGGGCTACCAGTTCATCACCCCGCAGTTCATGCAGGATGGCGTGCACAACTTCTTCCAGAACATCGGTGATGTCGGCAACCTGGCCAACGATGTGCTGCAGGTCAAGCCGCGCGAAGCCGGCGTCGACACCGCGCGCCTGCTGCTCAACACCACACTGGGCGTTGTTGGTTTCGTGGACGTGGGCACCCGCATGGGCCTGCAGCGCAACGACGAGGACTTCGGCCTGACCCTGGGCAAGTGGGGCGTGCCAAGCGGTCCCTATGTGATGATCCCGCTGCTGGGGCCAAGCACCGTGCGTGACGGCCTGGCCAAGTACCCGGACAGCTTTACCCAGCCATACCGCTACATGGACGACATGTCGCTGCGCAACAGCCTGTTCGCACTGAACATGGTCGATACCCGTGCGCAGTTGCTGTCGGCCGAGAAGATGATCAATGGCGACAAGTACACCTTCATCCGCAACGCTTACCTGCAGATGCGTGAGTTCAAGGTAAAGGAAGGTCACGTCGTCGACGATTTCTGATCGTCCCGATGTGCGAAAGGCGACCTTCGGGTCGCCTTTTTTGTGGGTGCGACGGGTCAGCTCATCTGCAGGATGCTCAGCCCCAGGGTTTGCAGCCCGGCGCCCAGTTCCTCGGCGCGCACCACCTCCACCTGGGCCTCGAGGTCGCGCAGGGCGGGGTGTTCGGAGGGCAGGTGGATACCGATGATATCGCCCACGCGCAGACTGCTGCGGGCCTCGATCTGCATACCGGTGCTGGAGAGGTCACGGCACACGCCCACAATCCGTTGCCCGTCCACTTTCAGGAAGACTTTGGCGTTGACCGTCATGCGAATGAAATCGCGTTTTTCGGCAAAGTCGCGATCGATCTGACTCATGGGCTGCATCCTTCCATTAGGTTGCTTGCGAAGGGGTTTTTATAACCCCCGGTGATTTGGGCTGTAAAGACGGCAAGCGACCATCGGCACACGCTTGAAACACCCGGCGGATGGGAGTACCGTCTGCGCCTTAGAGGGCACCTCTGGGTATTTGTGTCAGGGCACATTGTCCTACACTGGCTACCAGGAGAGGCTAGAAGTGAATCCAGTAAGCGAGCTCAGGCCCGGCCGAGTACCTTACGCCAACCAATTTCTGGCGCCGTTTGCCCACATGCAGAAAACCAGTGCCACGCTGCTGATAATCGATGATGACGACGTAGTGCGCGAGAGTCTCGCCGCCTACCTGGAAGACAGTGGCTTCAGCGTCCTGCAGGCGAGCAATGGCCTGCAGGGGCTTCAGGTATTCGAGCAGGAAAAGCCCGATCTCGTGATCTGTGACTTGCGCATGCCCCAGGTCGGTGGCCTTGAGCTCATTCGCCAGGTGACCGAGCGTGCGCCCGAAATGCCGGTGATCGTGCTGTCGGGCGCGGGCGTCATGAACGATGCGGTCGAGGCGTTGCGCCTGGGCGCCTCGGACTACCTGATCAAGCCGCTGGAAGACCTGGCCGTGCTTGAGCACTCGGTACGCCGGGCACTTGACCGTGCCTGGCTGCTTCAGGAAAACCAGCGTTACCGGGAAAAGCTTGAAACCGCCAACCGCGAACTGGAGGCCAGCCTGCACCTGTTGCAGGAGGACCAGAACGCGGGGCGCCAGGTGCAGATGAACATGCTGCCCGAGAGCCCGTGGGAGGTCGACGGCTTCAAGTTCGAGCACCAGATCATTCCGTCCTTGTACTTGTCGGGTGATTTCGTCGACTGTTTTCGCGTTGATGAGCGTAGAGTGGCATTCTACCTGGCTGACGTTTCCGGGCATGGTGCCTCGTCAGCGTTCGTGACCGTGCTGCTGAAGTTCATGACCACGCGCCTGATGTTCGAATTCAAGCGCAGCGGCACCCTGCCGGAATTCAAACCGTCGGAAGTGCTGGGGCATATCAACCGCGGCCTGATCAACTGCAAGCTGGGCAAGCATGTGACCATGGTGGGCGGGGTCATCGACGAGGAAACCGGCCTGCTGACCTACAGCATTGGCGGACATCTGCCGTTGCCGGTGTTCTTCAGCCAGGGCCAGGTGCGTTACCTGGAAGGGCGCGGGTTGCCGGTGGGGCTGTTCAACGAGGCCACCTACAGTGACCACGTGCTGGAGTTGCCCGAGAGTTTCAGCCTGACGCTGTTCTCTGATGGCATTCTGGACCTTTTGCCCGGTGAAACACTCAAAGACAAAGAGGCTGCCTTGCCGGAAATCGTCAAGGAAGTCGGCGGCGGCCTGGATGGCCTGCGGCAGAAGTTTGGATTGGCCACGCTCGGGGAGATGCCGGATGATATCGCCCTGTTGGTGCTAAGCAGGAACCTAGAATGAGTACTGGTAGAATCCAGTTCGCCGAACAAGATGGCACGTTCGTGCTGAAATTTGTCGGTGAAGTGCGCCTGACCCTGTGTTCGGCGCTGGATGCGACTATTGAGAAGATCTTCACTGCCTTGAATTTCTCGGCCATCGTCATTGACCTGACCGAGACGCGCAGTATCGACAGCACCACGCTGGGCCTGTTGGCCAAGCTGTCGATCCTGTCGCGGCAGAAGGTAGGGTTGCTGCCGACCGTGGTCACCACCCACGAGGACATCACGCGCCTGCTGCAATCGATGGGCTTCGACCAGGTGTTCAACATCGTCGACCGCCCCATCCCGTGCCCCGAGTGCCTGACCGACCTGCCTTCGCAGGATCAGTCCGAGGACATCGTGCGTACCAAGGTGCTGGAAGCGCACAAGATCCTGATGGGCCTGAACGACTCCAACCGCGAAGCCTTCCACGACCTGGTCAGCGCGCTCGAGCGCAGTTGAGGCCAGCGTCCACAAAAAAGGGCGACTCCCATGGGAGCCGCCCTTTTTCATTTCCGACTGTGAATCAGATCTTCGCCTTGAGCAGCGCTTCCAGCTTCTCCTGGTCGCGGGCGAACTGGCGAATGCCTTCGGCCAGCTTCTCGGTGGCCATGGCGTCCTCGTTGGACTCCCAGCGGAACTGGGCTTCGGTCAGCGGGTGCTTCGGCTCGCCGGCGTTGCCTGGCTTGAGCTTCTGCGACAGGGTGCCGGTGTCATCCGACAGCTTCTGCAACAGCTCGGGGCTGATGGTCAAGCGGTCGCAACCGGCCAGCTCTTCGATCTGGCTGATGTTGCGGAAGCTGGCGCCCATGACCACGGTGTCGTAGCCGTTGGCTTTGTAGTAGTTGTAGATGCGTGTCACCGACTGCACGCCCGGGTCTTCGGCGCCCGTGTATTCCTGGCCAGTGGACTTCTTGTACCAGTCGTAGATACGGCCCACGAATGGCGAAATCAGGAACACCCCGGCATCGGCGCAGGCGGCGGCCTGGGCGAAGGAGAACAGCAGGGTAAGGTTGGTCTGGATGCCTTCCTTTTCCAGTTTCTCGGCGGCGCGAATACCTTCCCAGGTAGAGGCCAGCTTGATCAGCACGCGGTCACGGCCAACGCCGGCCTTGTCGTACAGGTCGATCAACTGGTGAGCCTTGGCCAGCAGCTTGGGCTCGTCGAACGACAGCCGGGCGTCCACCTCGGTGGAGATACGCCCTGGGATGGCCTTCAAGATACCGCTACCCACGGCGACCGCGAAACGGTCGCTGGCCAGGCCGATATCGCCTTTGACGTCGCGCACGGCGTCGTTCAGCAGCTCGGCATAACTTTCAATCGAGGCCGCCTTGAGCAGCAGCGATGGGTTGGTGGTAGCGTCCTGGGGCTTGAGGCGGGTAATCGCATCAAGGTCACCGGTGTCGGCGACTACCGTGGTGAATTGCTTGAGTTGTTCCAGCTTGGAAGTCATGAGCGTGCTCTGTCCTGTGCGATTGAGTGACATTACCCGACCACCGCCAAGCGCTCAAGCGCCGCGGGGGCCGGGTAACCAAAGACTGCTTGTTGGAGTGCGAAACTGTTGTGCCGGTTCCCTGGCGCAGCGGTCAGCGGCCTTCGAGCAACTGCCCGGCCTGGTCCAGCAAGCCCAGCGGGTCCTTGCTCTTGTGGATGTCCACCGACAGCAGCTGGCGGAACTTGCGCGCCCCGGGGAAACCCTGGCCCAGTCCCAGAATATGCCGGGTCACATGGTGCATGGCCCCACCGTCCTCGATATGCCGCGCGATATAGGGGCGCAACTGTGACAGCGCCTCGGCGCGGGAGATCACCGGTGCCGTGCTGCCGAACAGCTCCTGGTCCACTGTCGCCAGCACGTAAGGGTTATGGTACGCCTCGCGCCCCAGCATCACACCATCAAAGGTGCCCAAATGTGCCTGGCACTCGACCATGGTCTTGATCCCGCCGTTGAGGATGATCTCCAGGTCCGGGAAGTCAGCCTTCAACTGCGCCGCCACGTCGTAGCGCAAAGGCGGAATGTCGCGGTTTTCCTTGGGTGACAGTCCTTCGAGAATGGCGATGCGCGCATGCACGGTAAAACTCCGGCAACCGGCCTCGCGTACCTGGCCGACGAAGTCGCACAACTCGGCGTAGCTGTCGCGGCCATTGATGCCGATGCGGTGCTTGACCGTCACCGGGATCGACACCGCGTCGCGCATGGCTTTCACGCAATCGGCCACCAACGCAGGATGGCCCATCAGGCAGGCGCCGATCATGTTGTTCTGCACGCGGTCGCTGGGGCAGCCGACGTTCAGGTTCACTTCGTCGTAGCCCACATCCTGGGCCATGCGCGCGCAGGCCGCCAGGTCGGCCGGCACGCTGCCGCCCAGTTGCAGGGCCAGCGGGTGCTCGGTGTCGTCATGGCGCAGGAAACGCGCGGCGTCGCCGTTGAGCAGGGCGCCGGTGGTGACCATTTCGGTGTAGAGCAGGGCGTGGCGGGAGAGCAGGCGCAGGAAGAACCGGCAGTGGCGGTCGGTCCAGTCCATCATGGGGGCCACGCTGAAGCGACGAGAGGGTTCAGCGGCAGGGGTAACGGGTGTTGCAGCGGGATTGGTCGACATATTGCTCGGGCGTTCTGGGCTGGGTGGCGGCAAGGCTGCGGCCTGGGGCCCATGCGAATGGGCGGATCAGGTTGCCATTCTACCAGAACCGCTACGTTGCAGAGGCTGCGCTCCAGCCCAGGGCGCTATGCCTCAACGGCCTGGTTGGCTAACCGTCGGTTCTGCCTTCCACCCTCGTATGCTTTGCCCGGGTCTTCAGGAAACGGATCGCAGTGCCCGCTGTCTAGCGGGCACCACGGCTTTTACAGGGACAAAACGCTCAACCCACCGCTTACCAGTGGTAACTCAACTTGGCGGTAACCTCGCGGGCCGGGTTGTAATAGTTCGCCGTGCCGGTACCGACCACGTGTTGCTCATTCAGCAGGTTGCTGACATTCACGGCAAGGTCGGTGCCCTTGGTGATCTTGTATTTGAAGGCAGCGTCGAACAAGGTGGCGCCATCGCTTTTGCCGGTGTTGGCGGCGTTCAGGTAATAGGCCCCCACATAGCGCGCGCCCAGCCCAACGCTCACGTCTGTGCCCGGCACGTCGTAGTAACTCCACAGTGAAGCGGAATGCTTCGGCGCCGTGGTGAACGCGTTGCCTTTCAATGAGGTGCCGTCGTAAAGCGAGCCTCGTACGACCTCGGAATCCATGTAGGAATAGGCGCCAATCAGGCTAACGTTTTGCGTTATCTGGGCCTTGCCTTCCAGGTCGAGGCCACGGATGTGTGACTCACCCACTGTCTGCTGCTCGATGATGCCGCTCGGCAGCACTACGGCGATCGCGACGTTTTCCTGGGTCAGGTCATAAACGGCTGCCGAGAACAGCGCGTTCATCCCCATGGGCGAGTATTTCACCCCCACTTCGTACTGTTTACCGGTCTGTGGTGTCACGCCAACCTGGGGCGGCGAGACCGATTCGACCATGCTCACATACGTGGAGACTTCATCGTTGACCATGTACGTCAGCGCGCCACGGTAGGAGGTTTTCGAGAAGTTATCCTTGTCATCGAACTGCACGGGGCTGGAGTACAGGTTATAGCCTTTGCTGGTCACATCCATGCTGTCGTTGCGCAGACCGGCGGTCACGATGAACCGATCATAGAAGGACACGTTCTGCTGGAGGAAGATGGCTTTGGTCTTGGTATCGTCCGTCTTCCCGGTATAAGGCGTCAGTGTGCCGGGCACACCAGTGAACACCGGATTGGCGATGTTGATGGAAGACACCAGGTCGTAGACGGAGCTTTCCTTGCTCGACGAGTCGAGGTACTCGACGCCCACCAGCGTGCTGCTGTCGATGTTCTCGAACCGGTGATCGTATTGCAGCATCAGGTTGCCGTTGAACTGATCGGCATCGCTGTCGGTACCCAGCAGGTAGCGGGGGACCGTGGTGCCGACACGAGAGGCCGAATCGCTCAGGTAGACGTAGCCGTAGTTGTCGGTCAGTTCGCTGTAGCGCAGGTTGGCGCGCAGCACGAAACCATTGTCGAAGTCATGGGTGACATTGCCGCTGAGGCTGGTGCGTTCGACGTTGTGGTAATTGAAGCTGGGCTCACCAAAGAACTTGCTGCGGTTGTATTCCTTGTCCAGCGGGTAGCCACCGCTATTGGGCGAGCTGTCGGTCTTCAGGTAATCCAGGATCACGGTGGCCGAGGTGTAGTCTGTTGGCGCCCAGGTCAGGCCGCCCATCACCAGCCGGCTGTCGTCTTGAGAATGGTCGTACTCGCGGTCACTGTTTTGCACTTTGGCGGTGAAGCGGCCAGCCACGGTTTTATCGGCATTCAGCGCGTCGCCCACATCAATGCCGGTTTCGGCATGGTCATAGGACCCGGCGGTTACATAGCCCTCTCCGAACTTTTCGAAGCGCGGCTGCTTGCTGACGAAGTTCACCGAGCCACCCGGGTCTGCCGGGCCAAACAGTGTGGAGTTGGCACCCCGCAGAATTTCGATGCGCTCGTAGGCGAACGGATCTTCGCGCACACCGCGCATCGAACTCAGGGTTAGCCCGTCACGGTAGGTGGTGGCCTGAAAGCCGCGTATCTGGAAGTAGTCGTTGCGATCGTCCGTACCGTAATAGTCACTGACCACGCCCGGGGTGTATTGCAGTGCCTCTTCCGTGGTGCTGACGCTGCGTTGCTCCATTTCCTTGCGGGTCACTACCGACACGGATGCGGGGGTGTTGAGAATACTGGTCGCCACCTTGCCACCGACCCAGAGTTCCTGGGCCACTACCGAGTTGGCGTCGTCGTCGGCACTGACCTTGACCTTGGCATTAACGATGACAGGGGCCAACCGGTAATCGTCGACCGAGGTTGCGCCCAGTTCGAGCGGGCCGGCAGGCTTGGGTTGAGTAATCAGCAAGTAGGCATTCGGGCCTTGTTGCTCGATCTGTAACTCGCTCCCCGCCAGCAGGGATGACAGTGCTGTCGATGTATCGAACGCGCCATTCACGCCGCGGGTGGTGCGGTCGGCGACGCTGGAAGCATCGTAGGACAGACTGATGCCAGCCTCCCGTGCGAAGCGGTCGAGCGCTGGCGCCAGCGGGCCGGCGGCGATGTTCCACTGCTGGATCTGGTTGCTGTGCTCAGCGCTTGAAGGTTGTGCTTGCGACGGCAGCGCGTAGCTGCTGACGATCAAACCCAGGATTGCGCCGTTCAAGGCACGATTCAATCGATGGCGCTGTGGAACCGGGTACACACTCATTTCTCGCTCTCGCTCCGTGGAAGGTATCGGCAGACTGGCCTGTATTCCGGCCTTCCTTACAGGTCGAACAAGAATGAGAAAACACCTCATTATTTTTTCGCTACCTGCAAAAAGCGAGCGAGTTCAGCTGGCGGCTGTCAATGTCACCCAGTACCGGGTTCGATAATCGACTCGCAAACGCAGTGACTGCGCGACCAGTGCCAGGACCTGGTCGAGGTTGGCAAGCTGAAAGGTGCCGGACACGCGGCGGTCCGCAACCGCGTCGCTGCAACGCAGTACGCCGGGGCGATAGCGCGACAGCTCCCCGATAAAATCTCTGAGCAGCATGTTGCGCGCGCTGATCACCCCGGAACTCCAGCTCCATACATCAAGGCCGTTATCCCTGAGCTCGCGGACGCCGCCTGATGCAAACAGCAATCGGGTTCGGGTGAGGACGCTGTTGCCACCGTTGTCGGCAACGGGCTGGCTTGATCCAGGGAAGACTGTGACAGCCCCTCCCTGCACCGCGAGCAGGGTGCCGTCGTCACGCTCGCGCGCCAGGAGGCGGGAACTCTGGGCCCGCATGACTCCGTCGCGTGTCTGCACCCAGAACGGTCGAGTCTGCGCCGAGCGCTCATCGGCGCCGACGTTCACGATGAATTCACCACGCCGCAAAATGATCAGGCGTTTGCGTGTGTCGAAAACGCTGTCGACAGCGCTGTTGCTGTTGAGCTGGATCAAGCTGCCATCATCCAGCTCGAAGCTTCGTTGCTCGCCGGTTGCACTGTGTTGCTGTGCAAGCATGGCCGGCAGGGGGGTGTACTCTCGGCCGAGCCAGGCCGTCGCGCTGGCAGTGGCCAATATGCTCAGCAGCTTCAGGCTATCCCGTCGGCGTATTCCACGGTCGGCGCTATCGAGGGTATGCCGAGCGAGTTGAACCGGGATGCCAGTGAATTCATCCCCGAGCGCTTCCACACGCTGCCACGCCAACAAATGCTCCGGTCGCTGTTGCAGCCACTGCTCGAACGTGCGCCGGGTCTGTTCATCTGCGTGATTGAATCGAAGGCACACTAGCCAGTGGATCGCCTTATCGACGACGGCCGGCTCCAGCGCCCCTTGGTTACGCATCGACATAACGCAAGCGATAGCAGTGTTGAAGAGCCTTGGCTAAGTCGCGTTCCACCGTCGCGCGGGAAACGCCCAGGATTTCCGCTATCTGTGCACAGGTCAAACCTTCGAGCTGGGCAAACAGAAATGCCTGGCGAACTCTCGGTTTAAGCTGATCGAGCATGCGGTCAATCCTCTCGAGCGCATCAAGAATCAGCAGCCGACTTTCTGCCGAAGGTACCTCTTGCTCGGGCAGTAACTTGACGCTCTCCAGGTAGGCACGTTCGAGTTCGCTACGACGATACTGATCGATCATCAGCCCACGGGCGATGCTGCTCAGATAGGCACGGGGCTCGCGCAAGGGGTTTGATTGACGGGATTTGAGCAGGCGAACGAATGTGTCTTGCGCCAGATCTGCCGCATTTTCGCGACATCCAACACGTCGGCTCAGCCAGCCGTGTAACCACGAGTGGTGGGTGCGATAGAGCTGCCCCAGATCCGGCGTACCTAGCGTATCGTCGCTGCGCATCGGCATTCCGCCAAAAAACATAATTGATAATGAATCGCTTTATACCTAAGGGTTACGGCTCGGGCAATTGGGCTCTTATGGCGATGTCCTGGCTGCAAATGAGACATCCCTGAATAATTCTGAACCAGCATCGACCTCAGCATGCCTAACCTCAACAAGCTCCACATCTTGCGAGCTGAGGAAGGTCAGTCATGCAGATGGCAACGTCAGAACAACAAAAGCTGGCAATGTTTGCAATCATCCAGCAGCTTGAGGCGCAAGGCATCGACCTTGAGGCCATGGCTGAGGGCGCGAAGCTGCGGATATTGGGCAGCCCTCAGCTCTGCACGCTCCCGGGCCATTTCCGCGTTCGCTGTGCTACCGCAGTGGACGAGCTGATCGCAGAAGCGTTGCGTGTGGACTAGCCAAGTCAGTGGGGCAGGGCGGTAGCCTGTTTCAACTCATATGCCCAAGGCGCTACACGCTCGGCGCAAGGCCGGGGGTGAGCGGGCTGCGTGCGTTTCGCGTTAAACTGCGTTGATCCCCCATTTCGACGCAAGGACCGCCAAGCGAATGGCTTCGCCCCATGCAGTACCCAAGAGCCTGATCCTGGACCTCGAAGTCGCCCCCGCCCAGGGCACTCGGCCCGAGCAGGTGTTCATGCTCGGCGCCCTGCGCCCGGACCTGGCGGCTGAGTTCGAAATAAAGGTCACCCCCAAGACCATCGACGAGGCGTACCGGCAACTGGATCGTCTGGGCGAAGGGGCAGCCTTCGTGCTGGGCCACAATGTGCTCGATCATGACCTGCCCATCCTGCTGCAACAGTCGCCAGGCCTGGCACTGCACCGCCTGCCGGTAGTCGACACCCTGCGGTTGTCGCCCCTGGCCTTCCCGCAGAACCCATACCACCGGCTGGTCAAGGACTACAAACTGATCCGCGACAGCCTCAATTCGCCGCTGGCAGATTGTCGTTCCACGCTGGTCCTTTTCCAGGACCAGCGCGATGCGTTCGAACAGTTGAACCAGCAACACCAGGCCGAGCTGCTGTGTTATCAGGCACTGTTGGCTCCGGATGCGCGCAGCGACCTGCACGGTTTTTTCTACTCGCTCACCGGCCGCGACCCGGTGTCGACAAGCGAACTGCGCACTCTCATCGCGCGGCTGCTGCGCGAAACCGATCCCACCCTGACGCGTACCCTGAAGGTCTGTCGGACGCGCCTGGCGCAGTTGTTGGCCGTCGACGTGCTGAATCCGACGCTTCACCAGCCCCTGGCCTATGTACTGGCCTGGCTGCGGGTATCCGGTGGCAACTCGGTGCTGGCGCCCTGGGTGCGGCATCAGTTTCCCGACGTGGGGCGCTTGCTTGGGGAACTGCGCGATACCCCGTGCGGCGGGGCCGATTGCGATTATTGCTCGACCACCCATGACCCGCGCCATGAGCTCAAGCGCTATTTCGGCTTCGATGACTTCCGTTACGAGGCGCCCGGCGAAAGCCTGCAGCACGATGTGGTGTTGGACGGCATGCGTGGCAAGCATGTGCTGGCGATTCTGGCCACCGGTGGCGGTAAGTCGCTGTGTTACCAGTTGCCGGCGCTGAACCGCTATCACCGCAATGCCAGCCTGACGGTGATCGTCTCGCCGCTGCAGTCGCTGATGAAGGATCAGGTCGATGGCCTGTTGGCCCGGAATGTCCAGTGCGCGGCGACCCTCAACGGTCTGCTCACGATGCCCGAGCGGGCGGAGGTGCTGGAGAAGGTGCAGATGGGCGATGTGGGAATTTTGCTGGTATCCCCTGAGCAGTTTCGCAACAAGGCGTTCCGGCGGGCCGTACGCCAGCGCCAAGTGGGAGCCTGGATCTTCGACGAGGCGCATTGCCTGTCGAAATGGGGCAATGATTTCCGCCCGGACTACCAATACGTGTCGCGGTTCATCGGCGAATACACCGGCGACGGCCTACTGGCGCCCATCGGTTGCTTCACCGCCACGGCGAAACCGGACGTGCTGGAAGATATCCGCGAACATTTTCGCGAGCACTTGAACATCGAGTTCGACAGCCACATCGGCACTCATGAGCGAGTCAACCTCAGCTTCGAGGTGTTGCCCTGCCCACGGGCGGAGAAATGGGCACGCACCCACCAGTTGCTCGATGATCAACTGAGCGGCGGTGAGGGCGGGGCGGTAGTGTTTGTCTCCAGCCGCAAGAACGCTGAGGAATTGTCCGATTTTCTGATCGGCCAGGGCTGGCTGTGCCGGCATTTCCATGCCGGCCTGGAGCCCCATGACAAGACCGATACTCAGGATGCCTTCAAGGCCGGCCAGTTGAGGGTAATCGTCGCCACCAACGCCTTTGGCATGGGCGTCGACAAGGCCGATATCCGCCTGGTGGTGCATGCCGATATCCCAGGCTCGCTGGAAAACTATCTACAGGAAGCCGGCCGTGCTGGTCGTGACCAGCAGGCGGCGCGGTGTGTGCTGTTGTATGACCTGCAGGACATCGAGACGCAGTTCGGCATGACCGAACGCTCGAAACTGTCCCTGCGCGATATTCAGCAGATCCTGCGCAAGCTGCGCCGCGAAGCTGACCGGCGCAAGGGCTGCAAGCTGGTCATCACCGCTGGCGAAGTGCTGGCCGACGAGCAGGTGGACACCAGTTTCAACGCCGACGAACGCGACGCACAGACCAAGGTGGTGACGGCGGTGGCGTGGCTGGAGCGCGGCCAGTACCTCAAGCGTGAGGAAAACCATACCCAGATCTTCCCGGCTACCTTGATCCTGAGCCAGGAGGATGCGGAAAAACGCTTGGCGAAGGCCGGCCTGCCGGCGCGCCGGCTCAGCGAATTCCAGGCCATCCTGCGCTACCTGTACGACGCCGATGCCGATCAGCGCATTGACACTGACGCACTGATGCGCCTGACCAGTCTGACCAGCGACGAGGTGGCTGCCACCCTCAGGCAACTGGAAGAGATGGGGGTGCTGGAGAACGATTCGAAGCTCACGTTGTACCTGCGTTATGGGGTGGTGGGGGCTTCCACCCAGCGCCTGGAGGGCAGCCTGGAGCTGGAACGGTGCCTGCTTGATCTACTGTCTGAGCAGGGCCCGGACGCCGAGCAGGGTGCCTGGCAGGATTTGAACCTTGCCGCCCTGACCCAACAGCTCAAGGCGCTCAGCGGGCAAGGGGATCTGCTGCCCTTGCATGTATTGCGCCTGTTGCGCAGCCTGGCCCACGACCATGATGCCGACAGCCAGCAGCGCAGCAGTTTCGAGTTGCGCCAGGTGAGCACTGATTATCTCAAACTGCGGATCAAGGGCGGCCTCGCCTGGCGGCAGGTCCAGCAATTGGGCAAAAAGCGCCGCGACCTGGCGGTAGTGCTCCTGGACCGCCTGGTTGCCAAACTACCGCCTGGAATGCGCGGCAAAGACTTGCTGGTGAAGACCACGTTTGGCGAGCTGGCCCGGGTGATCGAAGATGACCTGCATCTGCGCGTGCATATCCCCGGCGTGCAGCGGCGCAAAGCGGTCGAGCATGTGCTGCTGTACCTGCACCGACAGGAAATCATCACGCTCAACCATGGCATGACCGTGATGCGCCGTGCCATGACCATCGAAGTCAACCCCGCCAAGCGCGGCAATTACCTCAAGGACGATTATCTGCGCCTGGACGAGCATTACCGGGAAAAACGCATTCAGGTGCATGTCATGCGTGAATACGCTGAAGTGGCACTGGGGGAAATGGCTGATGCCCTGCGCCTGGTCATGCACTACTTCTCCGATGCCAAGCAAGCCTTCATCAAGCGCTATTTCAATGGCCGCGAAGACATCCTCAAGCTGGCGACCAGCGAAGAGTCCTGGCGCGCCATCATCGACCGCCTCAGCACGCCCCAGCGCCTGGTGGTGGCCGATGACGATGACCTCAACCGCCTGGTTCTGGCGGGCCCCGGTTCGGGGAAGACCCGTGTCATCGTGCACCGTATCGCCTACTTGTTGCGCGTGCGCAGGGTACCGGCCAGTAGCATCGTGGCCTTGACCTTCAACCGCCATGCCGCCAACGAGATCAAGGCGCGGCTGGTCAAACTGGTGGGTGCTGATGCGTTCGGCGTCAATGTCATGACCTACCACCGCATGGCCATGCGCCTGACGGGCACGCGCTTTACTCGTGGGCAGGCCGTGGAGGCGGGGACTCTGGCGCAGGTGCTCGACGAAGCCGTCGAGCTGCTGGAAGGCAAGCGTCAAGTGGAGGGCGAGGATGACCTGCGTGAGCAATTGCTGCGAGGCTATCGCTACATCCTGGTGGACGAATACCAGGACATCGACGAAACCCAGTACCGCCTGATCAGCGCCCTCGCCGGGCGCAACGCGGAGGAGGAGGGGCGCCCGTGCATTCTGGCGGTAGGCGATGACGACCAGAATATCTATGCCTGGCGCGACACCAACAACCGCTACATCCTGCGGTTCCGCGAGGACTACCAGGCCAGCACCAGCTACCTGACCGACAACTACCGCTCCACGGCCCATATCATCGCCGCCGCCAACCAGTTGATCGAGCGCAACCCCGACCGCCTGAAGCGCCACCACCCTATTCGCATCGACCCGGCGCGCAGTGAGCAGCCTGCTGGCGGAGAGTGGCAAGCGCTGGATGCGCAACGCCAAGGCCGTGTCCTGCGCCTGCGCATCGAGGGCGACGAGCCGATGCTCGCCAACCTGCAGGCCCAGGCGGTCGTGGCCCAATTGCAGCGACTGCTGGAGCTGGAGCAAAGCGATTGGGGACGTTGCGCAGTGTTGTCACGCACCCATCACTACTTGGCGCCCATCCAGGCCTGGTGCGAGCAGAGCGGTGTCGGCTATCACCTGGCGGCCGACAAGGAACTGGCGCTGCCGTTGACGGTGCAGCGTGGTTTTGTGATGGCCATCGAGCACTTGCAGGGCACAGGTGAAACCCGGGGGGTGCAACAGCACTGGGGCGCGCTGCAAACCGCCTGTGTGGAACCCGAATGGCACGACTTCTTCGCCATCGCCTTCGGGCAGTTGCTGGCGGAATTGGGCGAGTGCCAGCTCAGTGCCCAGGCGGTGATCGACTGGCTCTACGACTATGCCCGGGAGCTGCGTCACCAACCCCGCACGGGCCTCTACCTGGGTACCGTGCACTCGGCCAAGGGGCTGGAGTTCAGCCATGTGATCGTGCTTGACGGCGGCTGGCCGACCCATCCGGATACCCTCAACGATGAGCGCCGCCTTTATTACGTGGGCATGACCCGCGCGGAGCACACCCTGACCCTGTGTGAGTTTCCAGGCGGCAACCCGTTCAGCCCGCAGGTGAACGGGCAGGTCATGAACCTGACCTTCACCGGTCGGTACGAAGCCATGCTGGAACAGCATTACCTGCTATTGTCGCTGAAGAATATCGACCTCGACTTCGCGGGGCGTCAAGCGGCGACGGCCCAGGTGCACGGGGCCATCGGCCAATTGCAGGCTGGCGATGAATTGAGGTTGCAGGCCCAAGGGGAGCGTTACGTGATCATGACCCCGCAAGGCCAGATCGTGGCCCGAACGGCCAAGGCATTCAAGCTGGCCCTGGACGCCGAGCGGTGTGAAGTAGCGGGCATCGTGGTGCGGCATTCCGAGTATTGCGAGGAGTCGTATCGCGCCTTCCACAAGTGCGATCGCTGGGAGGTGGTAGTGCCCAGGATAATCGGGCGCGCGCGATGACCGACTGCGCGATAGCAGTTGGCGCCAGCCTGCGTCCCGGTCCTGCAGTGTTGCAGCAACGTGGGTGAGTAGGCGAGCGGCAACATGAACTGACTACCGCCTGAAGCCCCACGACAGTTGCCCCTGAAACGACAAACCCCGCCGAGGCGGGGTTTGTCGTTCATCAACCGTCGGTCACCCGATCAGTTGAAAGCCAGCATGCTGCACCAGGTCCAGCAGCGGCTGCGGGTAGATGCCCAGTGCGAACGCCAGCAAGGCAATCGCCAGCAACATCACGCCGCCAGTACGCTGTTCCCAGTTGAACGGTGCATCGTGGCGACGCAGGTTCGGTTCAATCAGGTACAGGGTGACCATCACGCGCAGGTAGTAGAACACGCCGATGGCGCTACCAATCACCAGCGAGCCGGTCAGCCACCACAGTTGCGATTGCACGCCAGTGGCGATGATGTAGAACTTGCCGATGAAGCCGGCGGTCAGCGGAATACCCGCCAGCGACAGCATCATCACGGTCAGCACCGCCGTCAGGTACGGACGGCGCCAGAACAGGCCGCGGTATTCGTACAGGGCGTCAGCGTCACGGCCGTTGTACGGCGAGGACATCAGGGTAATCACACCGAAGGCGCCCAGGCTGGTGATCACGTAGGTCACCAGGTACACGCCGATGGCTTCCAGCGCCAGGCCCTTGCTGGCCACCAGGGCAATCAGCAGGTAACCGAAGTGGGCGATGGAGGAAAAGCCCAGCAGGCGCTTGAGGTTGGTCTGGGTCACGGCCAACAGGTTGCCGATCAGGATCGACGCCACGGCTATGACTTCCAGCACGGTGGTCAGCACGCCGCTGCTGGCAGCCGGCGACAGTTGGAACAGACGCACCACCACGGCGAACACCGCCACTTTGCTGGCGGTGGCCAGGAAGGCCGCCACCGGCGCCGGGGCGCCTTCGTAGACGTCCGGGGTCCACAGGTGGAAGGGCACCAGCGACAGCTTGAACGCCAGGCCCACGAACATCATCGCCAGGCCCAGGGACGCCAGGCTGGTGGGCTTGCCGGTGGCGGCCAGGGCGCGGCCGATTTCGGCGAACTGCAGGCTGCCGGCGTCAGCGTAGAGCAAGGCCATGCCGAACAGCAGGAATGCGGAACCGGCGGCCGACAGCACCATGTACTTGATGCCGGCTTCCAGCGACCGCTTGTTGAAGAAGGCGTAGGCGATCAGGCCATACACCGGCACCGACAGCAGCTCCAGGCCGATGAACAGGCTCGACAGGTGCTGCGCGCTGACCAGCACCATGCCACCGGCCGAGGCCATCAGGATCAGCAGGTACAGTTCTTCGCGGTTGCCCGGGTAGCCCGAGCCACCGTCGCCCAGGTAGGCGTGGGCCAGGGTCACGCACGCCAGGGTGGCGACCAGGATCAGGGCAATGTACAGGCAGGCGAAGTGATCGATCTGGATCAGCGAGGTGACGCTGATGGGCGACACCTTGAGGGCCGGCAACACCGAGAGCAGGGCCAGGTTCAGCCCCGCCACCGACAGCAGGAAGGTTTGCGAGTGATTGCGCCGCCAGGCGATCGCCAGCATCACCACCACGACGGTGAGGCTGGTGATCAGCAGCGGTGCAAGCGCGATAAAATGTTGAAGGGTCAGGTCCATAGCGCTCTTACCGGGCCGAAGCGAGTTGAGTGAAAGCGGTGCCGAACCACTGCTGGACACCGGCCATGGTAGCGGCCGAGGTGTCGAGGAAGGGTTGCGGGTAGACGCCAAGCAGGATGATCAGGACCGCCAGGCCCAGCACCATGATCAGTTCGCGGTTGTCCATGCCGGCCAGGACCGCGTCGGATTTCGACGGGCCGAAGTAGGCGCGGTGGATCATGATCAGCGAGTACACCGAACCAAACACCAGGCCCGATGTGGCGATGATGATGACCACCGGTGCGAACGGGAAGGTGCCCAGCAGTATCAGGAACTCACCGACGAAGTTGCCGGTGCCCGGCAGCCCCAGCGAGGCGGCGGCGAAGAACAGGCTGATGGCCGGCAGGTAGGCGATGCGTGACCACAGGCCGCCCATTTCGCGCATGTCACGGGTGTGCAGGCGCTCGTACAGCTGGCCGCTGAGGATAAACAGTGCCGCCGCCGACAGGCCGTGGGCCAGCATCTGTACCACTGCGCCTTGCAGCGCCTGCTGGGAACCGGAGTAGATGCCAATCAGCACGAAGCCCATGTGCGACACGCTGGAGAAGGCGATCAGGCGCTTGATGTCGGTCTGCGCGAACGCCAGGAAGGCGCCGTAGAAGATACCGATCAGGCCCAGGGTCATGGCAATGGGCGCGAACTCCGCCGACGCGTGCGGGAACAGCGGCAGGGCAAAGCGCAGCAGGCCGTAGGCCGCCGTCTTCAGCAGGATACCGGCCAGGTCCACGGAGCCGGCGGTAGGCGCCTGGGCGTGGGCGTCAGGCAGCCAGCTGTGGAACGGCACCACCGGCAGCTTCACCGCGAAGGCGATGAAGAAGCCCAGCATCAGCAGGTATTCCACACCGTGTGGCAGCTTGGCCTTGAGCAGGTCGGCGTAGTTGAAGGTCATCACGCCGGTGTTGCTGTAGTTGAACAGCACCAGGCCCAGGATCGCCACCAGCATGATCAGGCCGCTGGCCTGGGTGAAGATGAAGAACTTGGTGGCCGCGTAGATACGGGTTTTCTTGCCGTCCGCCGAGCTGTGACCCCAGAGCGCGATGAGGAAGTACATCGGCACCAGCATCATTTCCCAGAAGAAGAAGAACAGGAACAGGTCCAGGGCCAGGAACACCCCGACCACGCCGCCCAGGATCCACATCAGGTTGAGGTGGAAGAAGCCGACGTGGCGCTGGATCTCTTTCCAGGAACACAGTACCGAGAGCACACCCAGCAGGCCGGTGAGCAGGATCATCAGCAGTGACAGGCCGTCCAGGCCCAGGTGCACGCTGATGCCGAAGCGCTCGATCCACTGGACCTTGAACTCGTAGGCCCACGCCGGGGCGGCGCCCGGGGCAGGGGACAGATGGTAGTCACCGTGGGCCCACAGCCAGAGGCCGATGGCAAGTTCCAGGGACATGGTCAGCAACGCGATCCAGCGTGGCAGGGTGGCGCCGTGGCGCTCACCCAGCCAGCACAGAAGGCCGCCGATAAAGGGGATCAGGATCAGCCAGGGCAAAATCATGACGGGCTCAATTCCTTTCGCAAAGTCGCAAGGTTCATATCAGACCGAAGCCAGCACTACGGCACCGAGTACCAGTACGGCACCGGCAACGATGGAGGCGGCATACCAGCGCAGTTGGCCGGTCTCGGTACGGCTCATGGCGGTGTTGCCGCCTTTTGCCATGCGCGGGATCAGGCCGATGGTGCGGTCTACCGGGTCCTTGCGCAGCAGGTGGCTGATGCCAAGGTACGGTTTGACGAACAGTTTGTCGTAGATCCAGTCGAAGCCCCACGCAGCGAACCACCAGGCCGACAGCACGCGGCCAGGGCCGCTGTTGGCGATGGCGGTGGCGACGCGGCGCTTGCCCAGGAACAGCAGGGCCGCCAGCAGGATACCGGCTAGGGCGATGGCGCCCGAGGCGATTTCCAGGCTGTGCTTGGCTTCGCCGCCGGCGTGGCCGACGCTTTCCGGCAGCACGCCGGCCAGTGGCGGGTGAATCCAGGCGCCGACGAAGGTCGACAGCACGATCAGCACGCCCAGCGGCAGCCAGTGGGAAATACCGTGGCCAGGGTGGGCATCGGTCTTCGCTTCGCCGTGGAAGGCGATGAAGATCAGGCGGAAGGTGTAGATCGAGGTCATGAACGCGCCGAACAGGCCGGCGTACAGCAGGTAGGTGTGGCCGCTGGCGAAGGCTTCCCAGAGGATCTCGTCCTTGGAGTAGAAGCCCACGGTCAGGATCGGCAGGGCCGACAGGGCCGCGCCACCGACGATGAAGCAGGCGTAGGCCAGAGGCAGTTTCTTCCACAGGCCGCCCATCTTGAAGATGTTCTGCTCGTGGTGGCAGCCCACGATCACCGCACCGGACGCCAGGAACAGCAGTGCCTTGAAGAAGGCGTGGGTCATCAGGTGGAAGATCGCGCCTTCCCAGGCGCCGACGCCCAGGGCCAGGAACATGTAGCCGATCTGGCTCATGGTCGAATAGGCCAGGATGCGCTTGATGTCGGTCTGCACCAGCGCGGCGAAGCCGGCCAGTACCAGGGTCACGCCGCCGACGATGCCCACCAGGTGCAGGATATCCGGCGCCAGGGCGAACAGGCCGTGGGTACGGGCGATCAGGTACACGCCCGCGGTCACCATGGTGGCGGCGTGGATCAGTGCCGATACCGGGGTAGGACCGGCCATGGCGTCTGCCAGCCAGGTCTGCAGCGGCAGTTGCGCGGACTTGCCCACCGCACCGCCCAGCAGCATCAGGGTGGCGGCGACGATCCAGAAGTCACCGGCCTTGAAGTGCTCGGGGGCACGTACCATCAGTTCCTGGATGTTCAGGGTACCCAGTTGCTGGAACAGGATGAACAGGCCGATGGCCATGAACACGTCACCGATGCGGGTGACGATGAAGGCTTTCAGCGCGGCGTTACCGTTGTTGCGGTTGCTGTAATAGAAACCGATCAGCAGGTAACTGCACAGGCCCACGCCTTCCCAACCGAAGTACAGGAACAGCAGGTTGTCGGCCAGGACCAGGAACAGCATGCTGGCGATGAACAGATTGGTGTACGAGAAGAAGCGCGAGTAGCCCTCTTCACCGCGCATGTACCAGGACGCGAACAGGTGGATCAGGAAGCCCACGCCCACCACCACGCCGAGCATGGTGACCGACAGGCCGTCCACGTACAGGGCGAAGTTGGGCTCGAAGCCGTCCACCGACATCCAGCGCCACAGCACCAGGGTGTAGTGGCCCGCTTCTGGCGGGGCGACGTTGAACTGCCAGATCACGTAGGCGGCGACGATGGCCGACAGGCCGATGGAGCCGACCCCGATCAGCGCCGAGAGGTTTTCGGAAAAGCGCCCGCGCGAGAACGACAGCAGCAGGAAGCCGATGAGGGGAAATACGAAGGTCAGAAAGATCAGGTTCATCCGCGCATCTCACTGGCAGCGTCGATATCAAGCGTGTGGAAGCGGCGGTACAGCTGCAGCAGGATCGCCAGGCCGATACTGGCCTCGGCGGCTGCCAGGGTGATGACCAGGATGAACATGATCTGCCCATCAGGCTGCGCCCAGCGTGCACCGGCCACGACGAACGCCAGCGCAGCGGCGTTCATCATGATTTCCAGGCTCATCAATACGAAGAGGATGTTGCGGCGTACCATCACGCCCATGAGGCCCAGGCAGAACAGCACACCGGCGACGGCCAGGCCGTGTTCCAGAGGAATCGATGACATGGTTTACTCCTTCGCCTCGTTGCGGCCCAGGTGGAAGGCGGTGACCACGGCAGCCAGCAGCAGCATCGAGGCCAGTTCCACCACCAGCAGGTAAGGGCCGAACAGGCTGATGCCCACGGCCTTGGCGCTCACGGTTTCCTGGCCGATGGCGGCGCCACTCGGTTCGGCGAACAACACGTAGCACAGTTCGAACAGCAGCATGCCGGCCAGGAAGATCGGCCCGGCCCAGATGCCCGGCTTCAGCCAGCCCCGTTCCTGCAGCACCGACGCCGGCCCCAGGTTGAGCATCATCACCACGAAGACGAACAGCACCATGATGGCGCCGGCGTAGACGATCACCTCCAGCACCCCGGCGAACGGTGCGCCGAGGCTGAAGAAGGTCATGGACACGGCGATCAGCGAAATGATCAGGTAGAGCAGCGCGTGCACGGGGTTGGTGTTGGTGATCACCCTGAAGGTGGACACCACGGCGACTCCGGCTGCGAAATAGAAAGCGAATTCCATCTTTCTTCCTTAAGGGAGCAAGCTCTTCACGTTGATCGGCTCGGCTTCGTTCTGCGCAGCGCCTTTCGGCTTGCCGGCAACGGCCATCCCTGCAACGCGATAGAAGTTGTAGTCAGGGTTCTTGCCGGGGCCGGAGATCAGCAGATCTTCTTTCTCGTACACCAGGTCCTGACGCTTGAACTCGGCCATTTCGAAATCCGGGGTCAGCTGGATCGCGGTGGTCGGGCAGGCTTCCTCGCACAGGCCGCAGAAAATGCAGCGGGAGAAGTTGATGCGGAAGAAGTCCGGGTACCAGCGGCCGTCTTCGGTCTCGGCTTTCTGCAGCGAGATGCAACCCACCGGGCATGCCACGGCGCACAGGTTGCAGGCCACGCAGCGCTCTTCGCCGTCGGGGTCGCGGGTCAGCACGATACGGCCGCGGTAGCGCGGCGGCAGGTACACGGCTTCTTCGGGGTACTGCAGGGTGTCACGCTTGCGGAAGCCATGGCCGAATACCATCACCAGGCTGCGCAGTTGGGTACCCGTACCCTTAACGATGTCACCAATATATTTGAACATGGGTCAAATCCTCACTGGGCCGCAACAGCTGGCGTGTTCAACAACACGAGCGCAGCGGTCACCAGCAAATTGATCAGGGTCAGCGGCAGGCAGAATTTCCAGCTGAAATCCATCACCTGGTCATACCGTGGGCGCGGAATGGACGCGCGCAGCAGGATGAAGATCATGATGAAAAACGCGGTCTTCAACGCGAACCACAGGAACGACAGTTGCGGCAGGATATCGAACGGGCCGTGCCAGCCACCGAAGAACAGGGTCACCAGCAACGCCGAGATCATGATGATGCCGATGTACTCGCCGACGAAGAACATGCCCCATTTCATGCCGGCGTATTCGATGTGGTAGCCGTCGGCCAATTCCTGTTCCGCTTCCGGTTGGTCGAAGGGGTGACGGTGAGTCACTGCCACGCCGGCGACGAAGAAGGTGCAGAAGCCGAAGAACTGCGGAATGATGAACCACAGGTGCTGGGACTGGTATTCAACGATGTCGCGCATGTTGAACGAGCCCACCTGCACCACGATGCCCATCAGCGCCAGGCCCATGAACACTTCGTACGACACGGTCTGGGCCGAGGCGCGCAGGCTGCCCAGCAACGCGTACTTGTTGTTCGACGACCAGCCGGCGAACAGCACCGCGTACACCGACAGCCCCGCCATGGCGAAGAAGAACAGCAGGCCGATGTTCAGGTCGGCGATGCCCCAGGTGGGGGTGATCGGGATGATGGCGAAGGCGATCAGCAAGGCACTCATGGCCACCACCGGCGCCAGGGTGAAGATCACCCGGTCGACGAAGGGTGGGTTCCAGTCTTCCTTGAAGAACATCTTCAGCATGTCGGCGGCGATCTGGAACATGCCGAACGGGCCGACACGGTTCGGACCGTAGCGGTCCTGCCACCAACCCAGCAGACGCCGCTCGACGAAACTGAGCAGCGCGCCGCAGACCACCACGGCCAGCATGATCACCAGGGCCTTCACGACAGCAATGATGATGTCGATCACTTCAGGGGTGAACCAGGTCATTGTGCTGCCTCCTGCAGGCCGTCAACGGTGGCGCCGGCGAACGCGGGCGGGATACCGGCCAGGCCGGCGGGCAGGGCGACGAGGCCGGCGCCCAGTTCCTCGTTGATGCGCAGCGGCAGGCGCAGGGCCACGCCCGCGACGTTCAGGCTCAGCAGCGCACCATCGTTGACGCCCAGGCGGTCGGCTTCGCTTTTCGCCACGCTGACATAGGCGGGTTGGATGCGTTCCTGCACCGGGGCCGCGCGGGACGAGTTTTCCTCGGAACCGAACAGGTGGTGCACGGGCACGGCGGTCCAGGTGCCACGGGCCGGGGCGAAGGCGCCCGGAATGGCGGTGAACCAGTTCAGGTTGTCGCCCTGGGTTTCGATCAGGCGGGTGCCCGGGTCACCGGCTCGCAGGTGGCCACCCACTTCGTCCTGGAACTTGTTCCAGGCCTGTGGCGAGTTCCAGCCCGGCGACCAGGCGAACGGCACCTGTTGGCGCGGCTCGACGGAGCCCGAGTAACCTTCCATGGAGAAGGCGAACGCGGTGTCCTTGTCCTGGGAGGTGCGCGGTTCGTGCACGCTGATGTTGGCGCGCATGGCGGTGCGGCCGCTGTAGCGTAGCGGTTCACGGGCGAGTTTCAGGCCCTTGATGCGGAACGCCGCCGACGGCGCGGCCTCGACGATGCGCGCCAGCGCTGGCTTGCTGTTGGCCACGGCCTGGGTCACCTGGTCCAGCTGGGTGAATTCGACCATGCGGTCCAACAGCGTGCTGCGCAGGGCGTGCAGCCAGCGCCAGCCTTCGTGGATCAGGTTGCTGGCGTCCAGGTAAGCCGGGTCGAACACCTGGAAGAAGCGCTGGGCGCGGCCTTCCTGGCTGACCAGGGTGCCGTCGCCTTCGGCGAAGCTGGCCGCTGGCAGTACCAGGTGGGCGCGTTCGGCGGTGGCGGTCAGTTGGTGGTCAGCAACGATCACCACCTTGGCGGCGTTCAGGGCGGCGTCCACCTTGGCGGCCGGCAGGCGGGTGTACAGGTCGTTTTCGAGGATCACCAGGGCATCTGCGCGGCCTTCGATCACGGCGTCCAGCGCCTCGTCGACCGACTCGCCGCCCATCATGGCCAGGCCCAGGCTGTTGGCCTCGGGCACCACCAGGCTCAGGGAGCCTTGCTTGCCGGCCAGGTGCAGGGCCTTGGCGATGTTGCCGGCGGCTTCGATCAGCGCGCTGGAGCCCAGGGAGGTACCGGAAACGATCAGTGGGCGCTTGGCCTTGAGCAGCGCGTCGGCGATGCGTTGGGCCAGTTCCAGGGCCTCGGCGTCCAGGCCGGTGACGGCCGGGGCGCTGGCGTCCAGGGCGTGGGCCACGGCAAAGCCGATGCGGGCCAGGTCGTCGGGCGCGGCATGCACGCACTCTTCGGCCACGTCATCGAGCTTGGTGTCGCTGAGGCTGGCGATGAACAACGGGTGCAGCGCGTGCTGGCCGATGTTCTTCACTGCGGCGTCCAGCCAAGGCTGCACGCGCATGGCGTCGGCCATTTCCTCGGCCTTGCCCTTGACCGACTGGCGCAGGGACAGGGCAAGGCGCGCGGCGGTCTGGGTCAGGTCTTCGCCGAGGACGAAGATGGCGTCGTGGTCTTCCACTTCGCGCAGGCTCGGGATCGGCAGCGGGCTGTTTTTCAGCACGTCCAGCACCAGGCGGATACGGCCCAGTTCAGCGGCTTCGATACCGCTGTAGAAGTGCTCGCCACCCACCAGTTCCAGCAGCGCGTAGTTGCTTTCCAGGCTGGCACGGGGCGAACCGATGCCGACGATGTTGCGGCCGCGCAGCAGTTCGGCGGCCTTGTCCAGGGCAGCGTCCAGGCCCAGCTTCTGCTGGCCCAGCAGTGGCTGGCGCGGGCGGTCCTTGCGGTTCACGTAGCCGTAGCCGAAACGGCCACGGTCGCACAGGAAGTACTGGTTCACCGAGCCGTTGTAGCGGTTCTCGATGCGGCGCAGTTCACCGTAGCGTTCGCCGGGGCTGATGTTGCAGCCGCTGGAGCAGCCGTGGCAGATGCTGGGGGCGAACTGCATGTCCCACTTGCGGTTGTAGCGCTCGGAGTGGGTCTTGTCGGTGAACACACCGGTGGGGCACACCTCGGTGAGGTTGCCCGAGAACTCGCTTTCCAGCACGCCGTCTTCGACGCGGCCGAAGTACACGTTGTCGTGGGCGCCGTACACGCCCAGGTCGGTGCCGCCGGCGTAGTCTTTATAGAAGCGCACGCAACGGTAGCAGGCGATGCAGCGGTTCATCTCGTGGGCGATGAACGGGCCGAGCTCCTGGTTCTGGTGGGTACGCTTGGTGAAGCGGTAGCGCCGCTCGTTGTGACCGGTCATCACGGTCATGTCCTGCAAGTGGCAATGGCCGCCTTCCTCGCACACCGGGCAGTCGTGCGGGTGGTTGGTCATCAGCCACTCGACGACGCTGGCGCGAAACGCCTTGGATTCTTCGTCGTCGATGGAAATCCAGGTGTTGTCGGTGGCGGGGGTCATGCAGGACATGACGATGCGACCACGGGTGTCGTTCTCGTCGGTGTACTGCTTCACCGCGCACTGGCGACAGGCACCGACGCTACCGAGTGCGGGGTGCCAGCAGAAATAGGGGATGTCGAGGCCCAGCGACAGACAGGCCTGTAACAGGTTGTCTGCGCCATCGACTTCGAGCGCTTTGCCGTCTACGTGGATAGTGGCCATGGTTCAAAGTTCTTCGTTGGCCCGCGTGGGCGGGCGTGGCTAATGGAAAGCTGTGTGCCGGCCCGAACGCTCGTCACAGGCGGACCTGTGGCAGGGCAGGGGGCAAGCGGCCGGTGGCACGGACCACCGGCTTTGAGTCTTGTTATGCGCCGACCGTGATCGGGCGCGCCAGGTCCGGGCGCAGGCCGCTGTTTGCGGCGATGCCAGCCTCGAATTCCGGGCGGAAATATTTGATCGCACTGCCCAAGGGCTCCACGGCACCAGGTGCGTGGGCGCAGAAGGTCTTGCCTGGGCCGAGGAAACCGACCAGGCCCAGCAGCGTCTCGATATCGCCTTGCTGGCCCTGGCCGTTCTCGAGGGCGCGCAGCAGCTTGACGCTCCACGGCAGGCCGTCACGGCACGGGGTGCAGAAACCGCACGATTCGCGGGCAAAGAACTCTTCCATGTTGCGCAGCAAGGACACCATGTTGACCTTGTCGTCCACGGCCATGGCCAGGCCCGTACCCATGCGGGTGCCGACCTTGCCGATGCCGCCGGCGTACATTTGCGCGTCCAGGTGCTCGGGCAACAGGAAACCGGTACCGGCGCCGCCAGGCTGCCAGCACTTGAGCTTGAAGCCGTCGCGCATGCCGCCGGCGTAGTCCTCGAACAGCTCGCGGGCCGGGATGCCGAAGGGCAGTTCCCACAGGCCGGGGTTCTTGACCTTGCCGCTGAAGCCCATCAGCTTGGTGCCGTGGTCTTCACTGCCCTCGCGGGCGAGGGACTTGTACCAGTCCACCCCGTTGCCGACGATGGCCGGCACGTTGCACAGGGTCTCGACGTTGTTCACGCAAGTCGGCTTGCCCCACACGCCCACGGCGGCCGGGAACGGCGGCTTGGAGCGCGGGTTGGCGCGGCGGCCTTCCAGGGAGTTGATCAGGGCGGTTTCTTCACCGCAGATGTAGCGCCCGGCGCCGGTGTGCACGAACAACTCGAAGTCAAAGCCCGACCCCAGGATGTTCTTGCCCAGCAGGCCGGCGGCCTTGGCTTCTTCCACCGCGCGGTTCAGGTGCTTGGCGGCCGTGACGTATTCGCCACGCAGGAAGATGTAGCCGCGGTAGGCTTTCAACGCGCGGGCGCTGATGAGCATGCCTTCGATCAGCAGATGGGGCAGTTGCTCCATCAGCATGCGGTCTTTCCAGGTGTTGGGTTCCATTTCGTCCGCGTTGCACAGCAGGTAGCGGATGTTCATGGACTCGTCTTTGGGCATCAGGCCCCATTTGACGCCGGTAGGGAAGCCCGCACCGCCACGGCCCTTGAGGCCGGAGTCTTTCACCGTCTGGACGATCTCGTCCTGGGACAGGTCGGCGAAGGCCTTGCGGGCCGCCGCATAGCCGTCCTTGCTCACGTACTCGTCGAACCATACGGGTTCGGCGTCGTCACGCAGGCGCCAGGTCAGGGGGTGGGTTTCCGGGGTGCGGGCGATGCGGTTGGCAGGCCCGAAGGAGGTAAGGGTCATACGTAGCCCTCCAGCAGTTTGGCAACGCCGGCTGGCTGCACGTCGCCGAAGGTATCGTCGTCGATCATCAGCGCCGGCGCCTTGTCGCAGTTGCCCAGGCAGCACACCGGCAGCAGGGTGAAGCGCCCGTCCGCGGTGGTCTGGCCCAGGCCGATGCCCAGCTTGCTCTGGATTTCGCCGACCACCGACTCGTGGCCGCCGATGTAGCAGACCATGCTGTCGCACACACGAATGATGTGGCGGCCCACGGGCTGGCGGAAGATCTGGCTGTAGAACGTAGCCACGCCTTCGACGTCGCTGGCAGGAATGCCGAGGATCTCGCCAATGGCGTACAGGGCGCCGTCGGGCACCCAGCCACGCTCTTTCTGAACGATCTTCAGGGCTTCGATGGACGCCGCGCGCGGGTCCTCGTAGTGGTGCAGCTCGTGCTCGATGGCCGAGCGCTCGGTTTCGCTGAGGGCGAAACGGTCAGTCTGGATAAGCGTGCTGTTCATGCTTAGCGGTCCACGTCGGCCATAACGAAGTCGATACTACCCAGGTACGCGATCAAGTCCGCGACCATGCTGCCTTTGATCACCGAAGGGATCTGCTGCAGGTGCGGGTAGCTCGGGGTGCGGATCCGGGTACGGTAGCTCATGGTGCCGCCGTCGCTCGTCAGGTAATAGCTGTTGATGCCCTTGGTCGCTTCGATCATCTGGAAGGATTCGTTGGCCGGCATCACCGGGCCCCACGAAACCTGCAGGAAGTGCGTGATCAAGGTTTCGATGTGCTGCAGCGTGCGCTCCTTGGGCGGCGGCGTGGTCAGCGGGTGGTCCGCCTTGTACGGGCCTTCGGGCATGTTGCGCATGCACTGGTCGATGATCTTGATGCTCTGGCGCATCTCTTCCACGCGCACCATGCAGCGGTCGTAGGCATCACCGTTGTGGCCCAGCGGCACTTCGAACTCGAAGTTCTCGTAGCCCGAGTACGGGCGCGCCTTGCGCAGGTCGAAGTCGCAGCCGGTGGAACGCAGGCCGGCACCGGTCACACCCCATTCCAGGGCTTCGCGGGTGTTGTAGGCGGCCACGCCCACGGTACGGCCCTTGAGAATGCTGTTCTGCAGGGCAGCCTTGGTGTATTCGTCCAGGCGCTTGGGCAGCCATTCGACGAAGTCCTTCACCAGCTTTTCCCAGCCGCGCGGCAGGTCGTGGGCCACGCCGCCGATGCGGTACCAGGCCGGGTGCAGGCGGAAGCCGGTGATGGCTTCGATCACCGTGTAGGCCTTCTGGCGGTCGGTGAAGGTGAAGAACACCGGGGTCATGGCGCCCACGTCCTGGATATAGGTACCCAGGAACAGCAGGTGGCTGGTGATACGGAAGAACTCGGCCATCATGATGCGGATGGTGTCGACCTTCTGTGGCACCTTGATGCCCGCCAGCTTTTCCACCGCCAGCACGTAGGGCAGGTTGTTCATCACCCCGCCCAGGTAGTCGATACGGTCGGTGTAGGGGATGAAGCTGTGCCAGGACTGGCGTTCGGCCATTTTCTCGGCGCCACGGTGGTGGTAGCCGATGTCAGGCACGCAATCGACGATCTCTTCGCCGTCCAGTTGCAGGATGATGCGGAACGCACCGTGGGCGGACGGGTGGTTGGGGCCCAGGTTGAGGAACATGTAGTCCTCGTTGGTGCCCGAGCGTTTCATGCCCCAGTCTTCCGGCTTGAAGCGCGCGGACTCTTCTTCCAGCTGCTGCTTGGCCAGGGTCAGGCTGAACGGGTCGAATTCGGTGGCGCGCGCCGGGTAGTCCTTGCGCAGCGGATGACCTTCCCAGGTGGGTGGCATCATGATGCGCGACAGGTGCGGGTGGCCCTGGAAGGTGATGCCGAACATGTCCCAGACTTCACGCTCGTACCAGTTGGCGTTGGGCCAGATACCGGTGAGGGTGGGCAGGTTCAGGTCGCCTTCGTGCAGCGCTACCTTGATCATCACGTCGCTGTTCCGCTCCACCGACAGCAGGTGGTAGAACACGGTGAAATCGGCGCCCGGCAGGCCGCGGCGCTGGGTGCGCAGGCGTTCGTCGACGCCATGCAGGTCGTAGAGCATGGAGTAGGGCTTGGGCACATTGCGCAGGAAGCTCATCACTTCCTTGAGCTTGGCGCGTTCGATCCACAGCACCGGCATGCCGGTGCGGGTTTCCTGAGCGACGAACGCTTCGGGGCCGAAGCGCTGGTTCAGTTCGACGACCACGTCCTGGTCGTCAGCCTTGTAAGGCGGGATATATAGAGCGGTGTCCGCTGTCATGGTCTCGGTCGCTATTCGTCAACGTACAGAATGAAGCCAGGGTTCTTTGTGGCGATGCCGCGTAAAGAGCTGGATCAGACTTCGTCGGGGCTGCGCAGGTTGGTGACCGCGATACGCTGTTCGCGGCGTTGTTCCTTTTGCGACGGCATCTCGGCGCGGTACACGCCTTGATCTCCGACGACCCAGGACAGCGGGCGACGCTCTTGGCCAATGGATTCCTGCAACAGCATCAGGCCTTGCAGGAAGGCCTCTGGGCGCGGCGGGCAGCCGGGCACATAAACGTCCACGGGCAGGAATTTATCCACCCCTTGAACGACCGAGTAAATGTCGTACATGCCACCGGAGTTGGCGCACGAGCCCATGGAAATGACCCACTTGGGTTCGAGCATCTGTTCGTACAGGCGCTGGATGATGGGAGCCATCTTCACGAAGCAGGTGCCGGCGATCACCATGAAGTCGGCCTGGCGTGGCGAGGCCCGAATCACTTCGGCCCCGAACCGGGCGATGTCGTGGGGCGCGGTGAAGGCGGTGGTCATTTCCACGTAGCAGCACGAAAGCCCGAAGTTGTACGGCCACAGGGAGTTCTTGCGCCCCCAGTTCACCGCACCGCTCAGGACATCCGAGAGCTTGCCCATGAAAATGTTCTTGTGGACCTGATCCTCGAGCGGATCGGCTACGGTTTCCCGTTCGCCGATCGGATACTGGTCATTGGGTGCATCCGGGTCGATTCTGGTGAGATTGTATTGCATTGCCAAAGCCTCATTGTTTCAGCTTCGCTTGCCGCTTACGGCGACCTTCGGGAGCCCAATCGAGCGCCCCCACCCGCCAAAGGTAGACAAGACCTGCCAACAGAATTGCTATGAAAACGAGTGCTTCGACGAATCCGGCCCAGCCGCTTTCGCGTACCGACACAGACCATGCAAAGAGAAAGAGGGCTTCGATATCGAAGATCACGAACAGCATCGCGACCAGATAGAATTTCGCGGAGAGGCGCAGACGGGCGCTGCCGACCGGCAGCATGCCGGATTCAAAGGGTTCGTTCTTGCTGCGGCCCCAGGCCTTGCTACCCAGCAGGGCCGACAGCCCCAGCATGAAGGCACAGAGCCCGGCGACACCCAAAAGGAAGATGGCAAAGCCCCAGTTGTGGGCCATGAGTCCTGTCGAATCGGGCATGCTGGATTCCTTAACAGAGAGCAAAAATCTCTGGGCTTGAAAAGTAGTAAGGCAGTGACGATATGTCGCAGCTGAATCTATCGCGCTGATTTTATGGGTAAACCCGTGGCAAGTAAATTTTCTGCAGCAAATTTATTCGTAGGATTAAGCACATACACTCCCTGCAAGTGCCTTCGGGGCCCGTGGCGCGGGCGTTTGCGGGTGTTTCATAAATAACGTGGAGGCCCAGGAATCGGCGTGTTTTTAATGTGTAATGATAATTAATATCATTTAAAGACGTGCAAGTTGTGTCAAGACCTCGGTGACAGTTAACCAACTCGTACGTTCTACGTGATTTTCGCTCTATATATGTTGGCTTGGATCAAGACTTTGGTTGTAGAAGCGTAGTCGATGTGGGGGAGGGTGGTGGGAATGGTTGGGGATTGGGTGTGGGGCTGCGCGTGCATGGTTCGGCTTTCGTGGCGATCTCAAGGGCGCCAGAAGCATCAAGCCATGCACCTTGTAGCCTGATGCAATCCAAAGCAAAAAGGCCACCCGCAGGGGGTGGCCTCTTCTACATCACCTTGGATCAATGAAACTGTTCTTCCTCAGTCGACCCCGTGAGCGCCGTCACCGACGACACCCCACCCTGAATCACCGTGGTCATGTCATCAAAGTAACCCGTGCCCACTTCCTGCTGGTGCGCCACGAAGGTGTAACCCTTCGCCGCGTCAGCGAACTCCTGCTCCTGCAGCTTCACGTAGGCGGTCATGTCGTTGCGGGCGTAGTCGTGCGCCAGGTTGAACATGCCGTGCCACATGTTGTGGATGCCGGCCAGGGTGATGAACTGGTGCTTGTAACCCATGGCCGACAGCTCGCGCTGGAATTTGGCGATGGTGGCGTCGTCCAGGTTCTTCTTCCAGTTGAAGGACGGCGAGCAGTTGTACGACAGCAACTGGTCGGGGTATTCCTTCTTGATGGCCTCGGCGAAGCGACGGGCTTCGTCCAGGTCCGGCTTGGCGGTTTCGCACCAGATCAGGTCGGCGTACGGCGCATAGGCCAGGCCGCGAGCGATGGCCTGGTCGAGGCCGGCGCGCACCTTGTAGAACCCTTCGGGCGTGCGGGTGCCCGTCACGAACGGTTGGTCATAGGGGTCGCAGTCCGACGTCAGCAGGTCGGCGGCGTTGGCGTCGGTACGGGCCAGGATGATGGTCGGCACGCCGGCCACGTCAGCGGCCAGGCGCGCGGCCACCAGCTTCTGCACGGCCTCCTGGGTGGGCACCAGTACCTTGCCACCCATGTGGCCGCATTTTTTCACCGACGCCAGCTGGTCTTCGAAGTGCACGCCGGCGGCGCCCGCTTCGATCATGTTCTTCATCAGCTCGTAGGCGTTCAGCACGCCGCCGAAACCGGCTTCCGCGTCGGCGACGATGGGGGCGAAGTAGTCGATGTAACCGTCATCGCCCGGGTTCTTGCCGGCCTTCCACTGGATCTGGTCGGCGCGGCGGAACGAGTTGTTGATGCGTTTGACCACGGTGGGCACCGAGTCGACCGGGTACAGCGACTGGTCGGGGTACATGGATTCGGCCGAGTTGTTGTCGGCGGCCACTTGCCAGCCGGACAGGTAGATGGCCTGGATACCGGCCTTGACCTGTTGCACAGCCTGGCCGCCAGTGAGGGCACCCATGCAGTTGACGAAGTCCTTGTCCGGACGGAAGGACGGCTTGGCGCCCTGGGTCACCAGCTTCCAGAGCTTCTCGGCGCCCAGGCGGGCCAGTGTGTGCTCGGGTTGAACCGAGCCGCGCAGGCGCACAACGTCGGCCGCGGAGTAGGTCCGGGTCACACCTTTCCAGCGCGGGTTTTCTGCCCAGTCTTTTTCAAGGGCAGCTATTTGTTGTTCGCGTGTCAGTGCCATGGAGATAAACCTCGTCGCATAGGTTTGGATGAAAATTCTCGCTCCGCCGGCGCTGTCCTTACAGAAACACCATGGTGGCGCTCGCAGATCAGAAGCTTAGAAGGTCTGGGACGGGCTTGACGGAGAAGGCGACGATCGAACGGTCGTTCGAGAGGGGAGTGGCAGTTGGCCGGGCGTGCCCTGTGCGTGTACACCGACCGGTCGTGGCGGTGGTGTGGCGAACAGGCCTTGCCGTGTTACCAGAATGCGCTTCCGTCCCTCGGGACAACTTCTTCGTTCCAGTCGCAATCTCGTCAGGCTGCCTTGTGGGCGTTCCAGACACGAATCGGCTCCGGTGGGTAGGTTGGAGACCGATCCGAAGGCCCTTTCCAGGGCCCCTGATTAGCGGGAGCGAGGCCATCATGCCTCGACGAAAAGGTGTCGTCAAACATTTTGTAGTGAGTTTTTTATATCACTACATCTTTCGTCTGGAACGACTCATCAGTCAGTTTCAGAGTCTTTGGTCGACGACTCGTGGGGTGTTTTCGCGACCTGTGGGTCACTATTTCAGTCGACCGGGTCCACTTTTACCCGCAAGGTCATGTCGCTACGGCCTTGAGTGGACCAATTTCGGGTATACCCGCGCTGGTTGTACTGGCTTTGCTCGTTGGTACCGGCCAAGGTGATCCATTCGCCCAGGCGCCCGCTGACCTGCGTGTCGGTGCTTTGAACGTTCACTACATCCTGACGTTCCTGGCTCATCCGGTCATTGTTGGTACTGATGCTCAGGTGAACGGTCTCGCCGGTGACGCTGGCGGTCACGTAGAAGCCTTGGGTGACGTTCTTGTACTGGGTCTGGGTTTGCAGGCCGCCGTAGCTGTCGCTTTGGGCGGTAGTGAACGGCACGCTCTGGCCGACCTGGATCAGGGCGGGGGTGCCTTCCGTCGCCTGTACCTGCTGCACGCCGCCGGTGCGGTTAGTGGTGCCGTAGGTGATGACCCGGGTGTTGCTGCCGTTGACCGTATAGCCGCCGCGGTCGCCGTCATTGCTGTCGCTGGTGTCCACGCTGATGAGCAGGCGGCGGGCGGCCACGTCCAGTTGCGTGATCAGGGCGCGCAGTTGCTGGATCTTGTCGGGGTCGGCGTTGACGATCAACTGGTTGCCATAAGCGGTGACCTTGCCGTCGCGGCCCAGGAAATTCTGCGCCACGGGCAGCAGGTCGTCGCTGGTGCGGTTGTTCAGCGCCACGATTTCGGTGGCGGCGTTGGCAGCGAAGGAAGCGGCCAGGGCCAGGGTGGCGAGGAGGGGGCGTAGCGGCATGTCCGAATTCTCCATCATTGGAGCGGACATTATGGCAGACGGGGTTGGGGCGGGAAGCGCAGATCCCTGAGTGGGACCGGGCGGAGCTCGGGAAAAGGACGCTGCGGTGTGTCAGTCATACCGCGGTGCGCTTTTCCCGAGCTTCGCCCGGTCCCACAGGGGAAGGTGGTGCTGCAGCTGGTTTAGCTAACGCGCACCATGTCCACGTGCGGGATGCCCGCTTCGAGGAATTCTTCGCTCACGACCTTGAAGCCATGACGCTCGTAGAACGCCGTGGCGTGCACCTGGGCGCTCAGGCTTTGCTGCTTGAGGTCCTGGCGTTCGGCCTGGGCGATCGCGGCTTGCAGCAGCGCGTCGCCCACTTTCAGCCCGCGCCAGTCCTTGAGCACCGAGACCCGGCCGATCTGGCCGTCGGGCAGCAGGCGGGCGGTGCCGATAGGGTAGTCGCCCTCGCAGGCCAGGAAGTGCACGGCGTCGTTGTCGTCGGCGTCGAACTCCAGCTCCGGGGGCACCGATTGCTCGGCGATGAACACGGCCTCGCGGATACGTCGAATGTCGGCGATGTCCTTGTGCCAATCAGCCACGCGTACGCGAATCTTATTCATCGGCAGCAAACCCCAGACTTCCCTGTTTGACCAGCTCACAGATCAGTGTACGACCTTGTTCGTCGATCATCCACGGGCCCAGGTTTTCGATGTGCAGGGCGTCGGCCGCGCAGATCAGCTTCAGCAGGTCGCGCAGCTCGCCCGGCAGCAGGCGGCTCTGGCCGCTGGCGAACAGCAGCAGGTCATCGCCCACTTCCGACCAGGCCATGCGCGCGCTTGGGTTGCGAATCAGGATGGCGCCTTCTTCCAGGCCGTCCAGCAGGTCGTCTTCTTCCAGGGTTTCGCCAGCCACCAGCTCCGGGTAGCGCGGCTCGGTCATGAACTGGCCGAACCAGGTCAGCAGCAGGCGCTCGTCGTTCATGTGCTCGTTGAGCAGCTTTTTCAGGCGGTCCAGGGCGTCGTGCTGGATCTGGTGCGGGTCGCTGACCGGCTGGGCGTCGGCGTCACTGTAACGGTCTTCATCCGGCAGGAACTGGCTCAGGAAGTCAGTGAAATGGGTCAGCACTTCGGACGCGCTTGGGGCGCGGAAGCCCACCGAGTAGGTCATGCAGTCGTCCAGGGCCACACCGTAGTGAGCCAGGCGCGGCGGCAGGTAGAGCATGTCGCCGGGCTCCAGTGTCCACTCGTCGCTTTGCTCGAAATTGGCCAGGATGCGCAGGTCGGCGTGTTCGATCAGCGGGCTGTCGGAGTCGCACATTTGCCCGACCTTCCAGTTGCGCTTGCCGTGGCCTTGCAGCAGGAACACGTCGTAGTTGTCGAAGTGCGCGCCAACGCTGCCGCCCGGGGCCGCGAAGCTGATCATCACATCGTCGATGCGCCAGCTTGGCAGGAAGCGGAAATGCTGCAGCAGGTCGGCCACTTCTGGCACGAACTGGTCGACGGCCTGCACCAGCAGGGTCCACTCACGCTCGGGAAGTTGGCTGAAAGCGTCTTCTTCGAACGGGCCGCGGCGCATTTCCCACGGGCGTTCGCCGTGTTCGATGACGATGCGCGATTCGACTTCTTCTTCCAGGGCCAGGCCTGCCAGCTCGTCAGGGCTGATGGGGTTTTCGAAATCGGTGAACGCCTGACGGACCAGCAGGGGCTTTTTCTGCCAGTAGTCACGCAGGAACTCGCGTGCGGTCAAGCCACCCAGAAGTTGAAGAGGAGTATCAGAGTTCATGTGTAACCTATTGAATGGTTGCGCTTTTATGTCACGAATAAAAACGCCCGGCTAAGCCGGGCGTCTGAACGACGGGGCAAGGCGTCAGATGCGCTTGGCCTGAGCCGCGGCGTTACCGATGTAGGAAGCCGGGGTCAGCTTCTTCAGTTCGGCGCGGGCTTCGGCTGGCATGTCCAGGCCGTCGATGAAAGTTTGCAGTGCTTCAGGGCTGATGCCCTTGCCACGGGTCAACTCTTTCAGTTTTTCGTACGGGTTTTCGATGTTGTAGCGGCGCATCACGGTCTGGATCGGCTCGGCCAGGACTTCCCAGCAGGCGTCCAGGTCTTCGGCGATGCGCACTTCGTTCAGTTCCAGCTTGCTGATGCCCTTCAGGCTCGCCTCGTAGGCAATGACGCTGTGGGCGAAACCGACGCCCAGGTTGCGCAGCACGGTGGAGTCGGTCAGGTCGCGCTGCCAGCGCGAAACCGGCAGTTTGCTGGCCAGGTGCTGGAACAGTGCGTTGGCGATACCCAGGTTGCCTTCGGAGTTTTCGAAGTCGATCGGGTTGACCTTGTGCGGCATGGTCGAGGAACCGATTTCGCCAGCGATGGTGCGTTGCTTGAAGTACCCCAGGGAGATGTAGCCCCAGATATCGCGATCGAAGTCGATCAGGATGGTGTTGTAGCGCGCTATGGCGTCGAACAGCTCGGCGATGTAGTCGTGCGGCTCGATCTGGGTGGTGTAGGGGTTGAAGCCCAGGCCCAGCTCGTCTTCGATGAAGGCGCGGGCGTTGGCTTCCCAGTCGATGTCGGCGTAGGCGGACAGGTGGGCGTTGTAGTTGCCCACGGCGCCGTTGATCTTGCCCAGCAGCGGCACGGCGGCTACTTGGGCGATCTGGCGCTCCAGACGGTAGACGACGTTGGCCAGTTCCTTGCCCAGGGTGGTCGGCGAAGCCGGCTGACCGTGGGTGCGCGACAGCATTGGCACGGCGGCGAAGCGGTGGGCCAGTTCGCGGATGTTGTCGGCGATCTGGCGCATCAGCGGCAGCAGCACGGTGTCACGGCCTTCGCGCAGCATCAGGGCGTGGGACAGGTTGTTGATGTCCTCGCTGGTGCAGGCGAAGTGGATGAACTCGCTGACCTTGGCCAGTTCCGGCAGCTTGGCGGCCTGCTCCTTGAGCAGGTACTCGATCGCCTTGACGTCGTGGTTGGTGGTGCGCTCGATCTCTTTCACGCGCTCGGCGTGTTCGAGGGCGAAGTCATCGGCCAGGGCGTCGAGGATAGCGTTGGCTTCGGCGGAGAAGGCCGGCACTTCGCTGATTTGCGGGTGGGCGGCCAGGCGCTGGAGCCAGCGTACTTCCACCAGGGCGCGGAAACGGATCAGGCCGTATTCGCTGAAAATAGGGCGCAGGGCCTGGGTTTTGCCGGCGTAGCGGCCGTCAACAGGGGAAACCGCAGTGAGCGAAGAAAGCTGCATGGGGTGTTCTCGGACAGTCGGGCAACGAAATGGGGCGCGTATCATACATGAAAATTCATTGCAGGTCGGCAGCCCAGCGCCGACCGCGCCCGTGAAGTGACGAGCGTTAACCGCGCATCATCGGGTAAAGCTCTTTGAGCAGCTTGCGCCGGCTGAAGACCAGTTGCCAGCGGTGGCCGCCCAATTGCCGCCACAGGCGTGCCGAACGGATGCCCGCCAGCAGCAGGGCGCGTATTTTCGCGGCATTGCTGGGCTGCTGCAGGTTGCGCATGTCGCCTTGCACCTGAATGCGCTGGCGCAAGGTGCTCAGGGTATCCTGGTACAGAGCGCCACTGGCGGCGATAACGTTTTCGTGGGTAATGCCGAAATGTTCTACCTGGGACTGGATCTGCGGCAGACGTTTGCCGATCACCTCCAGCAGGTCGTCACGCTTGCCCAGCTGTCGCTCCAGGTTGAGCATCGACAGGGCATAGCGCAGCGGTTCGCGCTGCAGGCTTGCCGGGTCGCGCTCCAGGGCACTGACCAGGGCGCGGTAGCCCTCGCGCAGGTTCAGGTCGTCACCGCCAAACACCTCCAGTGTGTCCTTGGGGTCGCGGATCAGCAGGCTGCCGAGCATGCAGCCCATGGCTGCCTCGGTGCTCTGGCCGGTCTTGGCGATGCGGTCCACCAGCACGGCGGCCTCGAACACGCCGCCCAGGGCAATCAGTTGCTCCTGAATCTGGTTCATGCCTGGCCCTTGCTGGTCCAGGGCTCGGCCACTTCGATGACACCGCCACCCAGGCAGATCTCACCGTCGTAGAACACCACGGACTGGCCCGGGGTGACGGCGCGCTGCGGTTCGTCGAACACGGCGCGGTAGCCCTTGGCGGTCTGTTCCAGGGTGCAAGCCTGGTCGCTCTGGCGGTAGCGCACCTTGGCGGTCAGGCGGCGCGGGCTGCTCAGGTCGATGGGGTTCACCCACCAGATTTCCGAGGCCAGCAGGGCGCGGGAAAACAGCCATGGGTGGTCATTGCCTTGGCCGACCACCAGCACGTTGCGCTCAAGGTCTTTTTCCAGCACGTACCACGGCTCGTCGCCGGCGTCTTTCAAGCCGCCGATGCCGAGGCCCTGGCGCTGGCCGATGGTGTGGTACATCAGGCCATGGTGGCGGCCGATCACTTCACCTTCGGTGGTCTGGATCTCGCCAGGCTGGGCGGGCAGGTACTGCTTGAGGAAGTCGCTGAAGCGGCGCTCGCCAATGAAGCAGATACCGGTGGAGTCCTTCTTCTTGGCGGTGGCCAGGCCGTGTTTCTCGGCGATGGCACGTACTTCCGGCTTTTCCAGCTCACCCACCGGGAACAGCGTGCGGGCGATCTGTTCACCGCCCACGGCGTGCAGGAAGTAGCTCTGGTCCTTGTTCGGGTCCAGGCCCTTGAGCAGTTCGGTACGGGCGTCGACGTCGCGGCGGCGCACGTAGTGGCCGGTGGCGATAAGGTCAGCGCCCAGGGACAGGGCGTAGTCCAGGAAAGCCTTGAACTTGATTTCGCGGTTGCAGAGGATGTCCGGGTTCGGCGTGCGGCCGGCCTTGTACTCTTCCAGGAAGTGTTCGAAGACGTTGTCCCAGTATTCGGCGGCGAAGTTGGCCGTATGCAGCTTGATGCCGATACGGTCGCACACGGCCTGGGCGTCGGCCAGGTCTTCGCGGGCGGTGCAGTATTCGGTGCCGTCGTCTTCTTCCCAGTTCTTCATGAACAGGCCTTCCACCTGGTACCCCTGTTCGAGCAGCAGGAGGGCGGACACGGAAGAGTCAACGCCGCCGGACATGCCGACGATAACGCGCTGGGTTTCAGGGGCAGCAGCTGAATCACGCATAGGAATTGGGTGTGTGTCTGGGAAAAGCAGGGGATTCTACCACCAAGCGATGGTCAGTGCTTGTGTTGTGCTGATGCTGCTGGCCCCATCGCGAGCAAGCTGTGCTCCCACAGGGTTGACTGCACCTGCGCCGTACACCTGTGGGCGCACAGCTTGCTCGCGATGAGGCCCGGAAGCTCAACGGATCAGGGAGAGGCTGTGCAGCGGGTGTTCCAGGTAGTCGTCGATGCATTGCAGCAGCAACTCGCTACGCCAGCGGGCCTTCTGCGCGATGATCTCGTCACGGGTCAGCCATTGCGGGCCGATGATGCCGTGGTCCAGCGTGCGCTCGGGGTCATGGTGCACCGGCTTGCCGGCGAAACACACCCGCTGGTACGTGATGCCGTTGCTGGGCGCGGTATACAGGTAGATGCCGATCACGCCGGTGAGCTCGACGTCGTAACCGGTCTCCTCGACGGTTTCGCGAATGGCCGCCTCGATCAGGCTCTCGTCGGGCTCCAGGTGCCCGGCAGGCTGGTTGAGCACGGCGCGACCGCCCTTGAGTTCTTCGACCAGCAGGAAACGGCCTTGGTCTTCGATGACGGTGGCGACGGTGACGTGGGGGATCCAGGGGCGCATGGGCCCTCCTTTCAGTCGGGAGCTTTGAGCTGCAAGCGTGTAGCTTACAGCGTGCAGCTCAAAAAAAACCCCAGCGCAGGCTGGGGTTTTTTCGAGTGTTGAAGCTTACTTCAGCGACGCGATCGCGGCGTTCAAGGTAGCGCTAGGGCGCATCACCTTGGCAGCCAGCTCGGCGTTGGCGTGGTAGTAGCCAGCGATGTCCACCGGCTTGCCTTGCACGGCGTTCAGTTCGGCGACGATGGTCGCTTCCTGTTCGGTCAGTGCCGCGGCCAGCGGCGCGAAGCGCGCTTGCAGGGCTGCGTCTTCGGTCTGCGCGGCCAGGGCCTGGGCCCAGTACAGTGCCAGGTAGAAGTGGCTGCCGCGGTTGTCGATATTGCCGACTTTGCGCGATGGCGACTTGTTGTTGTCCAGGAACTGGCCGGTGGCCTGGTCCAGGGTGGCGGCCAGAACCTTGGCCTTGGCGTTGCCGTTGGTCACGCCCAGGTGTTCCAGGGAAGCGGCCAGGGCCAGGAATTCACCCAGCGAGTCCCAGCGCAGGAAGTTCTCTTCCACCAGTTGCTGCACGTGTTTGGGCGCCGAACCGCCGGCGCCGGTTTCGAACAGGCCACCGCCGTTCATCAGCGGCACGATGGACAGCATCTTGGCGCTGGTGCCCAGCTCCATGATCGGGAACAGGTCGGTGAGGTAGTCGCGCAGCACGTTGCCGGTCACCGAGATGGTGTCCTGGCCCTTGCGGATGCGTTCCAGGGAAAACTTCATGGCGTCGACCGGGGACATGATGCGGATGTCCAGGCCCGAGGTGTCGTGGTCCTTCAGGTAGACCTGGACTTTCTCGATCATCACGCCGTCGTGGGCGCGGGCCGGGTCCAGCCAGAACACCGCTGGGGTGCTGGAGGCGCGGGCACGGTTGACGGCCAGCTTGACCCAGTCCTGGATCGGCGCGTCCTTGGTCTGGCACATGCGGAAGATATCGCCGGCTTCGACTTTCTGCTCCAGCAACACGCGGCCCTTGCCGTCGACGACGCGAACGGTACCGTCGGTCTTGATGTGGAAGGTCTTGTCGTGGGAGCCGTATTCTTCGGCTTTCTGCGCCATCAGGCCAACGTTCGGCACGCTGCCCATGGTGGTCGGATCGAAGGCGCCGTGTTTCTTGCAGTCTTCGATGACGGCCTGGTAGATGGTGGCGTAGCAACGGTCCGGGATCACCGCCTTGGTGTCCTGCAGGTTGCCTTCGGTGTTCCACATCTTGCCCGAGTCACGGATCATGGCCGGCATCGAGGCGTCGACGATCACGTCGCTTGGCACGTGCAGGTTGGTGATGCCTTTGTCGGAGTTGACCATGGCCAGCGCCGGACGAGTGGCATACACGGCCTTGATGTCGGCTTCGATCTGCGCTTTCTGCTCGGCAGGCAGCGACTGGATGCGGGCATACAGGTCGCCGATGCCGTTGTTCAGGTTGAAGCCGACCTGTTCCAGCACGGTGGCGTGCTTGGCCAGAGCTTCCTTGTAGAACTCGGCAACCACCTGGCCGAACATGATCGGGTCGGAAACCTTCATCATGGTGGCTTTGAGGTGCAGGGACAGCAGCACGCCCTTGGCCTTGGCATCGTCGATTTCAGCGGCGATGAAGGCGCGCAGGGCCTTTTTGCTCATCACGGCGCAGTCGATGATTTCGCCGGCCTTGACCGAGGTCTTTTCCTTCAGGACGGTGGTGGAGCCGTCAGCGGCCAGCAGCTCGATGCGCACGGCGTCCGCGGCTTCGATCAGGGCGGCTTTTTCGCTGCCGTAGAAGTCGCCGTTGCTCATGTGAGCCACGTGGGACTTGGAGTCGGCGGCCCAGGCGCCCATCTTGTGCGGGTGCTTGCGGGCGTAGTTCTTGACCGACAGCGGTGCGCGGCGGTCGGAGTTGCCTTCGCGAAGTACCGGGTTCACGGCACTGCCCTTGATCTTGTCGTAGCGCGACTTGGCTTCTTTCTCCGCGTCGGTGGCCGGGTTTTCCGGGTAGTCCGGAATGTTGAAGCCCTGGGCCTGCAGTTCGGCGATGGCTGCCTTCAACTGCGGTACCGAGGCGCTGATGTTCGGCAGCTTGATGATGTTGGCTTCCGGCGTGGTGGCCAGGGTGCCCAGCTCGGCGAGGTCGTCAGCGATGACCTGGTCGGCTTTCAGTTGCTCAGGGAAGCTCGACAGGATGCGGCCAGCCAGCGAAATGTCGCGGGTTTCCACGGCAATATCAGCCGAAGCGGTGAACGCTTCTACGATAGGGAGCAGGGAATAGGTGGCGAGGGCCGGAGCTTCGTCGGTGAAGGTATAGATGATCTTTGAGCGGGTGGGCATATTCGGATTAACTCTCTTCTTTGCTAAGCGTGCACAGAATCTCGAGATGCGCAGGGTAGGCGCTTTCGTCCAATGTCATCAATGAGCCGAAAGTCGAGGATTCGTCGCGATGATGTGGGGTGCATCAGTAGAGCGTCAAGCGACCGAGCTGCGGTACAGCGCAGTCTTTTTCAAGCTTTTTCAAAGGCCTGGCACCTGCGGGCAGGTGCCGGGCCTGGGGTGACTCGATGGTCACTGCGACAGTATACCACTGGTCATGGTCTATAAATGATGCTCTTCGGCAGATTCACGGTTCAAACAGCTGGTTGCGGTCCCGGGCAGGTGGTTTACGCTCAGGGATAGCCAGGATGTTCAACCCCAAAAAACGGAGTCCAGCATGGGATACCAGAAGATTCAGGTTCCGAGCGTCGGCGAAAAAATCAGCGTCAATGCAGACCATTCTCTTACTGTTCCAGACCAACCGATCATTCCGTACATCGAAGGCGACGGCATTGGCGTGGACGTCACGCCGGTCATGATCAAAGTGGTGGACGCCGCGGTGGCCAAGGCCTACGGCGGCAAGCGCAAGATTTCATGGATGGAAGTGTACGCGGGCGAGAAGGCCACCCAGGTGTACGACCAGGACACCTGGCTGCCCCAGGAAACCCTCGATGCGGTCAAGGACTACGTGGTGTCCATCAAGGGCCCCCTGACCACGCCGGTGGGTGGGGGTATCCGTTCGCTGAACGTAGCGCTGCGCCAGCAACTCGACCTTTATGTGTGCCTGCGCCCGGTGGTCTGGTTCGAAGGCGTGCCCAGCCCGGTGAAAAAACCCGGTGACGTGGACATGGTGATCTTCCGCGAGAACTCCGAAGATATCTATGCCGGCATCGAATGGAAAGCCGGCTCCCCCGAAGCGCAGAAGGTGATCAAGTTCCTGAAGGAGGAGATGGGTGTCACCAAGATCCGTTTCGACCAGGACTGCGGCATCGGCATCAAGCCCGTGTCCAAGGAAGGCACCCAGCGCCTGGTGCGCAAGGCCCTGCAATACGTGGTGGACAACGACCGCAAGTCACTGACCCTGGTGCACAAGGGCAACATCATGAAATTCACCGAGGGCGCCTTCAAGGACTGGGGCTATGAGATCGCTCGCGACGAATTCGGTGCCACCTTGCTCGACGGCGGGCCTTGGATGCAGTTCAAGAACCCGAAAACCGGGCGTAACGTGATCGTCAAGGACGCCATCGCCGACGCCATGTTGCAGCAGATCCTGCTGCGGCCTGCCGAATACGACGTGATCGCTACCCTCAACCTCAATGGTGACTACCTGTCCGATGCCCTGGCGGCGGAGGTGGGCGGTATCGGTATCGCGCCCGGCGCCAACCTGTCCGACACGGTGGCCATGTTCGAGGCGACGCATGGTACGGCGCCCAAGTACGCGGGCAAGGACCAGGTCAACCCGGGGTCGGTGATCCTGTCGGCGGAAATGATGCTGCGCCACTTGGGCTGGACCGAGGCGGCGGACCTGATCATCAAGGGGACCAACGGCGCGATCGGGGCGAAAACGGTTACGTATGATTTCGAACGGCTGATGGACGGTGCCACGCTGGTGTCCAGTTCGGGGTTCGGCGAGGCGCTGATCAAACATATGTGACGGGCGGTACGAAAAAAGCCGGCCTTCCTGGCCGGTTTTTTGTTTCGAGATTTGTGTTGGCTGGCTCCCGGGCAAGGCTCGGGAGCCAGGTGGCACAGTCTCAGGCATTGGCAGCCTGATGTTCGGCCACGGGAGCCGCGACAGGCGAGGGGGTGTCAGTGGCAGCGCTGATTTCGACGGCGTGCAGGCCCTTGGGGCCCTGGATGATTTCGAATTTGACGGGCTGGCCGGCCTTGAGGGTCTTGTAGCCATCCATCTTGATGGCCGAGTAGTGGGCGAACAGGTCTTCGCTTTTGCCCTCTTCAACGATGAAGCCATAGCCTTTGGCGTTGTTGAACCACTTGACCTTACCGTTTGCCATGCTCATATCCCTCTGCAAAGGACTCCATCTCTGGAGTATCATCCACTTCATCCGGCATCGGACCGATCAAAAAATTTGGTTGACTGCGCGGACCTTTATTCCCCAATGTGGGTTCTATTGTTTGTAACACCGTTTTGCCGATAGTCAAGGTCATGCGGCGGCCGGGCTTACAGCCGGTCACAAGGTCAACACACAACCCTATTCGCTCAACCATGAACCTTCTTTCCATGCATGCAATCAGCCAGATTCGACTAACATTCAATCAGGATCGCCCGCAATCGGATGAGGACGATTCCGCAGGCCTGGCCGTACAGGAATCCAAGCCGGCCTTGAAGGCGCCACCCATGTATAAGGTGGTTTTGTTTAACGATGACTACACACCGATGGATTTCGTCGTCGAAGTGCTCGAGGTGTTTTTCAACCTTAACCGCGAGCTGGCGACCAAGGTCATGCTCGCCGTCCACACGGAAGGGCGAGCCGTATGTGGATTGTTTACCCGCGACATCGCCGAGACAAAGGCCATGCAGGTCAATCAATACGCCAGGGAAAGCCAGCATCCGCTACTCTGTGAAATCGAGAAGGACGGTTAATCGCCGACCACTTGGGTATGAGGTGAAGCTATGTTAAACCGCGAGCTCGAAGTCACCCTCAATCTCGCCTTCAAGGAGGCCCGTTCCAAGCGTCATGAGTTCATGACCGTGGAACACCTCCTGTTGGCATTATTGGATAATGAGGCCGCTGCCACCGTTTTGCGCGCTTGTGGCGCAAACCTCGACAAACTCAAGCACGACTTGCAGGAGTTCATCGACTCCACCACGCCGCTGATCCCCGTTCATGACGAGGACCGCGAAACCCAGCCAACCCTGGGCTTCCAGCGCGTGCTGCAACGTGCCGTCTTCCACGTACAGAGCTCGGGCAAGCGGGAAGTCACCGGTGCCAACGTGCTGGTCGCCATCTTCAGCGAACAGGAAAGCCAGGCCGTGTTCCTGCTCAAGCAGCAGAGCGTGGCGCGCATCGATGTGGTCAACTACATCGCCCATGGCATCTCCAAGGTGCCCGGGCACGGCGATCATTCCGAGGGTGAACAGGAAATGCAGGACGACGAGGGCGGTGAGTCTTCTTCTTCAGGCAACCCACTGGACGCCTATGCCAGCAACCTCAACGAACTCGCGCGCCAGGGCCGTATCGACCCGCTGGTAGGCCGTGAGAACGAAGTGGAGCGCGTGGCACAGATCCTGGCTCGTCGGCGCAAGAACAACCCGCTGCTGGTGGGTGAAGCCGGCGTCGGCAAGACGGCCATCGCCGAGGGCCTGGCCAAGCGCATCGTCGACAGCCAGGTCCCCGACCTGCTGGCCAACAGCGTGGTCTACTCCCTGGACCTGGGGGCGTTGCTGGCGGGTACCAAGTACCGCGGCGACTTCGAAAAACGCTTCAAGGCGCTGCTGGGCGAGCTGAAGAAGCGTCCGCAGGCGATCCTGTTCATCGACGAGATCCACACCATCATTGGTGCTGGCGCCGCGTCGGGCGGGGTCATGGACGCTTCCAACCTGCTCAAGCCGTTGCTGTCCTCGGGTGATATCCGTTGCATCGGCAGCACCACGTTCCAGGAATTCCGCGGCATTTTCGAGAAAGACCGGGCCCTGGCGCGGCGCTTCCAGAAGGTGGACGTCAGCGAGCCGTCGGTGGAAGACACCATCGGTATCCTGCGCGGCCTGAAAGGGCGCTTCGAGCAGCACCACAACATCGAATACAGCGACGAGGCCCTGCGGGCCGCCGCCGAGCTGGCTTCGCGCTACATCAATGACCGGCACATGCCGGACAAGGCCATCGACGTGATCGACGAAGCCGGCGCCTACCAGCGCCTGCAGCCGGTGGAAAACCGGGTCAAGCGCATCGATGTACCGCAGGTCGAGGACATTGTCGCCAAGATCGCGCGCATTCCGCCTAAACACGTCACCAGTTCCGACAAGGAGCTGCTGCGTAACCTGGAGCGCGACCTGAAACTGACCGTGTTTGGTCAGGACGCTGCCATCGACTCGCTGGCCACCGCGATCAAGCTGTCCCGTGCAGGCCTGAAGTCGCCGGACAAGCCGGTCGGTTCCTTCCTGTTCGCCGGCCCTACCGGCGTGGGCAAGACCGAGGCCGCTCGTCAGTTGGCCAAGGCCCTGGGCGTGGAACTGGTGCGTTTCGACATGTCCGAGTACATGGAGCGCCACACCGTCTCCCGTCTGATCGGTGCGCCTCCGGGCTACGTCGGTTTCGACCAGGGCGGCTTGCTGACCGAAGCCATCACCAAGCAACCGCATTGCGTGTTACTGCTCGATGAAATCGAAAAGGCCCACCCGGAAGTCTTCAACCTGCTGCTGCAGGTGATGGACCACGGTACCCTGACCGACAACAACGGGCGTAAGGCAGACTTCCGCAACGTCATCCTGATCATGACCACCAACGCCGGTGCCGAGACCGCGGCGCGTGCGTCCATCGGTTTCACGCATCAGGACCATTCGTCCGATGCCATGGAAGTGATCAAGAAAAGCTTCACGCCAGAGTTCCGCAACCGCCTGGACACCATCATCCAGTTTGGTCGCCTCAGCCACGAGACGATCAAGAGCGTGGTCGACAAGTTCCTCACCGAACTGCAGGCCCAGCTGGAAGACAAGCGCGTGTTGCTGGAAGTCTCGGATGCGGCGCGCAGCTGGCTGGCGGCCGGCGGCTACGACGCGACCATGGGTGCCCGCCCGATGGCGCGGCTGATCCAGGACAAGATCAAGCGGCCGTTGGCCGAGGAGATCCTGTTCGGGGAGCTGGCCGAGCACGGTGGCGTGGTGCACATCGACGTGAAGGACGGCGAGATGACCTTCGACTTCGAGACCACGGCGGAAATGGCCTGACCCCTGGGTAGCCGCTGCCGTCAGGCGGCAGCGGCTACCTAGAAGTTGTCGCAAAGGTAGCGGCCACACAAAAACGCCCGGCATGTGCCGGGCGTTTTCGTTTGTGCTGCTTAACGAGCGCGGTAGGTAATGCGCCCTTTGCTCAAGTCATAGGGCGTCAGCTCGACGCGCACCTTGTCACCGGTCAGAATACGAATGTAGTTCTTGCGCATCTTGCCGGAGATATGCGCGGTTACGACGTGCCCATTTTCCAACTCCACGCGAAACATGGTGTTAGGTAGGGTGTCGACGACAGTGCCTTCCATTTCGAAGCTGTCTTCTTTCGACATGCAGTAAAGCCCTCGGTGTCCAGTTAATGGCCCGGTGCAACTGCGCCAGGCAAAAGCGGCGTGCATTGTGCCTGATAAAGGGGCGGAACGCCAAGACCCTTCAGTTTAACGTAACCCAGCGCTGGTTGATCAGCAGCTCGATGGGCCGATACTGAGTCTTGTAATTCATTTTTTTGCAGTTCTTGATCCAGTAGCCCAGGTACACCGCGTCCAGCCCCAGGCGCATGGCCTCACCTATCTGCCACAGGATGGCGAAACGGCCCAGGCTGCGGCGCTCCTCGGCGGGCTCGTAGAAGGTGTAGACCGCCGACAGACCGTTGGGCAGCAGGTCGGTGACCGCCACCGCCAGCAACTGGCCGTCGCGGCGGAATTCATAAAAGCGTGAAAACGGCAGGTCGCGTACCAGGAAGGTCGAGAACTGATCCCGGCTGGGCGGGTACATGTCGCCGTCGGCATGGCGCTGTTCGATATAGCGCTGGTACAGGTCGAAGTATTCCTCGCTGAATGCAGGCTTGCTGGAGGTCACCTGAATATCGGCGTTGCGTTTGAGGATGCGCTTCTGCTGGCGGTTGGGGCTGAAGCTGGCCGAGGGGATGCGCGCCGGCACGCAGGCGTTGCAGCGCTGGCAGTGGGGGCGGTAGAGGTGATCGCCGCTGCGCCGAAAACCCATTTCCGACAGGTCGGCGTAGACGTGAACGTCCATCGGCTGGCTGGGGTCGAGGAACAGGGTGGTGGCCTGTTCCTCGGGCAAATAGCTGCACGAATGGGGTTGAGTGGCATAGAACTTCAACCGCGCCAACTCAGTCATGATCAACCCTCGGATCGAAACCTTTGAATAAGTGTAAGCCAGCTGTGACCAACTCGCCTAGCAAACCCAGGTGGCGGTGCTGGGCTGGTCCAGGTAAGTGCGCAGGTGCCAGGCGAAGTCGTCACGGCTGATGGAGCGCGCGCCCAGGCTGATCAGGTGGTCGGTGGGCATCTGGCAGTCGATCAGTTCGACGCCGGCCGCCTGCAGGTGGCGCACCAGGGTGGCGAAACCGACCTTGGAGGCGTTGTCGGCATGGCTGAACATCGACTCGCCGAAAAACAGCCGGCCCATGGCCAGGCCATACAGGCCCCCCACCAGCGTGTCGCCGTTCCACACTTCCACCGAGTGCGCCAGGCCCTGTTCGTGCAGTTTGATGTAGGCCGCTTGCATGCTGTCGGTGATCCAGGTGCCATCGGCGTAGGCACGGGGGCCGGCGCAGGCGCGAATCACCGCGGGGAAGTCCTGGTCGAAGCTGACGCGGTAGCGCTGTTGGCGAAGCACCTTGGCCAGGCTGCGGGACACATGCAGCTCGGCGGGGAACAGCACCGTGCGCGGGTCGGGGGACCACCACAGAATGGGCTGGCCGTCCTGGTACCAGGGAAAGCAGCCATGGCGGTAGGCCTGCACCAGGCGCTCGGCGCTCAGGTCGCCACCGGCGGCCAGCAGGCCGTTGGGGTCGCGCAGGGCCTTGTCCAGTGGGGGGAAGGTCAGGTCGTTCTTCTTTAGCCAGGTCAGCATGGGGTCTTTTGCGGTGGGGGAGGGGAGGGCGTACGGCTTGGATGGGCGTTGGCGGTTTCCCGAGCCAGGCGCTAGAGGGCAGTATTGAGGATAAAAACCCCCGCCTGCAACTCCGCGCGCATCTCGCGGTCGTAATCCTTCGCTATCTCGTTTGAAAACCCTGCATAAGCCTTTGTCACGAAAGGCAATGCATGCTCCAATTGGCTGGCGCCAGACGCGCTGGGCTATGCTGTGGCGAACCCGTACAATGCACCGTTCATTTGCATGATTTTTTTAGTCAATCATCCGTTGTGCGCGCCCAAGGGCGCAGGAAAAGACCTGTTTTGAAGAAATCCACCGCGACACCCAATCCCGTAGTGCCCCTGTGGCGTCAGCAAATGCACTACCGGCTCAAGGAAGGTGCCCTGATCGCCATGGGCGCCTTGTGCCTGTACCTGTGGATGGCGCTGCTCACCTATGACCAGGCCGACCCGGGCTGGAGCCACACCAGCACCGCCCATGAGGTGCAGAACGCCGCCGGCCGTGCCGGGGCCTTCGCCGCCGACATCCTGTTCATGGTGCTGGGCTATTTCGCCTACATCTTCCCGCTGCTGTTGGCGGTGAAAACCTGGCAGATCTTCCGCGAGCGTCACCAGCCCTGGCAGTGGAGCGGCTGGCTGTTTTCCTGGCGGCTGATCGGTCTGGTGTTCCTGGTGCTGTCCGGTGCCGCGCTGGCGCACATCCATTTCCATTCCACCCCCAACCTGCCGGCCTCGGCGGGCGGTGCCCTGGGCGAAAGCCTCGGCGACCTGGCGCGTAATGCCCTCAATACCCAGGGCAGCACCTTGCTGTTCATTGCCCTGTTCCTGTTTGGCCTGACGGTGTTCACCGACCTGTCGTGGTTCAAGGTCATGGACCTGACCGGCAAGATCACCCTCGACCTGCTGGAACTGGTGCAGGGCGCCGCTGGCCGCTGGTGGGCCGCGCGCAACGAGCGCCGCCGCCTGGAGGCGCAACTGCGCGAAGTGGACGTTCGCGTGCATGACGTGGTCGCCCCGGTTACCCCGGACCGTCGCGAGCAGGCAAAGGCCAAGGAACGCATCATCGAACGCGAGGTGTCGCTGAGCAAGCACACCAGCGAGCGCGAAAAGCAGACGCCACCGGTGATCATGCCCGCCCCGGCCATGGTCAAGCCGCCGGAGCCGAGCAAGCGCGTGCAGAAGGAAAAACAGGTACCGCTGTTCGTCGACAGTGCGGTGGAAGGCACCTTGCCGCCCATCTCCATCCTCGACCCGGCGGAAAAGAAGAAGGTCAATTACTCGCCAGAATCCCTGGCGGGCGTGGGCCACCTGCTGGAAATCAAGCTCAAGGAATTCGGCGTCGAGGTGTCGGTGGACTCCATCCACCCGGGCCCGGTCATTACCCGCTACGAAATCCAGCCGGCCGCGGGCGTCAAGGTCAGCCGCATCGCCAACCTGGCCAAGGACCTGGCGCGTTCCCTGGCCGTGACCAGCGTGCGCGTGGTGGAAGTGATTCCCGGCAAGACCACCGTGGGTATCGAGATCCCCAACGAAGACCGGCAGATCGTGCGCTTCTCCGAGGTGCTGTCGTCACCCCAGTACGACGAGGCGAAATCGCCGGTCACCATGGCCCTGGGCCATGACATCGGCGGCAAGCCGGTCATCACCGACCTTGCCAAGATGCCCCACCTGCTGGTGGCCGGTACCACCGGTTCCGGTAAGTCGGTGGGCGTGAACGCCATGATCCTGTCGATCCTGTTCAAGTCCAGCCCTGAAGACGCCAAGCTGATCATGATCGACCCGAAAATGCTCGAGTTGTCGATCTACGAAGGCATTCCGCACCTGCTGTGCCCGGTGGTCACCGACATGAAGGACGCCGCCAATGCCCTGCGCTGGAGCGTCGCCGAGATGGAGCGGCGCTACAAGCTGATGGCGGCCATGGGCGTGCGTAACCTGGCCGGCTTCAACCGCAAGGTCAAGGACGCGCAGGAGGAGGGCACGCCGCTCACCGACCCGCTGTACCGTCGCGAGAGCATGGAAGACGAAGCGCCCCTGCTGAAAACCCTGCCCACCATCGTGGTCATCGTCGATGAATTCGCCGACATGATGATGATCGTCGGCAAGAAGGTCGAGGAGCTGATCGCCCGTATCGCCCAGAAGGCCCGGGCGGCCGGTATCCACCTGATCCTGGCGACCCAGCGCCCCTCGGTGGACGTGATCACCGGTCTGATCAAGGCCAACATTCCTACCCGCATGGCGTTCCAGGTGTCGAGCAAGATCGACTCCCGTACCATCATCGATCAGGGCGGCGCCGAACAGTTGCTGGGCCATGGTGACATGCTGTACATGCCGCCGGGCACCAGCCTGCCGATCCGCGTGCACGGTGCCTTCGTCTCCGACGAGGAAGTGCACCGTGTGGTGGAAGCCTGGAAACTGCGTGGGGTGCCGGATTACAACGAAGACATTCTCGCCGGTGTCGAGGAGGCCGGCAGTGGCTTCGACGGTGGCGGCGGCGGTGGCGGCGACGGTGAAGACAGCGAGTCCGACGCGCTGTACGACGAGGCGGTCAACTTCGTGCTGGAAAGCCGTCGAGCCTCGATTTCCGCGGTGCAGCGCAAGCTCAAGATCGGCTACAACCGCGCGGCGCGCATGATCGAAGCCATGGAAATGGCCGGCGTGGTCACGCCCATGAACACCAATGGCTCGCGCGAAGTGATCGCCCCAGGGCCTGCGCGGGACTGAATGACGTAATCGGCTGCCGATGAACGGCGGCCGGTCTTTTTCTACTGTACGAGGATTCCCATGCGCCTGATTCGCATGCTGTTGGTTTCTGCCCTGGCCTTCTCCACGCTGCCGGCCCATGCCGCCGACCAGGACGTGTCGAGCCTGACCAAACTGCTGGAAAATTCCCAGACCCTGGCCGCGCATTTCTCGCAGCTGACCCTGGACGGCAGCGGCACCCAGTTGCAGGAAACCGCGGGTGAAATGGTCTTGCAGCGCCCTGGCCTGTTCTACTGGCACACCGACGCGCCGAACGAGCAGACCATGGTCTCGGATGGCCAGAAGGTCACCCTGTACGACCCGGACCTGCAGCAGGTCACCATCAAGAAACTTGACCAGCGCCTGACCCAGACCCCAGCGCTGCTGCTGTCCGGTGACGTGTCGAAGATCAGCCAGAGCTTCGACATCAGCGCCAAGGAATCGGGTGACGTGATCGACTTCATGCTCAAGCCCAAGACCAAGGACACCCTGTTCGATTCCCTGCGCCTGTCGTTCCGCAAGGGCCTGATCAATGACATGCAACTGATCGACAGCGTCGGCCAGCGCACCAACATCCTGTTCACCGCGGTCAAGGCCAATGCCCCCGTGGACAAGAGCAAGTTCACCTTCGTCGCGCCCAAGGGCACCGACGTGATCCAGGAATAAGAGGACCCCAGCGCCGTCATGGACCTGTTTCGCAGCGAGCCCATCGCCCAGCCCCTGGCCGCCCGCCTGCGGGCCCGCAACCTGGACGAGTACGTCGGCCAGGAGCACCTGCTGGCGCGCGGCAAGCCGCTGCGCGAGGCACTGGAGCAGGGCGCCCTGCACTCGATGATTTTCTGGGGCCCGCCCGGGGTGGGCAAGACCACGCTGGCGCGGCTATTGGCGGAAGTCTCCGATGCCCATTTCGAGACCGTCTCGGCGGTGCTGGCCGGGGTCAAGGAGATTCGCCAGGCCGTGGAAGTGGCCAAGCAGCAGGCAGCCCAGTACGGCCGGCGTACCATTCTGTTCGTCGACGAAGTGCACCGTTTCAACAAGTCCCAGCAGGATGCCTTCCTGCCTTATGTGGAAGACGGCACGCTGATCTTCATTGGCGCCACCACCGAAAACCCTTCGTTCGAACTGAACAACGCCTTGCTGTCGCGGGCGCGGGTATACGTGCTGAAAAGTCTCGACGAGCCGGCTTTGCGCCGGTTGGTCGACCGCGCCTTGAACGAGGAGCGTGGCCTGGGCAAGCGTCAATTGCGCCTGGGTGACGAAGCCTTCGCCATGCTGCTGGCGGCTGCCGACGGTGATGGCCGGCGCATGCTCAACCTGCTGGAGAACGCTTCGGACCTGGCCGAAGACGGCGAGGAAATCGGCACCGACCTGTTGCAAAGCCTGCTGGGTGACACCCGCCGGCGCTTCGACAAGGGCGGCGAAGCTTTCTACGACCAGATATCGGCGCTGCACAAGTCCGTTCGCGGCTCCAACCCCGACGGTGCCCTGTACTGGTACGCGCGCATGATGGACGGTGGTTGCGACCCGCTGTACGTGGCACGGCGCGTGGTGCGCATGGCCAGCGAAGACATTGGCAACGCCGACCCCCGCGCCCTGAGCCTGTGCCTGGCGGCCTGGGACGTACAGGAGCGCCTCGGCAGCCCCGAGGGCGAGCTGGCCGTGGCCCAGGCCATCGTCTACCTGGCCTGCGCGCCGAAGAGCAATGCCGTGTACATGGGCTTCAAGCAGGCCATGCGCGAAGCGGCCGAGTTCGGTTCCATGGAGGTGCCGCTGCACCTGCGCAACGCGCCGACCAAGCTGATGAAGCAGTTGGGTTACGGTGAGGAATACCGCTACGCCCACGACGAGCCTGATGCCTACGCCGCCGGTGAAGACTACTTCCCCGACCAGCTGGAACCGCGGCCGTATTACCAGCCAGTGCCCCGCGGCCTGGAACTGAAGATCGGCGAGAAGCTCAAGCACCTGGCCCACCTGGACCGTCTGAGCCCGCGTCAGCGCCGCAAGCCTTGAAAAACCTGCAACACTCAACTGGAAACAGCCCTTCTATCCCGGTACGCTGGCCGCTAATATGGTCGGCTGCCCGGTGTCCTGCCCGCAACAAGGGCTGACCACGACTTAATTTGATAACGAGAGACCGACATGCTCGATCCCCTGATTTTGCGTACCAAGCTCCACGAAACCGCGGATCGCCTCGCAGCCCGTGGCTACAGCCTGGACGTGGCGCGCCTGGAAGCGCTGGAAGCCCAGCGCAAGACCGTACAGACCCGCACCGAGCAACTGCAGGCCGAGCGTAACGCCCGCTCCAAATCCATTGGCCAGGCCAAGCAGCGCGGCGAAGACATCGCGCCGCTGATGGCGGACGTCGACCGCATGGCCGGCGAGCTGGCCGAAGGCAAGGCCGAGCTGGACAAGCTGCAGGCCGAGCTGGACTCCATCGTGCTGGGCATCCCCAACCTGCCGCACGAATCGGTACCGGTAGGCGAAGACGAAGACGGCAACGTCGAAGTGCGCCGCTGGGGCACCCCGGCCGACTTCGGTTTTGACGTCAAAGACCATGTCGCCCTGGGCGAGAAGTTCGGCTGGCTGGACTTCGAAACCGCCGCCAAGCTGTCGGGTGCCCGTTTCGCCCTGCTGCGCGGCCCGATTGCCCGCCTGCACCGCGCCCTGGCGCAGTTCATGATCAACCTGCACGTCACCGAGCACGGTTACGAAGAGGCCTACACTCCGTACCTGGTACAGGCCCCGGCGCTCAAAGGCACTGGCCAACTGCCCAAGTTCGAGGAAGACCTGTTCAAGATCAGCCGCGAAGGCGAGGCCGACCTGTACCTGATTCCGACCGCTGAAGTGTCGCTGACCAACATCGTCGCCGGCGAGATCCTCGACGCCAAGCAACTGCCATTGAAACTGGTCGCCCACACCCCGTGCTTCCGCAGCGAAGCCGGTGCATCGGGCCGTGACACCCGCGGCATGATCCGCCAGCACCAGTTCGACAAGGTCGAGATGGTGCAGGTCGTCGAGCCGTCGAAATCCATGGAAGCCCTGGAAGGCCTGACCGCCAACGCCGAGCGCGTGCTGCAGGCCCTGGAGCTGCCCTACCGCGTGCTGGCCCTGTGCACCGGCGACATGGGTTTCAGCGCGGTGAAAACCTACGACCTGGAAGTGTGGATTCCAAGCCAGGACAAGTACCGCGAAATCTCCTCGTGCTCCAACACCGGTGATTTCCAGGCCCGCCGCATGCAGGCGCGTTTCCGCAACCCGGAAACCGGCAAGCCGGAGCTGGTGCACACCCTCAACGGCTCGGGCCTGGCCGTGGGCCGTACCCTGGTGGCCGTGCTGGAAAACTACCAGCAGGCTGACGGTTCCATCCGTGTGCCGGACGTGCTGAAGCCTTACATGGGCGGCCTTGAGGTCATCGGCTAAATGGAGTTTCTGCCGCTGTTTCACAAGCTCAAGGGCAGCCATGTGCTGGTCGTGGGCGGGGGCGAGATCGCCTTGCGCAAGTCGCGTCTGCTGGCCGATGCCGGCGCGCTGCTGCGCGTGGTCGCCCCGGCGATCGAAACCCAGCTGGGCGAATTGCTCCAGAGCAGCGGCGGTGAAGCCGTGCTGCGCGGTTATCAGGAAAGCGACCTGGACGGTTGCCAGCTGATCATCGCCGCCACCGATGACGAAGCCCTCAACGCCCAGGTGTCTGCCGACGCCAAGGCGCGTTGCGTGCCAGTCAACGTGGTGGACGCGCCAGCCCTGTGCAGCGTGATCTTCCCGGCCATTGTCGACCGTTCACCCCTGGTGGTGGCGGTGTCCAGTGGCGGTGACGCCCCGGTGCTGGCGCGCTTGATCCGCGCCAAGATGGAGGCCTGGATTCCTGCTGCTTATGGCGAACTGGCCGGGTTGGCGGCGCGCTTTCGTGCCCAGGTCAAAGGCCTGTACCCGGACGTGCAGCAACGCCGTGCGTTCTGGGAAGAAGTATTCCAGGGCCCGATCGCCGACCGCCAGCTGGCGGGGCAGGGCGCCGAAGCGGAAAAGATGCTGGTGGAGAAAATCCACGGCCAGCCGCCCCATGCACCTGGCGAAGTCTACCTGGTGGGTGCTGGCCCGGGTGACCCCGACCTGTTGACCTTCAAGGCCTTGCGCCTGATGCAGCAGGCCGACGTGGTGCTGTATGACCGCCTGGTGGCCCCGGCCATCATCGAGTTGTGCCGCCGAGATGCCGAGCGCATCTACGTCGGCAAGCGCCGCGCGGACCACGCTGTGCCCCAGGACCAGATCAACCAGCAATTGGTGACCCTGGCCAAGCAAGGCAAACGCGTGGTGCGGCTCAAGGGGGGGGATCCGTTCATCTTCGGCCGTGGTGGAGAGGAAATCGAAGAACTGGCGGCCCATGGCATCCCCTTCCAGGTGGTGCCGGGCATTACCGCGGCCAGTGGTTGCGCGGCTTACGCCGGCATCCCGCTGACCCATCGCGACCATGCCCAGTCGGTACGCTTTATCACCGGCCACCTCAAGGACGGTACCAGCGACCTGCCCTGGTCGGACCTGGTGGCGCCGGCCCAGACCCTGGTGTTCTACATGGGCCTGGTGGGCTTGCCGATCATCTGCCAACAACTGATTGCCCATGGCCGTGCCGCTGATACCCCGGCAGCCCTGGTGCAGCAAGGCACCACGGTCAACCAGCGTGTGTTCACCGGCACCCTGGCCGACTTGCCGCGGCTGGTCGCGGAGCATGAAGTGCATGCGCCGACGCTGGTCATCGTGGGGGAAGTAGTGCAGTTGCGCGAGAAACTGGCGTGGTTCGAAGGCGCTCAGCGGACGGTGTAAGGCCCTGACGCGGCCTGGCGGGCGCTGCTACATGGCTTTCCTGTAGCAACGGCCACCAGGCCGCGTCCCCCTCTCAACCCTCAAAAATCCCACGCCCCGCCAACCGGTCACGGTCATGTTGCGCGGCAAAATCCTGCGCCGGTCCCTTCGGCACAATGCCCGTCGGGTTGATGGTGGCATGGCTGCCATAGTAATGATGCTTGATGTGCTGGAAATCCACCGTCTGCGCCACACCTGGCCACTGGTACAGCTCACGCAGCCAGTTCGACAGGTTCGGGTAATCGACGATACGGCGCAAATTGCACTTGAAGTGCCCGTGGTACACCGCGTCAAAGCGAATGATCGTGGTGAACAAGCGTACATCCGCCTCGGTCAGGTACTCTCCCGCCAGGTAGCGCTTTTGGCCCAGCAGGGCTTCCAACCGATCCAGCTCGGCAAACACTTCATCGAACGCCTGCTCATAGGCCGCCTGCGACGTGGCAAAGCCTGCGCGATACACGCCGTTGTTCACCGCTGGGTAGATCGCCTCGTTCAGGGCCTCGATTGCCGGCCGCAAGGGTTCCGGATACAGGTCCAGCGTATTGCCAGTCAGCTCGTTGAAGGCGCTGTTGAACATGCGGATGATCTCCGCCGATTCATTGCTGACAATCCGCTTGAGTTGCTTGTCCCACAGCACCGGCACGGTAACGCGCCCGGTGTAATCCGGGGTTTCCGAGGTGTAACGCTGGTGCATGAATGCAAACCCGTCGAGCTTGTCGCCGGTCGAGCCCAGGGAGGTGTCGAAGGTCCAGCCATGCTCGCGCATCAGCCAGCTGACCACAGACACGTCGATCAGGCTTTCAAGCCCCTTGAGCTGACGCACGATCAAAGTGCGGTGCGCCCACGGGCAGGCCAGCGAAACATACAGGTGGTAACGGCCGGCCTCGGCCTTGAACCCGCCTTCGCCGCTGGGGCCTGGGCGACCGTCGGCGGTCACCCAGTTGCGGCGCTTGGCGGCTTCGCGCTGGAACGCACCGTCTTTGCTGCTTTCATACCACTGGTCATGCCAGCGCCCTTCGATCAGCAAGCCCATACCCTGTACTCCCGGCAGATTTCATAAGCGTTGGAGTCCAGTGTACGGGCCGCAGTTCGAATAAATAGCGCAAAACCCCGGCAGTATCTATCGGCTAGATCGATCTATCGCGGGCGTCCCAGTACTGGCGCGCGGTCGCAAAGGCTTCATCACGGTTTCTGCCCAGGCCGCGCAAAGCCAAGGCCATGGTCGAGACCAGCGCCATCTCGCCGTAGCTGTCCTCGGCGTCGCCTCGCCATACCGCCAGCAGGTGCGTCGGGTCCAGGGTGGCCGGCTTGACATGGCGCTGGGCCGAGAGCTGCGGCCATTCTTCGTCCCAGCTCTGGCCGCCGGTGGTGCCATACAGATGGCTGGGGCTGTCCGGGTTGACCTCGATCTCGCCACCATCGCCCTTCACCACGATAGCGTGGTCGCCCAGCAGGCCGCTGGCATCGCGATGCACCGCCTGGTAACCAGGGTGGAAGATGCTCTGCAGGCCACACCGGGCGCTCAGCGGGTTGAGAATGCGCGCCAGGGAGTGGATCGGCGACCGCAGGCCCAACGTATTGCGCAGATCGATCATGCGCTGCAACTGCGGCGCCCAGTCCACCAGCGGCGCGAACGCCAGGCCATGGCTGTCCAGGGCACGGCCCACCGCGTCCCAGCCACGGGCCAGGGGAATGCCGACAGTTTCCAGCAATTGTTCGGTATACAGGCGCCCGGCGGTGTGTGCGCCGCCACCGTGGATCAGAATGCGCACACCGTTGCCGGCCAGGCACTTGGCCGCCAGCAAGTACCAGGGCAGGTGGCGCTTCTTGCCGGCGTAGGTCGGCCAATCAATGTCCACGGTCAACGGGGGAGGCTTGAGCCGAGCGCGCAAGGCCTCGGTGAAACCGGCCAACTCCTCGGCACTCTCCTCTTTGTGGCGCAGCAGCATCAGGAAGGCGCCCAGCTGCGCTTCCTCGACCTGCTCGTCCAGCAGCATGCCCATGGCCTCGCGGGCCTCGTCGCGGGTCAGGTTGCGAGCGCCGCGCTTGCCCTTGCCCAGGGCACGAACGAAGGGGGCGAAGGGGTGCTCGGCAGGGGTTTCCAGCAGCAGGGCAGGGTAGTCGGTCATATGCAATTGGTCGGTTTGGGCAGGCCCGCCAGCTTGGCGGCGAGTTTGGCGGGGGTGCCATTGAACAGGCGGTTCAGGTGCGGGCTGTTGCCTTTCTCGGCGCCCAGTTTCAGCGCCGTGTACTTGATCAGGGGGCGCGTGGCCGGCGACAGCTGAAACTCCTGGTAGAACTGGCGCAACACCTCCAGCACCTCCCAGTGTTCAGGGGTCAGGGCAATGCTTTCCCGCGCCGCCAAGGCTTCGGCCACGGGTTTGGACCACTCGGTCAGGTCTTCCAGAAAGCCGTTCTGGTCCAGGGCGATCGGGTGGCCATCGACAATCAGTTCGCTCATAGCCAGGTGTTGACCTTGTCGTAATCAATGGAAAGCTGCACGAAGCCCGGGTAGTCCACGACCTGCGCCGTGGTGTTGATCGCCCGCGCCTTGACATCTTCTTCCAGGGCGTAGAGCCGGCCCGCCAGGTGCGCCAGATCGTCATTCAACAGTGCGTACACCGCGTCACCGGTCAGCAGCACGCCATCGCGGGCCCCCAGCACGCGCAGGCAACTGGCCAGGCGCTGATCGCTGAAGGGGGAGTGGGACAACACATGCAAGGTAGCCATCAGAGGGTAATCACCTGATCAAAACGGTCGACAAGGGCGGCCAGGGCATCATCCTCCAGCACCTGCGCCTCCAGGCTCAGCGGCGCGCTGCCCAGCCCGCGGGCACGCAGGCTACTGGCAGCCACGAACAACTCATCCACGCCAAACATCGGCAGGGCCTGCAGGTTGGCGGTCAGGTCTTTCTGTTGCACCTGGCCAGGCGCCTGCGCCGGCATCAACTGAAACACCCCGTCATCAAGAAACAGCATGCCCAGCGGCAGGTCGAAGGCTCCGCCGGCCAGGGCAATATCCAGCGCTTCGCGTGGGCCTGGGCCCGACCAGGGGGCCTGACGGCTGATGATCAACAGCGACTTGGCCATCTCATTGCCCCCCGAAAGTCACAAGGCGGTCGGCCAACTGCGCGGCCTCATGCAATTGCCCCAGCCCGGACAGTTCCCAGGGCGCGGGCAGGTTGGCGGCCGGACGATTCCAGCGCTGCGCTTCTTCTTCATTGAGGACTCCACGGCGCAGTGCCGCGGCGATGCACACCACTGCATCCAGCTGCTGCTCGGTAATGAAGGCGCGCCACTGCGCGGCGATGTCCGTTTCATCCTGGGGGGCAACCACGTTGCCCGAGGCGCTGTGCACCCCGTCCTGGTAGAAGAACAGACGGACAATCTCATGGCCGCCCGCCAGCGCCGCTTCGGCAAACCGCAGGGCGCGGCGCGAGGAGGGCGCATGGGCGGGGGAAAATACAGCGATGGCGAACTTCATGGCGCGGCTCTATCAGCAAATCTGCCGGAATGATAAAGCCTGGCCGCCAAAAAAGCCCGCCGCACACGCCTCAACGGCCGCCGCGTGCCTCGGGCAGGAACCAGTTCAGCACCAGCGCACAGATACCGCCGGTGGCCACGCCCGACTCCAGCACATTGCGCAGCGCCGACGGCATGTGCGCCAGGAACTCCGGTACCTGCGCCACGCCCAGGCCCAAGGCCAGCGACACCGCGATAATCAGCAGCGCACGACGGTCCAGGTGGATACTCGCCAGAATATTGATGCCCGACGCCGCCACGGCGCCGAACATCACCATGGCCGCGCCACCCAGCACCGGCTCCGGCACCGCCTGGATCACCCCGGCCACCGTCGGGAACAAGCCTAAAATCACCAGCATGCCCGCGATCCACACACCAATATGGCGGCTGGCGATACCGGTCAGCTGAATCACGCCGTTGTTCTGAGCGAAGATGGAACTGGGGAAGGTATTGAAAATGCCGGCCAACAGCGAGTTGGCACCGTTCACCAGCACTCCGCCCTTGATACGCTGCATCCACACCGGACCTTCCACCGGTTGGCGCGACACCTTGCTGGTGGCCGTTACGTCACCAATGGATTCCAGCGACGTCACCAGATAAATCACCAGCATCGGAATGAACAGCGCCCAGGAAAAGCCCAGGCCGAAATGCAACGGCACCGGCACCTGAAACACTGCCGCCTCATGCATGCCGGTGAAGTTCAAACGGCCCATGTAGCCTGCCAGCGCATAGCCCACCGCCAGCGCGATGACGATGGCGCAACTGCGCATCCACACCACTGGCAAGCGGTTCAGCACCACGATGATCGCCAGCACCACGCCCGACAGCAGCAGGTTGTCGCCGTTGGCGAAGGTGCCGTTGGCCATTGCCGAGAAGCCACCCCCCATGCTGATCAGGCCCACCTTGATCAGTGTCAGGCCGATCATCAGCACCACGATGCCCGTCACCAGCGGCGTGATCAGCCGCTTCACGAACGGCAAGATCCGCGAAATACCCATTTCCACGAACGACCCGGCGATCACCACGCCGAAAATCGCCGCCATCACGCCTTCCACCGGCGTGCCCTGCTTGACCATCAAGGCCCCGCCGGCAATCAACGGCCCGACAAAGTTGAAACTGGTGCCCTGCACAATCAGCAAGCCTGCGCCAAATGGCCCGAAGCGCTTGCACTGGACAAAGGTCGCGATACCGGAAATGACCAGCGACATCGACACGATCAGGTTGGTGTCATGGGGCGACACCCCCAGCGCCTGACAGATCAACAGCCCGGGCGTCACGATCGGAACAATGATCGCCAGCAAATGCTGCAAGGCCGCCAGCAGCGCGATCAGGGGGCGGGGCCGGTCTTCCAGGCCCAGCACCAGGTCCTGGTGGTCGGGCGGGGAGGGCTGTTGCTGTACGGTCATGGCAGGTGCCTTGGAAAAAAAGAGCGCAATTCTACGGACAAGCACGCCACAAGGCCACTACCCGCGATAATTGGCAAATCCCCCCGTTTCCCCCACGCCCAGGACCGGGCGAAGCTTGGGAACCATCCACCGAGCACCCCCAGACCCACCGCGTGGTCTGCTTCCCGAGCTTGCGCCCGGTCCCACAGAGCCGGCAACCTCCCCCTGAAATCCTTCTTCCACAAAAAAGCCCGCCGAAGCGGGCTTTTTCTCACTCGTCATTCAATCAGTCATCACGACCCATCAGGCCAAACAACTGCAGCAAGCTGACAAACAGGTTGTAGATCGATACATACAGGCTGATGGTCGCCATGATGTAATTGCGCTCGCCACCCTGAATGATCGCGCTGGTCTGGAACAGGATGCACGCCGACGAGAACAGCACGAAGCCCGCGCTGATCGCCAGTTGCAGCCCGCTGATCTGGAAGAACAGCCCCGCCAGCGTCGCACCCAGCAGCACGAAGAAGCCCGCAGTGATGAAGCCACCCAGGAAGCTCATGTCCTTGCGGGTGATCAGCACGTAGGCCGACAGACCGCCGAACACCAGCGCCGTCATGGCAAACGCCGAACTCACCACCTCGGCGCCGCCCTGCATGTGCAGGTAACGGTTCAGGATAGGGCCCAGCAGATAACCCATGAAACCGGTCAGGGCGAAGGTGGATACCAGGCCCCACGCAGAATCACGCAGCTTGGTGGTGAGGAAGAACAGCCCGTAGAAGCCTATCAGCACCACGAAAATGTTCGGGTAGCGCACGTTCATCTGCTGCGCCACATAGGCGGTCACGGCACTGAAGGCCAGGGTCATGGCCAGCAAACCGTAGGTATTGCGCAGGACCTTGCTGACCTCTAGCTGGTCGGCCTGCTGCCTGCTATTGACTGCGTAATCCTGTTCGCGCATGGCGAGACTCCTTTGGGTTGAAACCGGGTTTGAAACGTTCAGATGCAAAGATCATAACAGACCTGCAGCGCAGGGCCATGAAGAGAGTTTGACAGTGTGTTTCATTCGGGTATTATGCACGCCGCAACACAGCTGGAAGCGTGGCCGAGTGGTTTAAGGCAACGGTCTTGAAAACCGTCGATGGGCAACTATCCTAGAGTTCGAATCTCTACGCTTCCGCCACATTCAAAGCCCTGATTATTCAGGGCTTTTTGCGTTTTTAGGGCATGAAAAAAGAGCCTGAAAATGGCCCGGAAACCGCATCGCCTCCGAGTTTCTGAGCATCGCGGCGGACATTCGTTTACCCCTGGACTCAAGATCAGACAGCTTGATGGATGCTCCCGGGTCTGCGCGGCCAGTTGCTTGATCAACTGGTCTAAGCTGTTACCCACTCCATCGACTGTCAGCATGATCCGCAACTTCTTGTGCTCTTGTTCTGCTGAATCACCGAAAACTCCCCATCAATGTTGTCCCGCTTCATCACCAGCACGTCCGCCGGCCGCTGGCCCGTCAAATACGCCAGATCCATGGCGGCCTTCAATTCAGGTACCGCCTGCCCGTAGACTGCCTTCCAAACCGCGTCGTTTGCGCAATAGTCCCTCGGTTTCTCCTTGTTCTTGGTAAGCGTCCGGTTAAGTCACCTTGACGCAAGGTCTAGGAGGTAGCCCCGAGAGCGTAAGCATTGGCCAAACCTTTAACCAGTTTTTGGACGTGACGCGGTCTTGATAAATAGCATTTTTATCCGTAGCGAACCTTCCTGCTGGCCGGATTATCAAGTCAAAAAGATCATCAAAGCCCAACGGCGCAGCGATTTCATATGTGCCGTCCTCCCGCAGTCTTATCGCTAGCGCTGTGGCAGTTTCTGGCCAGTAACGCATTGCATCGGTCGCCGACTGATAGGGCTCATCGCCGTTCTGAACATGCATTCTCGCTTGGTTTTTCACAGACCACAGTACGTTCGGGTCTAGGTCTCTGAGGACCGCCTCTAGGGCTTCATCTTGCTCGTGTGTGCAACGTGTGGCATCAAACCAGATGACATCAACGTCTGTTGAGACCGTAGATGAGCTGCGACCGTGCAGATGATCCCAAACCGCGTTTCGGACGAAACCTGCTCCTATCCAGCAGTCGGGCAAGTTTAAGGAGCGCACTATTTCGAGCATCCTTTGCCGAATGGGGTCATCCGAAATAATTGCTTGAATTGTCGAGCTATTGTCCAATTGGAAAATCACCTCATTGAAGCTAGGAGGGTGTAGACGAAATCAAGTCGTGAGCCGGCGTGCGAGCATCCGTGCCTCGGCCAGCCATACCCAGGCCTTGCTCACGGCAAACAGACGATCATGGTGCATGATCAGTCGTCGAGCCCTTTCATTCCAGGCATGAGTCCGCTCCACCACCCAGCGCCTGGGCATCACCACGAAGCCGGTCGGAGCAGGCGCTACCGTG